>Ga0307507_10004235_pt1 | contig 25924 bp, 28 predicted proteins | sample 7_EM_MG_FD_207223 | JGI IMG/M metagenome (GOLD analysis project Ga0307507, IMG submission 207223) | Populus trichocarpa ectomycorrhiza microbial communities from riparian zone in the Pacific Northwest, United States - 7_EM | ecosystem: Host-associated > Plants > Roots > Unclassified | place...
CAGCAACTCTACTAACGGGCTGATACAGCTCATCGAATTGTGGGAAACCTACTTGATGCAATTGGACCGTGAGGAGGATGAAGAGTCAGGATATAGGCCTGCGGAAACCCCTACATCTGCATAGCTATTCTGGATCGGTTAGTTCTGGAAGGCGGAGAGGGGAGAGTGGAAAAAAGAGAGGGGAGGGAGGGGTGCTTATGAAATATCATGGGCGTGATCCTCTGGCTGTTGCAAAAAAAAAAGCTTCATTCCCATTTGCTTGTACTAGTAAATATAAGGTTTTTGTAAGTCATGGGAACACATCGCTGCTGCTGCCGCCGCCGCTGCTGTTGAACATGCCTTTCAAGATTTTGCTAAGAAGGGTTTGTTCAGTAAATTGGTCCCTTAGCGAAAGCTCGCTCTGTTCATCTATTTACGGTACATAAAAAGCGCTTGGTGAGGTGATGCTATAATACAGTAGAATAAAATACGGGCATAGTAAATCAGCGGAAGCGGGTTTGCTGATGAAAGCGCCGTGGAAACAAAGTGGACAATTCCGGGGGTCAAAGCTCATCGTGAGTTTCCGGACGGCCTTTCTCCCAGGCTTGTCTCTCCTCGTCTGAATCATATTCCATGTTTCTAGCCTTTGGGTTCCTGTCTACCGGCTCGGCCCCTTCCATTTCTACTTTTTCCACTTCGAGCTCCAGTTCTCCATCGATAATGTCCTCCACTTGCTCCCTCATCGACTTCTCCCCCTCTCCAGAAACTGGGGTAGCATGCTCTTCGGGAGATTTCTTTTCCAACATACTCTCCGGAATCCCCACGACCTGCGCCATCGTAGCCCCACCCATCTCCACTCCCGTACCCTCACTAATCTCCCTCCCCCCGCCAACACCCAATCCCCCAGCAACAAGCGACAACCCCCACCACGTGATCCGAAACGGCACTACAAGGAGCAGGTATATAGGACCCCACAGCAGCCGCCTGATGACCAGCCAGACCAGCAATCCGAGGAGTATCTGTATCGCCTTCTCGTAGTACCACTTGTCGCTCTTGTTCTTTCGGACGAGGTCGGAGATGAGCGCGCGCGAGGAGGAGATTACGTCGTCGAAGGCGGAGTAGCGGTGGGTCAGGTCTTGCAGCGCAGCGGTGGAAGAGTTGAGTGTTTCAGCGGCGAATTGCGAGCGGGAGAGTTCGGATTGTAGAAGGGTGTGTGTGCGGCGGAGGGCGGTCGTGACATCGGTTGAGGCATGAAGGAGGAGGTCGTCTTGGCTATGCTCAACTTTTTCTTTAGTTACCGTTCTTGGGGAAGATAGAGGAGGGGGAGGGGGAAGTAATACGATAACTTCTGATTCCCCTTCCGCTTCCCGGTGATACTATCTGGGGTGCTCCTGCCCGACCCGCCTAGTAAAGCTTCCCGGTCTCGTTGCTCGGCAGCGAGTGCGTTACGCTTTGCGGAGAGTTGTGCTTTGCGGTATTGTAATCGTGCGCTACCCTCTCTCCATACGTTAGCCTTCCATGCTTCTATCGGAGAGAGAAAGTGTGTGGGAAAAACAAACATCTTCAAATCCTCCCCCGCCTTCTCAACCTTACTCTTCAATGCTACCTGCGCCCCATCACCAACCTCATCTTCGACCTGGGCGCTCAGCAACTCAAGCTCGGACTCGGCGTCGCGCAAGCTCTGGTGTATCACGTTCGCAAGCTCGATTCTAGCGCCATCGCTGTTTGGTGTGTCGAGCTTTGAGAGGCGGGATATTAGGCTCATGCACTGTTTTTTTTTTGTTTTTTTTTTTTCCTATTAGCTCATTGTTCGATATTGAAGTTGACACGTTTCAAGGGTTATGAGGGTAGGTATTCTGTACTTCTTTATGAGTGTCGGTAAGGGAAGCTAGTCTTTGGGAGATTTCTAGAACTGTCATTATTATTGTGGTGGGTTTTTTTTCGTAAAGGTCGTGGCAAGGGTGAGGTTGTGAAGCTTGATTTATTTATCTATTTTTCCACAAGAGAGGTGTTGTTGAGATAGAGTTTGTTGGAGGGTTTGGGATGCTTGCATGAGGCTCCGGTAGTTGGTTAAATCATTGCAGCCACCTTGCTTCGGATGATGCCGTGGCGGAATAGGTTTTTGAGGTGGGTTTGAGGCTTGATATGTGGCGGGTGGGGATTCATTCCCTTGTTGGCTTACAAACACCCAGTGTAGTACGGCCGGTCAAACACACTCGAGATGCAAATGGACATTGCAGTGCAACGAAAACTCCCAGCCCAACACCAAAACTACAAGAGCTCAGTAACTGCAGTATGCCCCATAAACAACCCCTTGCAAAGAAATTTGCGAGGCCAGAAGAGGCATTATAGTCTAAGAGGAAAAAAAGAAGGTCCTAGATGGGCTGGGAGTTTTCGTTGCACCACAATGCCCATTTGCACTTCGAGCACGTTTGACCAGCTGTACTGCACGAGGGGAGCATGGAAGGGTGATGGTGTGCGAGCGATGAGTTGGCGACATAATGGGGGAAAGAAAGATCCTCCAGTTCCACTGCGCTGTTAGCAAAGTGAAATTATGCAAGTTTTATTCCTGGCTAAGTAACCGGAGCACGGTAGCCTAGTTCCCAGCGATCACCATTTCAGTTTTCGTTAGATCCAAGAATTTATATAAAAGGTCAATCCTGTCCAGATCATTTATCCCATACGCCTCTGGCTCTCCGTCCCTCTATGCCCCCCCTGTATCCTTTATTTGCTCCAATTTCCCCTTAGTATAATAATCCCCGGTTCGTACCCAATTTTCAATACACAGCCTGCAATGCTCGACCATGTCGAACCTCAGCCCTGCAGTCCAAAGCAGGAGCTTCAGGAGATTGAAGCAGATCCATCCGGAGGCTATGGATTTGTAAGCAACCTCCAAACATCTTATGACCATCTCCCGATCGTGTTTCCGGGCTACCCTCTCGCTGCATATGAACGGCCTCAAAACTTGGCGCGTAACGACGACGGGAGCAATTTTGCGGAGGCAGAATTCAACATAGAGCAGCACCGATCCCCATCGACACCGCCCTTCTATTCTAGGGCAGACTTAGATTTGTTGCACGAAGCCGACGTCCAACCTCCTTATGGCCTCGGCGAGAAGCAAATATGGGGCCTACCGGAGTTAAGTTTCTACCTCCGAGTTGCTGCGGGCGATGAGAGTGATACCACTGGCTCAGGGCCGAGTTCCCCGTCTATCCCTGGAGACTACTACTCTGTGGTCGCTGCCGGCCCGCCTCAAACCCCTCGCGAGGCTTCATGCGACAGCCCAAGCCTTGGACTGTATCAGTCCATTCCTGGGAGCTTTTCCGATACGAATCATGGAATCCAGCAACCCGACAGGTAGCTCCTCGCCTCACTCCAAACGTAAATCTAGACCCACAAGATAACACCCTTGCCACCATAGATACCACATGGAGGACAGCTCCCCTAGCATCCCGAGAGACACCCCTCTCACTCAATTGCTCGCCGGTAGAGACTCCAACTTCATCCCAAACTACCCCACCACCCATTCCAACTACCAACCACCCCAGAACTATCGCTGTGCTCAACAAGGGGAGCAACAAGATATCAAACCCTTAGAAGGCAGGCGTTCGTCCACGTGTGAAGAGTGTGTTGCGCTCTTTAAACGTCCTGGGGATCTCCAGAGACACCACGACACTGCAAAAGCGCATGGTCCAGCGAAGGGGCCGCTCTGTCCGCTAAAGGGCTGCAAGTATCCTAACAAGAGGTTCGCCAGAGCGGACAATTTCAAGGCACACCTTGTAAAGGTTCACAAAGTCGGTGCGACAAAAGCTGCACAGCACGTACAGAGGTGGAGGGAAAAGGGAAGACATGGCCGTTGCTCGCCGAAGGCTGTAGGGTAGGGTTCTAGGCCTCCCAGTCGACCGACTACCACCCCTGGTGGGCCGCTCGAGCACCACTTTTTTATTCTTATTTTTATTCTTATATTTATTTATTTTTATTTTTATTTCTGTCTTCAGCCTTAAAGTACTAGTATTTGTCTCATTGACCAATATTGCGTGCTCGTATCGTAGTCGACGGCCGTCCACCCCGTCCAGGACGGCGCCAAGGCAGTCCGTCTCGTCCTTCGTCGTCCTCACCCGTCTTGGACGGGCGGAACGGCTGGAATTAGTGCAGGGTTCAAATAACTGATTTATAGCTTCTTGCCAGACCTTTTGCCCTTTTTAGGGGCTTAGAGCTTGTTTGGCAAAAATGGAAGGGGGGCAATCGTTCTGTTTAGTATCATAACTATTTTACCTGTATGTAGAAACGGTTGTTTCAGAATTTTGGAATGAAAAAGGTCATTAAATTTTTTATAATATGGGGCAACAGAACATAACCGTCTTATCCAAACAGGCCCTTAGGGCTCATAGCCGCTTTACTCATGCTTCTCCGCCAAGATTTGCCTTCCCCGTTTGTAGTATCATATTAATATTATCACAGTAAGTGTCGGCTACTATAGTTCTTTCTGCCGAAGTATTAACAATAGTGTATAAATAGCGTACGACTAGTGGGGTCTAACCATGATATAGGGGATTGTGAGTAGATGCACTGTTGTCTTCTAATTACAAGATTTCATAATTACCAGTGCTTTTGCACTTACCTCAATCCTTGTGAAGCTTTATCAGGTTATCAACAATAGTCCACTTGGGAAAGCTCTTTCCATAAGGCATCATGGATCAGATTTGATAAAATTGAATTTTCTTGCAACACATTATGCAATTAATCTTCCTAATATCATTTGTGCACTAGTCGAGCACTACTAATGCACCACTCGTTTTCAAACACAACTGTTACTGCATACCACCAAAATCATAGGGATCCAGGCAATTTCTCGCCCATATGCAATAGCAGTTACGTTTACAAACCCCAGGCAACCACGAGTACTCAGTGCGCCCGGCCGCTTCAAACCCCATAAAATATCGGGACACCTTGGCCTAATTAGTACTGTCTTCGGGCCAAGCTGTTTGCATACTTTCTGGGCTGGCAAGTAGTTTAATTTATGTACCTTATACATTTTTCTCCCCTCAGTGTGCCTATTTGTGTTGCTAGAGGCCATTGCTTCTATGAAGTCTATCGACATCTTTAATAAAAAGTACTAATTTATGTGTGACTCACAACCAGTGATCCCAAGTATCCAGGTAACCCTTTAGGCACCTATCAGAGATTATCATTTTGGGATTATTCAGAGTCATGGTCTATGACTCGGCTTTTGTGTTTGGGTGCTGGTAGTTTTGACATGATGTAGTGCCCTACCGTATCATGATGGTTCATCATAGCGATGGCTCCACTCACACTGATACCAGTATTAACAATCTTATGCCCAAGTCACCGGACCTGGGCTCCGTTCCCTGCGGGTAACAAAAGCACCAAGAGAGGAGGGCAACTCCCATCCGGAGGTTTGAGTAAATGGGTAAGCACAATTAGGTTACAATTACACACTGGACCCACAACGGGGGCAGGGTGCCTTTCAGATTAGATTCTGAAGATACGGACCAACGGTAAGGTTTGATGGAGGAGGTGACCTAGCTTTGGCCACACAACAAGTCCATACTTTCCCATAACGCCAACCATGAGGCACATCATTTTCTAAGATTACAACAAGCATATATTTTAATCGCCCAGGATTCGAACCATATGGTCTCCTTTCTTGGGTCAAGATTTCTTGAGGGTCTCCATCCATCACCATCATGTAGTTGTTATAGTCTACCAAGTGCTTGAAGACTTTCAGGCCGCGGTCCATAATCTCGGCGAGGCGAGAGGGGAAGGCCTGGCTTTGAATATATTGGTTGCAGGCCCAGGTTCACCCTGAGCCTCTCCCATTCACTTGGGAGGGCGCATTAGGCTGAGTGAGGATGCCTTAATGTCATCGTTTCCGTTATTGAGTTCCGGAAGCGAAGGCTGATCATTGAATACAGGAGGTTCCGAAATAGGCTATGCGAACACAAGTGTTTAAACCGCTACGGTATTGAACCCTCCTAGGCATCAAAGAATAGGTATCAAATAATGAATGGGCACTTAGGCAGCTGAGTGGCTCCTGTTGGAGTTTCAGGCCGGATCTAGCAAGCCTTCCTCCCTCCTCTTCGTCAGCTAGGCGAGAGGGAGATTATGATTGGCCTTACCAGTAGATCGAGCCTTCTTGTGACCCGCGCTTCTGCTCCTGGGGGTCCGTGACGTGCCCATCTAGCCGTCCGAGGCTCGGGCAAGCTGCAGTGCGGCCTTCATAGGATGGCAGTCAAGAAGATTATGACCCGAACCCTAACCCTCCTGTTATTTCTGGCTCCCCCAAGTCATCAAAGCCAGAAATCTACACATAGCATGTGAGCAAGTTTGCTAATACAAGACCAATGACTTTCACAAACGCTAATCAGTGATGTAGGTAGCATTCCCGGCACTACGGGAGCCAAGTATGATCCTGCCCCCCAATAACTCTTACGAGTGACACCTCATGATCCTCTAGGACACTACATTTGATGCGCTGTGCTAAGCACATAGCTGCCCTCATAGATCTGCTGGGCCCCAATTGAGCGAAAGCTTTGGGTCAGGAGGTTTCTGCCTATGGCTCTTCGGTAATTGGGGGTTCCAGCACATATTCTCACAAGCCGAGTGCTTAGACATAGCATGACTTTGCCCTAAGGATCATGTACTTGTGGCCAGACCCTCCAGCAAGCATATTCTGACTTTGTGCTTCTGTTGGGCTCGGCTTGCTTATTACCATATTCAACCTCTAGCATGTTGCAGGGAGTCCAGAATCGGGGCACGCAGTACAGTACACTGGCGAAAGGCTTCTCGCTCTCGTGAGCATGGATAGACCAACCCAGAGGCCAAACGAAACCTTTCACCGCTTCCAGAAGCGAAACATCCATTGCAATGTCCGATCAAGCATATGCACCGAAGCATAGACTAGAAGCACAGGAATCATCTGTAGTTTTTTTTTTTTTTTGATGGCCATATAGGGTGCCTTGTCCATTGACCATCACCGCAAATCCTCCGCATTTCTTTGTAGCCGGCCCCCAGATTCCTGTTTAGGTCCTTCCTGGTCCCTTCCTTCCTTCTAGAAGGGTTGCTGGAAGGACAATAACCGGGTATGTGTATCATCCATAGTACTCGAGTATGTTGGATCTTTAACCACGAGTGACAGTAAGAGTGAGTTTCCCGAACGACAAACAGGACGCTAAAAATGGCTCGCTGACTTTGAAAAGAGAGCCTCAATGTTAATATTGATTCTAGAACTAGTCTCCCTTCGGTTCTGCAGCATTCGTTTCCCTAATAGTCTACTCTGGACTACTCTACATGAACTCGAACACAAGTCCGTCGGAAAATACACTAATACTAGGATAATTTACAGGACTAAGCTCTGGGATTCACAATACCGGTAAGCTGGTTCTCCAAGAGTGCCCGTTCTCACCGCAACCTCTTAGAGGAGGCTTCTCGCGTTGAGCGGTCGGTGGGTAAGGAAGATCCCCTAGCTCAGGGTTGTGAGGTATTTGTATTCTAAATAGTAAGATTTATTATTTTATTTTACATTTGCGCGGTGCGCACGCTTATTCTAGCGGAGGCGAGGCGAAACGAGTAGTGGTAAAACAAGGTGTTGTAACGTCGGGGGGGGATCATAATTAACGAACCAGTGATATTACGCCAGTGAGATTGAATTCCCCGTTGCTGGAGTTTCTGTTTCTGGCATGTGCCCACACGCACTGTTCACGAGCCATAGCAACGGGTTCAAGTTCACAGGGCAACATGCTGCAACAACAAAGTTTTTGTCCCCAGGGAACATGAACTGTTTATGGAAGGTAGAGCCTAGCCGCCCGGTTACTTCGAAAGTTTAGTGAAGAGGGAAAAAGGAGAGAAGGTTAGATTTTAAGGATTCTGCCGTTTACTTGTTTTTCCTTTCTCCGTGGGGTGTACCGGTAGGCAGAGTATGCACCGCCGTGGCATCTAACTTATCCATTCATCGAATCGCCAACCCGAGCACTACCGTGTCCTCCTCCTCCTTCCCTGAATCGCAAAAGTCAGGCGTCAGCCTACCTACCCTATGGTAATTACAGAAAAGGGATCAGATGGGGGTGGGGGGCGCAAAATAACAAAAGACATGAGAAGTTGCAAAAGCCGCCGCCTCCATCCACCCCTCCGGTCATTCCGATTCTCTACACTTTTTCAAGATTCGGGCCTCCGTTGCAGATTTGTGTGAAATCCAGATAGATAGAGAGACAGACACACTTTTTTTTAATTTTATTTTTGCAAAATAGAAACACCCCTTTCCTTTCACACACATACACACAGCTGAGTCTCTAAGAGGATAGTTGGTAGCGGTATTGTAGATGACATACTTTTCTTCGATTGAAAGTATTTCCCTCCGATCTTGGACTGGGATCTTTTATACCGGTATGGTATGGTGGTATGGTACAAGTACTGTGCTCTACAGCAACGGGTACAGCCCGGAGGAGAGGGAAGAGGGAAGTGAAAGGGAAAGCAAGGAAAGGGGAGGCAAGGTAGGTAGGGTTCGATAAGATAAGATAGATAAAGGATGTTCTGTTTTGTAACTTGCAGCCCAGCACGGCATTGTTCAGTAGGCGGTGCAGTTTAAAGGCTTGCCAAGCTTTGGATATTGGTCTGGGATCGCGCAGGGTGCAGGGATTGCGCGCCGAGCCCAAGTGCTCGGAGGTTAGTATAAATCGGAAAACTATGTCTGCCGATCCCATACAAACCTCTATGAATACAACGGTTATGTTTACCGTTTTTTAATGATCCCTCGAATGCATCACTTGGCGGGGAGGTGAGTTTGGTTTCTTTGCCCCCCCGTTCCTTTTCTTTCTGGTTACGGTGAGCGTTCAGTCTGGGCGAGTTTGTTTCGGCTTTTGGTTCGGCCTTAGTTTGTGCAAGTGCCGGTACGATATGTTGATCCCCGATGTTCGACAGCTTATATGAATGTCTAGGCTAGGCGAGTGAGTGAAGATAGGTGGTGTGCGGGTACATGCCCTGCATTCTTTCCCGGAGGGCGATGATAGTCTACGAGCGCCAGCAGTGTACTTGTAGAGTGGAGTACCGGCACTGTACCTGCTGCTTTACCTTTCTTTCTTTCTTTCTTTCATGTCTGGCATCAATCGCCGGTATCGCACCGAACTCCCACGTCCGCCCTCCCACCACCCACGGTGACCCACCAAGCCCGCAACACAGACCTCCCCCCGCGGCGCCATACAGTGCCGGTGATCAACTACAAACAGAACACACGAATCCTCCCCCCCCAACTGTATGATAATCCCCCCAATATGAACCAGACATTGACATCCGCAGAACCAAACCAAATCAAACCAAACCAACCAACACTATCGTAGAAAAAAATATACCCCTAACATAATAGGACCCCCCCCTTTCTCCCCTACCCCCGCAACATATCACGAGGTCCCATAAACAATACCACGAGTTAACCCAACCAATCCAATCCAATCCAATCTGATACTTGCAAGGCTGATGGATTCCATCCATCCATCCATACCACAGGGTGCCACAGCTCCGGTAAGATTACGAATTTTGTGATATTAGATTATTATTATGGGTCAGCACTCCCTACCCTACCGTTATCCAGCTGTACGGTTTTTGGCTTTGGCTTGGTAAGTAAAATAGATGCAGACTACCAATATGTGAGATGACGTCAACGATTTGATAGGTACGATAAAGTACTTGATGTGATACTTTTGATACCCTGAGGATTCTTATACCCCGAGGGATGGGAGGGGGGGTGCGGTGCGGGGTGCGGGGTGCGGGGAACGGAAATGCGTTGTGAATTGGGATGATCATCTTTTGGTGTTTTTTTTTTAAGTCCACGATTCAGGTGTGGTCGGTGAGATGATGTTATGGATGAATGGATTAAATGATTTCATGGTAGGGATGACGGAGTGGATATTCTACGATACTAACTTTACTGCTCTGTTATGGGTATGGGTTATATACGCTATTTGGCAGGTACACCAGGGGTTGTTTATTCGTGGTTGTTGAGGTGTTTTACATTACAGCACAGTAAGAGTATGTCATTCGTGTTTGATCTCGTTTGGAGGTTTTTAGTAAGGAGGGTATTGTGCGGCGACCTACTGCTAGAAGATGGTTTGTCATAATCTTATTGTCATGGTATGAGACTCGCCCGTAAGTGGGGTTGTTTCGATATGGGATGAGAAGGAGAAGAAGAAGCCCGTGCGAGAAATAACCTTTGTGTAGTTTATCCGTTAGATTCGTCACTGTTTCATTACAGCAATAAGTTCTTACAGTGTCATACAAGTCATCGTGGCGATCACTTCTTGTATTATCATGGCTTTTTCTGGCAGAAATTGAGATTGCCTCCTGTCGACGGCACATGATCAATCTTTGCTGTCCATTTTTCTCTTTCCCCCTTTCCTTCTGCCTTCTTTTTGTCGCTGTGACCTCCTCTCCCCGGTCCTGGTCAGGGTCCAATTTCGCAGGGTAGACTACTCAAGGGTCTTGCGAAGTATTGGGTACCTGCAGCGTTCTCACTTACCCGGTTAGGTCTAACTACCGGTATGCTTGCTCTCGGGGAGTTGATTATTCGAATTGTAGAGTACGGTATGAGCACTATTGGAGGAAACACCGCTGAGCTCGAGTACAAGTATTCCCCACGGCTGCGAGCGTAGTTACAAGATTATACACCAAAGCACAGTTCTACACTGTACAGCAGGGCACCCTCACTTCCCTCCAGAAATCATTGAGGAGAAAGTACTGTAGATGAGAAGGGCGGACTCTGTCCTCCACGTAGCTACCGATCCGTCGTCATCTAACACACCATATATCGGTAAGTCCGGCAGGGCAAAAAAACCCCGGAAATGATGATATTCCCCCTCTTTTTTTTTTTTTCTCCTCTTTCCCTCTCGCAAAAATTTTGCCATAGCGCCCACCACATGATACAAGTCCAAGGATAGTCTACATGCACATCACAGCATTCCATACGAATACAACACTTGAGTAAAGGCAAAGTTACGTACAATACTTACTCCACCAGTATCATACCTCCAGCGCCCTAAAGTGCCTCTTTCTCCCCTGTACAGTACCAATTTGTCCTGCAAAGTACAGTATCTCCTCTTCCTGCCGCCAGCCAGCTAGCTAGTCAGCCAAACCAGCGAATTGCGACATGTCAATTCGTAAGATACCGCACCCCGCATTAGAACGACATTCATCAAGGATCAGGGTATAAGCCCGTCAGAGATTTCCAATATCGGTATCATAACTGCACGGCGTTGTGCTCGAATACGGTACTTGTAACTTGTACTAGTACATATCATGCCGAATAGTACTTGTCACGAAGCGAAATCCATCCATCCAATAGGGTGGAAATATCACCAGCAACTCAACTTGCGATACTGGTATTATATGATAACTTTGGCGAGGGGGAGAGAGAAGTACATGTGCCGAAGCGAAGCGAGCTATATGTTACTCCAGTTTTGCAAACGGACGAACCTTTATGATATGATGGATGGAGGTTCCGCGGTTGGTAGTGGTATTGTATTGTTGTATGTACGATGTGATTTGCGATACCGGCACGATACGATACGATACGATACACATGATAAAAGCGTAACACAAAGTTTTTTCAAATCGCGTGTTTTGTGTTTCCACGATGCGCTATGGCGCTAGTAGAGATCTTTGGAAGTGGGGAAGGAAGGGGGGGCGCTTGTATTTTAGTCCTTGAGATTGTTTACCAGTTTGGTTAAGTACGATGGGAAAGTTTCGAGTTCTTGAGATATCGGAATATCTAATCATATCTGTATAAGTAGCGGTACCTTATTCCCAAGCTTCATTTTCCTCACCATAATTCGGGAACCTACAGTAAAATAGACTCCTCCCTCCTCCTCCTCCTCCTCCTCCTCCAATTCACCGTGGCGCAAGCATGCACATACCCTACGCCAACCTGACGTCTTAAAACCTATATATTTGATACCAAACTAATACATTACGTTAAGGCACGTTTCCGAAAAGAAAAGAAAAAAATATCATCACCGCCTACATAACTTCCTTCCCTTCCCTCCCCCACAAAAAAAAAACAAAAAAAAACACCCGGATACCCGCCCCCGAACCGATAGATGGGACAGATAAACAGAAACGAGTGATTTTTTTTCTTTCTTTATTCCTTTCTTTCTCAGATGAGCTCGGCAACGACGTCATATATAATACCGGTACCAGTAATAAATCTACGGTACTACCACCACCATCACCAAACCTGTAGGGCAACCACTGCCACGATATTTATTATTATAAACGGATGGATGGGCAGAAACGTGACCGGCACGACATGAGAGAGAGAGAGAGAGAGAGCGAACTCGAGTAAGCACTGACAGACGCATTAAGCGGTAGGAAAAGAAAAGAAGAAAAGAAAAAAAGGTATTGAATTGATTTACCGTTAGGGTAAGGAAGTAACTTTATAGTAGCAAGACATTAAGTATGATACATATGTATGATATTTGACATTACTCGAGTTATCATACGGACAGCGGGCAGGCAGGAGCAGAGGCAGAAGCGGGCGTGAATGGAATTGCGCAGGGACGGGCCCGTGTGAGTGAGGTGAGGGGGTTACAAGTACGTAGCTTGCGTAGTGAGCGTCAATGGATGAGGGATTGAATGAATTGGCGTAGGTGACGCTGGTAAAAAAATTATAAAAAAAAAGGTACGAGAAGTATGATAATTATTGTAACTGTTGCTGGTATGATAATAATATTATTATAGTTTCATATACAAGAACCATGCTTTTGGGAATATTTACTTTATTTTATTCATCAAGTTAAATTTTTATTTTTTACTCATTTGTGTATTCGTGACATTAATAACAAGAATTGCATTTTTGTTTCACGTTACTTGAGTTGTACAAGTACTTGTATTGTGGGGTTTTTTTCACCTTCATTCTTTCATTCTTTCTTCATTCTCAAGTGCCGTGAAGTGAATGTGTAAAAAAAGAAGTGAGCAAGTTAATACTTTTGCTTTTTTGCATACTTCCCAGAGATGGCGGCGGGACCTCCTCTCGCCTTTCCTTATTCTCACCCTCGCTCATGCTCAGTCTCACCGACTGAGTGCGTTAGGCGTTAGGGTTAGGTCGAGTCGAGTTAGTCCAAGATTTCTTCCCTCTCCCATAGAAGATACCGGTACCAAAATATATTCATATTTACCGATATTATGACTTTTTCTTTTTCTCTTTTTTCCCTTCCTCTTTCTCATGCCCGGCCGTTTCGCAATCGGTTGATCATATTATATCCCATCCATCCCTCCCTCTTGCGCAACCTTCTAACAATACGATACGAACACTGCACAGGGTCCACACTGAAATGAGAATTGGAAAAAGAAGAAAGGAAAAGAAAGAAAAAAGCAGTGAAAAGGAATAACGTGGGCAAGCAGTTCGCATCCAATAGCTGGAAATGACGGAAGTCTGAGGATGAGGATGAGGAAGCTGGGCTATCGTTAACGTAAGAATTTGACAGTGCTCGTGGGTAGAAGGATAAAAAAGGCTCAGGCTCAGGTAAGGTAATCTAATGCAACGTAAGGAGGCACGGCAGTGTACAGTAGTAATAGTGGCATAGACTGTACAAAGATTCCCTCCCTCTCGCCAGTGAAGGATAAACAACCAGATATCATAGCGAGGCTACAGCACCGGTGTGGCTAGTCACGGCAAACTTATCCTCTCACCAACCAGTGCTGTAAGAAGAATTACAAACCCTCCGAGTCCCAAGAGAACCCAAACCCACCGTTTCTCGCCTTCCTTCCTTATCCACTCCGATATACCCCGGCCAGCCCAGCGCCCTCCTTCAGCCAACCAGCCAACCAAAATGCGAGCCCAACCCACCAAGCACAATCATTCACTCTGGTTCCTACCGGCAACAAAGTACTGTGCCACTGTATCGATGCTTCTTGACAAGGGATTCGGCTGCCAACGAGCCATTAGCGAGAAACCGGATCTGCAGGGTCCTTCTCCTTTTGTCTCTTTCCCTCGCGTAGAGTACTTGTACTGGTACATGCTTTGCATAGCTCGGTAGATACCCTCACCCCCACGATTTTGCAGGTTCCTTCTTTTTTTTCGCAAAAATACACAACCGCAGATCGTGGCTTGCTGCGTTATGCTATGCTATGCTCTGCTTGCGCCTGCACTTGCAGTCGGATGGACAGAAAAGAATTATTGGAAGGTGGTGGTCGAGGAAGGTAAGAGGTTCCGGACTTTTCAGGGCTGAAGTGTGGGAAAAGGAAAAAAAAAAAAAGAGGAAAGAGAGGGAGGGTAACCGAAAGGGTTTTTCCCCTTCTCTTTTTTTTTTTTGGCAACAGCAAGCATTGCCAGCTCTGGACGCCCAGGAATGAGTTTTGCGCTTGCATAACGGCTGTACAGCAATACTTGCGGTAGTTATCTAAAGCCTTAACTTAATCCTACCGGCATGTGCCGGGTCCAGCTACGTCGCTGCTGCTGCTGCTGGGCACGCCCGAGAGAGAGGAACCAAGAACACAAAAACGACAACAATTATGATAATCCCGGGAGTTTTCACGGTCACAGAATGGCACCGGAAGTGGACCCTTAGAAACTTCTCTATTGTATGATGCTTTCCTTCCCTTTCCCTTCTTCTCCCTTTTGCTGCCTTGTCAATCACACTTCATCAAGCACAGCACATAAACGGGTCGGCAAATGCATCTAGAAGCGGTAAATTACTTTTCCATCTATCTCTTACAGTAACGTTCGTTTCTCTCTCTTTTGTTCGCCTTACTTTTCCTTCTTTTTTTTCCCTGCCGCAAAGAATACCATCATCGTCATCATCTACTAGCACTAATATACTCTATGCAAACAATTCCTGAAGGAAACAAATTTCCTCCGGCTCCAGCTCACGCAAAAAGCAAGCACTATGCTCGAGTACATTACAAAAGCAAATAATTCCTCACGATGCTGTCTTGTGCGATGCTTTGGTTTGCCCAGCGCTGGATGAAATAACCTCCCCCCTGCTCAAACAAAAACAAAAAACAAACAAAAACTAAATATGTGGGGTAAACGTATTCGATGCTGATCCTGGGGGTTTTAACTGTTGTGCCTACCGATAGGTTACCACGGAGCCAGGTCGATTGGGAATGTTGGGGGTAATGAATATCGTGCCGTACGGTAGGCGGATGGGCAGGTATGTAATAGGTGAGTTACGGTGTAGGCAAAACAGGCGATCAACCAGCAAACGTGGACAGAATTTCAAAACCGAGGAAAAGAGAGAGTTATGATACTGCCCTACTTTGATACGATGCTGTACCTGCTAGCTAGTACAGTACGGCACCGTACGATACAAGCACATACGATTAGAGAGATTCGTGGAAAATTCCCCGCACCAATTATTCAACTAATTACCGTACCAGATAGATAGCTCAAGCTAATAAGTTTTGTTGTCGCAGAGATGTTCGTATATATTACAATATCATACATACAGGCACAATAATATACGGTATTCCCTCCACAAAATCGCCACCGGTAGTCTACCGAAAACCAAACTGGCCTGGCCCGGTTTGCTCTCATCTGGTTCGCTTTTATCAGTTCGACAGTCTGGGGTGGTGGTGGTGTGGGCGTGCTACCCCCCTAGGAAGCCCTCCCCGGATAGCGCAACACCTGTGCCCCGCATTTTCACACACACCATCATCACGAACGTTGTTATTTCCACGAACGAGTACGGTACCGTACCGGTACAAGGATGATACAAAGTTACCTACCGACCTACCCCATTCCATTTTAACCATTTCGTTCACGACTGGAAAAAGTACTGGGTTTTTGTCCCCACACACACATACACGCAAGCATGGCTGCAATATGATAAATTAAATTTGTGCGGTATCATTTTTTTATTTATTTTTTTGCCGTTTATCATATTCGGTGGCTAGGTTAGTTAGTTAGTTAGCTGGTTAGTTATTTGGTTCGCGAACAGGATGACGGAACCAGATGGTTGTTCGTTCGCTTTGTGAGCGGTGTGAGTGAGTGAGGGTTTATCCGCCGGTAATGGGATGGGGAAGGAATGTGTTATTGGGTGGCGTAAAAGACTCTTTTTTCTTCTTTCTTTCTCTCTTTCACTTTTTTCGCCAGCGAGAGAGAGATGATCTTTTGTAGAGATTATCGTGCCGGTGCGATGGATTAGGCGGCGGCGGGTAGGGGTGAATGGGCGGTGATAAGTTAGTTGGAGTGGGGTGGAACAGCACATGGCACCGGCATTGTACTCGAGTACTGGGAGGACTTCTTCACTCGAAGAGAGAGAGGGTGAATTATTCATGCGCATCACCACCGAAATGGGAGTGACTTTGGTCCGGCGATATGAGCGCTGTGCGGTATTGTAGGTATCATACATACCTGTGATTCTTGCTATGCCCCCCTCTAGCTGGGACTATGTCCCTTTGATGAAGATATTAATTAATATGTATGGTACTTCAACATCTCGCTTGGAGAGCGACAGACAGATAGATAGAACCAAAAACCAAAACTTACTAAATTATCATACTCACTCACTAGCTAACTTACCAGTTAGATCATTGACCTTCCCTTCCATCCAATACTTTCTTTCTTTCTTTCCTGCGGTTGACCGTCCCTTTATCACTCGCATTGCAGGCTTAAGTTACCGTATATCCGAATTGTAATTGACCCGTCCAAAAATACTTTGCCATGTACAGTACTCGTATGGTAGTAGTAAAAAGAAAGAAAGAAAGGGGGAGTACGGCATCATAGTTGGTATTTAACATACCGGTACTCGGCATATCGAATTGAGTTGGTTCCGCATCGTAGCTATCACTAAATGTAACCATACCGGTATCATACTAAAAGTACTTTATCGAAGTCTTAGGATGGGTGATTGGGCTGGTTGATTGATTTAGACTTGGTCTACCTGTTGTGATTGCCTCCCTTTTCCTACATACTGTACTCAAGTACCTAAATTTATTATATGATACTTACCTATTATCTAGGGCAGCTAGGTTGACTTAGACAAACGGCAGCAGTGTATCATACCATGCGGTACTAATACAATCCATGAACCGGTACTTGCGTGTCTACAGTATGTCGCTCACTCATGTCTTATGTCTTGCTCTCGCCTTGCCCTGTCTTGTCTTTTCTCGCAAATCGACTTCTATTTGGCGGTAAGACTACTGCTGTTCAGATCTACAAATCAGGTGAAGTCTAACGCCCACACGTTTTTTTTTTCAGTTTTTCCTAATTTGCTCTGTTAGGGTTACTCGAGCGCTGGTACTGGCATGGCACTGGCATGGCATACAATAGGTAGGTCCATCTCTGACTGGGCTGGGGAGGAGGAGAGAAGAAGTGGAGCGGGGTTGGATGGTTGGTTGTTTCTGCCTGCCCGCCCGCCTGCTTGCCTTCAGTATCTTCTTGCCGTTGAAAGTCACTCGCTTAGGGATGATGACTGGTGGAAAAGAGGGGCGTTATTTGTAATGTTAGCTTTTTTTATAGAATGGGAATATCAAATGGAATTATAGTGGCACTGTTAGTTACGGAGGGGGGTTTGGTTTATTCAGGGTGGGGTCACACACCTCATGACCCCAATTGAACTTGAACTGGGGTGGAGAAAAAGTCAGCGGTTGCTCCCAGGGCTTCGCCTGGCCTTACAGGATGACGATATGGCGACAGCAGGGTTTCAGCTTTGGTATTATGGAGGCGTGAGCAGGTTGGATCTATGATAGGAAAGGGTGGATAGAAAGGGTCCCTTCCGGTCCTTTTTCTTTTTGGCCCTTTTTCTTTTCTCTCTTCTCTTTCTCGGATGGAACAACAACCATAGATTGGGCCAGAAAATGTGTGTGTTGTGTGTGTGTGTGTGGCAGATGGACGAAAGAGAGAAAAAAAAAGAAGAAAAGAAGAAAAAAAAGAGCGAGCTGGACAGGACAGGACAACCAAACAAGTTGATATCCGCCCTTTTGGAGATTTTCCCTTCACAACGGGGATTTATGGTGGTGTGTGTGTGAGTTCTCTAAGTAAGTGTGGGTGCGTTGTGGAACGAGTGGACCTTTTTTTCGACCGCCTTTTGCAAAATCTCCGAATGTGAATGGTGTGGCACCTGAATAGGAAATTTGCAGAGCCCGAGCACCCCCCATGTCTGGGCCCGACAACCAGTGCGAGACACTCGCATCCTTTCACAGGACACGACAGGGCAAGACAGCTTACCGTGAACCAACCTCTTTCCTCCATCCCAAGAAGCGAAATTTTTTTGTTAGTTAGCGAGTCGTCCGCCAACCATCTCCGCTACCGGTACTATTCTTTCTGACTGGACTTGCTGGTCGTTGTTATTTAGTTGCTTCAATTGCTGCTTTGAGTGCCGTTTACCGTCATCTTCTTTAGGCTGTGACTTTTTTCCCCTTCTTGGTCTCGTAAGACTGTTGAGGTGGGATTAGAATTATTATTATTTTTCGCCTTTCTCTTCATATCGTAGTACCGGTACTGGTATCATATCATACGGTAACCCAGCATATTATTATGATTACTTTTGTTCGTTACCGCTGTGTTGTTTGCTGCACGCACGTAACGAGGGTTCATATTTCAGATTTTAAAGATTGTTTTGCTTTTGGCTGACCGCTCCGGCCTACCGTAGAATACTGTGCAGTACTCGAGTACGGTACTGAACTGGCTGGCTGGCTTTGGCTGCTGGCCGTCGGCTGTGTGTGTGTGTGTGCTGGGGATTCTGTTCTTCTTGCTTTTGCTTGCTTGGTCCCGCGCTGCTGTTTCTTACCGCATCCATACCCTCCGCTACCTGGCTTTGTCGCTTCTCTCCTTCTTGCCTCCTCGATCTAACTGCACCGCGCACCACCGGTACTCTCATTGACTCCCCCCCCCCCCCACCTCATTCAATACCCATCACTCCCCCCTCCATCCCTTCCCTTCCCATTCATCCTCCTCCTTCTCCCTCACTCGCCTTCACTCCGATCCACTGAAATTAGTCTCCACCACTCCCGTCAACCCTGCCTGCCTGCCTGCGGGAGGCCGTCCCTTCTGCTGCTTCCCTTCCTCAACTCCCCTTAAATTCCTCCCACTGCCCACCTTGACCTTGCTTCCGAGAGACAAGAAATAGACCTTCCCGCCCAACGCTCAAGCCTTCCTATTTTTCCCCTGTTCCTCGGCCAAGACTTCGGACGGACGACCTCTTTATTGCTGTTCGTGCAATCACCGAAAGGCAAGGAGAAAGCCTAGACACTGCCTTTATCCTTATAGCCCGTCTTGGACCGGAGACCCTCTACTATTCGAGCCTTATTGATGATCATCATGGGGCATATACCACTGTAACCCAAGACTCCGTCGAGAACGACCCATTCAGGCTCCTACTGCTCCGAAAATCTACAAAATTTTCCTCACCCCACATAATCTTTGCGGGACTCTTCCTTGCCTTGCGCTGCGCTCCCGCGAAAACCACCCACAACATTACACAACTCGACATATCCGTAATCGAGTGAGCATCTGTATAAATTTTTCGAATTCACCAACGCATTAAGTTGGCCTCTGTACCTTTTTTGTTTTAAATAGCACGGTTTTTCCTTTCTCACGAATTGCATATTTCTGGCGGCATACATTTTTCGAGGCGTTTCAAGCATCATTTCCAGCATCATTATTCGCTCATATACTATTACCAACCACTACAACTCTTACGGTACAGGTCGACGATTCGAGCATCCCTATTAGTTCATCGGCACCACTCAGCCTGGTGCTTTCTTTAGGGTTTCTACCAACTACGCTTCCGGAAGCCACCAAAGGGGCGGTGCCTTCCATTCCCACCAACTCACGTAATCAAAATCAAGTTTTTTTTCTTTTCTCTTTCCTAGAATATATAAGATCATATCTCCACCATGCCACAACCACAACGCGGGCACAACTCGTTTACACAACAACTCCTGCAAATGCAGAACCTTCCAACTTCAAATGCGACGAACCTTCCATCGTCTTGTGATGAGGAACTCGCAGACGAGGCAGATGAACCTCCCGACAATTATTCTCGCAAACGCCGATCCTTCGTCTCTGATAGAGAATTCACAAAGCACGCCGTCCATCATCAACCCAACACCATTTCACTTCTCACCCGTGGTCTACTCATCAATCCTGGCCTAGAACCTACGGAACCCACCGAACACATCTACAGCCATAGCCTTAAGAGAGGCATGTCCACTGATTCTACCTGGAGCAACCCTTCGACAATGGAGCTTACGAGCGATGGTGGTATGACCAGTCCTTCCCGTGCCAATACACCCAGTCCGCCGCCTCCAATGTTTCTCGGAGGGCTGGCTGGGTTGCTGCACAATGAGAAGGATCTGTTGAGCAATGTGCCGAACAGGGTGGAGGTCGTAGGTGAGAATGGTATTGTTGAGGGTTTGGGGCGAAGAAGGTGTATTACATTTGCTTGCCAGGACAAACCTGCTACATCCCGAAGACCAGTCACTCCAATGAAGCCATCGACCCCACCAAAGTCAGAGACCACCGCCGACATCACTCCTGTCAAGAGGAGCTGTGCCCTTAAGTTTGTTTGCACACAACGTCGTGATACTTCGGACTCTCACTCATCACCTCAACGACCTGCCTCCGGGCCCAAGAAGCTTCCTAGCATGGGGGGCTGCCGCGACTCGCAGATCACCGTCACCAATACTGTTACCGAAACCACTCCCAAAGGCACTACCACTGCTCCTGCGTCAATGGCAATCCAAACCTCGGTATTCCCGGATAAGTTTTACGAATTTGCTAGCTCTGTCGACGACAAATCAGACTCTTGGACACATCAGCCCTTCGACAAAAGTCGTCTTTTGAAGGTTGACGACTTGCTGAAGAAGGAACTCGATATCCGAAAGCTGAGTCGGGAAGCTGAGGAGGAGGCTTTGCAGGAAGAGGAGGAGGAGCAGGATTTGGAGGATGCGGATGGTGATGAGGATGAGGATGAAGTCGAGAGTGTAGATGGTGATGATGAGGATGATGAGGATGAGGATCAGGACTACGACTATGAGGAGGAGGAAGACGATGCACTAAGTGGAAATGAAAGTGACAATGAGGCTGGGTTTGCTTCGGATTCTGATGATGACGATGATCCATTCTTCACCTACGGGCCAATGCTCCCAATCACTGGAGCGATTAGTCGGCCGGTATGTTGCCGAACTGAGTCCACGTCTTCGATCGAGTCATTGAGGAGACTCCAGACTCGTCCCTCTCTTCGTCGTCCTCGCACTCCTGATCTACCAGACAGCACCGACTTTGTCTGCGGTACTCTTGATGAGGACAAGCCTTTGGAAGAAGCTTACCTCTCTTGCATAGAAGAGAGGAAGCGTTCAAGGCACATCATTACTCCTCAAGATATTGACCCAAGCTTCCCTTCGGATCCCGAGAACTCAGATGATGAAGGAAACATAAATCTCAGCGAGAGCGAGGATGGATTTCACTTTGCCAAGCCTATTTGGAGCGGAAGTTCCTTTGAGGGAGCCCGTAAAAGAGGCCGCCGCAGAAATGATACAATCACACAAAAGGTCCTCGGTGCATCCCCAAAGGGCAAAGCAAGAGCCCACTCTCCTGCGCCCCTCCGTCGGATCAATACATCTCCTCGGCCGGTTGCTCGTCGTACTATGTCACCTCCACCCTTCAACCGGGCTAAGCACCGAAGTCAAATGTTCCAGCCGCGGCCGGGTATTTTCCGCACCAAATCATTACCACGCACACCTAGCTTTTTCGGCCGCAAGACCGGTCGTATTCACTCTGCTTCTACCTCTCCCAAGACTTCTACCGTCAGCCCTGTCGTCCGTCGGGGAGCGATTGACATTGTCAAGGGCTTGGAGAAGAGGCGCGAGAGAAGGAAAGCTCGTCTTTGTAGGGCTAGAGAAGGGGTTGATTGCCGGGCTGGTCAGGGAGTTGAGAAGATGAGAGAATTAGGATTGGAAATTTGTGGGAAGGGGAAAGGGAGAACCAAGGCGCAATGGGTACTTTCTGCTTGAGTTGGGTGGGTGTATTGTCTCTCGAAAGGTGGTTAAAAAGGATACGAGCTTTCTTTTATTATTGGGATTTGTGCACCGCTGTAATGGTATCTTCCTTTTCATTTCTTCTGACGAAGCCACTCGTCCATCCCGCAAACCAGTTTATAAGGGAACTATTTTGTTTTTTCTTGTACATATAGGTTATGATTAGACACGGTGGATACCATCTTTTTACCGCACATTTTACTCTGCAGGGGCGGTTTTTACCTTCTTGTTCCTTTTTTTTTACATATTTATTTCGTGCTTGTTGATGACGCTCATGACAGGTTACCTTTTTTCTTTCTTTTTCGATTTTAGCGGGTGGTAGCATGAATAGTTTTCCTTAATTTTTCACTTCAGGGAGTTGTTTCATTCCATTGTTCGAACTTGTACGTGGTGGTCTCTAGCAGCTATCGCCGAAGAAGGTGGTCTCTTTTTCTTACTCTTTTTTATCGGTTGTCATCCCCCGCTATAGTAGTGTTGATAACGATTCACCGATTTTTATTTTTTTTCATTAAAAAAGAGGGAATAACAGCAGACAGAAACAGGACAGAGCTGACTTCTTTCTTTCTTTCTTTCTTTCTTGATTGTTTCAAAATTTTATTCACTTTTTACTAGGAGTCATGGGAGTGGGCGGTTTCTATTTTTTTTTCTTGTCCTTGCTTTTTTCCTTGCTTTCACATTCAAGAGGACAGGGTTGCTGGTTGCTAGTATGCTACGACACGATGTGGTATGGATAGTCTAGCTTTATCTATCAATCAATTGAACGAGATCACCAGCAGCATTTTTTGTTCGAGGCCGAATGATATTTTTCGCTTGGAGAAAAGAAAATTTAATTGGGGCGAGTTTACAATTTGTAGTTGGACACCTTAGGTGGCAATTCCCCATACAAAGGTGCCCGACTTTAACTCTGCTGCGCCAGCAGTGAGATATGAATACCGGTATTGCCCTGCTGGTGTCATCATCAGCATAAGGATTTGTTCGTTCAGCTTTTTTTCGGGGATGTACTCGAGTATCAAAGGTTGGTTGCAATACCGTACCGTACTAGTACCAGGAAAGGTCCCGCCCATCAGCATAGAAAATCTTATAATTTTTGTAAAATTTAATTTGGGGCGGAAGGAAGGAAGGAGGGAAGTTGACTCGTGGGCGCCGCATTGTATGCTCGTTGCAGCCTCCTTCACTCTTCTCCCCTTCCATTTTCTTCATTCTGATCTTGACAAGTAGCCGTAACTTAACGCTTATAGTAAGATACCGTGCCACCAAGACCGCCGCCCCATCAACTTAATCCAACCCGCAACGCACAGCATCCCTTCCACTCTAAACAACTACTCACCTCCTACCTACCCACCTACCTTACCACTTTCTCTCCCCTTTCAATACTCGACTCTTTTCTCCCTCTTCCACTACTCTATTCTTTAAAACATGTGGATGATAAATTGGTGTAAGCCCTTCCATCCCTTCCACCCTTTGCCTTATCTGTTTCGTTCCGATGATGGATGATGACACTGACGACGACGACGATGATGATGGTGGCGATAAAATAAAGTCTGGGATGTTCTCTCTAGTCTAGGACTAATGAACAAGCATGCGAAGCTTCTATTCCTCGGCCTTGATAATGCTGGAAAAACCACACTCCTTCATATGCTTAAGGTGAGCATTTTCCTGCCCTTTCCTTTCCATTGCTCACCCCCTGAGGTGTTGATTGGTTGATTGGTTAATGTTGATTTGGATGTGTTGTAGAATGATCGTGTAGCTACTCTGCAGCCTACTTTGCATCCCAGTGAGGACTTCTTTCTTTCTTTCTTTCTTTGCGGTCTTCCGGAGGAGTGTCGGGTGAGGTCATTCCCGGTTGTTGTGCGGCTTTCTGACAAATTATTGCTGTTACAGCTTCGGAAGAGTTGGCGATTGGTAACGTCAAGTTCACAACTTTTGATCTTGGTGGGCATCAGCAAGGTAGATCTTCTCCTTCTTTCCTTCACTCTCATCTCTTTTTTTATATATATTGCCTGCATAACAAGTTTTCTTGTTTCTTTCCCCTCGTAATCGCCCTCTCCTCCTCCTATCGTTTCCCTCAGTGCCTGCATATGATGCCCTAGCATGTTCCTGTTCCCGGGTTTTCCATTTTTCTTGGTTACTTTCTCGGTTCAAACTTCTTGATCGTGAATTCCATTGACGTTACGGCACTCGTTTATTGGGAACATGTCTATTGTGGGATGTTGGATGGGCTTATCATTTAATAACCGCGCCACTACTCACCGCTCACGATTCATCCCCTGTCTCCATCCTTCGTTCATGATTCCCTCCATTTTACCCCATTCCTTCGCTCATTACTAACCATCGAATGATTGTGCGTGAATAGCTCGCCGCCTTTGGAAGGATTACTTCCCGGAAGTATCTGGAATTGTCTTCCTCGTTGATGCTAAAGACCATGAACGTCTCGCCGAATCCAAGGCCGAACTTGATGCCCTTCTCTCCATGGAGGACCTATCCAAGGTTCCGTTCCTCATTCTCGGAAACAAGATTGATCATCCCGAGGCTATTTCCGAGGAGGAGTTGAGACACCAACTCGGGCTGTATCAGACTACCGGCAAGGGAAAGATCCCGTTGGAGGGAATTAGGCCTATTGAAGTTTTCATGTGCTCGGTTGTTATGAGACAGGGTACGTCTGAGGCGCTATCTAGATTCTTTAGGAGTTTTAGTGCTAATTGGTTTGGGGACAGGTTACGGAGAGGGATTCAGATGGATGTCCCAGTATGTTTAAGTCAGCGCAATAGTGCCAGCGATTCCGAGGGTAGCTTAGGAGAGGGACTGGAATAAAGGGCAAAACCCAAAACTTCCCTCATTTCCCCCCCCCCCCTTTCTCTCGAGAAATGGAGACATGATCTACTATTTCCTATATTCAGCGTGAGGCAAGCTAGCACTTTACAACAAGCAATGAAATGGTTTATTTCTTTCCTCCCTTCCTCCATGCGGTTCGGGATATATGTATGTGAGGGGAAGACCATGGGGGTAATGATGTCCCTGTTTTATGCTTTTTTTCTCTACAATGTTTTCGCCTTTTTTCAATTCTCTTATTTTTTTTTAAACGTTTTGGGCTTTTTTTTTCTTGCGTTTTTTTTATTAGTTGATATGCCCTGTGTGTTTAATAGCATTTATGCCACGATTGATCAAGCAGTGCACAGTACTATAGCCCAGCAAAGTCATTGTAAGGGTTGAGCACGAAATCTCACTCGGGGTCTCCCTGCCCGCCTACCGATCCCCACATGCATATAAGACTTGAGCAAGAACTTTTACAATAACACGTCTGAATCAAGTACCCCTAGTTGTGTATCAATATTCACCACCCAGAGCACCCGCTATATACATCCACATGCCATGCATGATACCTAGTTTACTCCTCAATCCCAATCTGCCCGATAATCTTCTTCACTAGCGCCCTCAACAAGAACTGCTCCCTGGCTAACGTCCTCGTATGCTGTTCCACACCACATCAACACCACTCAAACTAACCAACTAGGCAAACGCAAGGAGGGAAAGGGGAACAAGTACCTTCAAAAAAACATCCAAAGAAATTCTCTCCCTGTCCAACGCCTTACCAAGCACATATATCGTATCCTCAATCGCTCTATCCTCCGTAACAAGCTCATACAACTGCGCGTGCACAACCGTAAGCCCCACAACAACCGCGTCAACGCTAGGAACCTCTCTACTCTCCGCATCGTGGATGACGCCTTCAGCGGCTGCTATACGTTCTCTCAGTATTTCGCCGTCCTGGGCGCAGAGGGCGTGTAGACGGGCGAGGTCTTGGAGTTCTTGGGACATGTGCGATTGGGCGCGGGTTAGGGAGTCGCGTTGGGTTGTTGCTTGCGGGAGGGTCGTGCTCGTTAGGTTTGTGTGGGAGGCTATGGCCAGAGTGTGGAGGGATGTGGAGATTTTTGTGAGAAGGAGGGCGGTTTCTGGGTTT
>Ga0307507_10004236_pt1 | contig 25923 bp, 9 predicted proteins | sample 7_EM_MG_FD_207223 | JGI IMG/M metagenome (GOLD analysis project Ga0307507, IMG submission 207223) | Populus trichocarpa ectomycorrhiza microbial communities from riparian zone in the Pacific Northwest, United States - 7_EM | ecosystem: Host-associated > Plants > Roots > Unclassified | place...
GCGTGTCAAAAAAACACGACATAGGCTAGTCGGTCGAGTTGCCAAATGACCTCAACTGCGCGCCAATTGCGTCAACCACCAACCATTGAGGCCATTGAAAGGGTACCATATTTTGCCGATGTATAAAGGCTAGTGCGTTGCTATTTAATAAGGGGAGATCGCGCCTTATATAAACTCCATATTCTATCCTAAAAGGGCTAGTAACGCCTAAGCCTATAGACTATAGCGGTAGGGGGCTAGCTACTATTGTCCTACTATAAAGACGAAATTAATATTAGCACTAGTGGCATTAATAGTAGTAATAACAGCGTTGTAGAGAATAAGAGCCCTAAGTTAAAGTCAGCTTTATATAAACTTGTAAAGCTAGGGTATAAGCTACTCTAAAGCTGTAAAGGGAGCCAGCTTCGTACGAGCTGTCTAGAGGATATACTCACATTATTACTGCTGCTGCTATTGTTGTTGTTGTTATTATTATTGCTATTACTACTACTACTACTACTACTACTACTACTACTACTACTACTACTACTACTACTACTACTACTACTATTACTACTACTACTACTACTACTGCCACTGCTGCTGCTGCTGCTGCTAGTAAGGCAAAGTAAAGTAAAGTAACGTTTAGAATTAATATTAAAATACTATATAAGGAAGGCGCAATTATATAATAACCAATCACGTAATTTAATTCGGAAACTTGCCAATATACGCCAATTCTTAATATAATCTTTATTTTTAAAATAAATACGTTACTATTAGAACTGTTTTATTAAAAGTGTTATAAATATTAAATATTGGCGCCGCAAATATGTAACGGAACCCTCTAGGAGGTATATATTAGATGAGACAGTAGGAGGTTTTATTAATGTCCTATCTACGTCCCGTGTATGTCCCAGAGGAGACATAGTTAGACAGATAGGGGCGAAAGGTTTTACTAGTGTCTTAGAAGGTTTATATAGGAAGCTGGTTCTCCTCTAGAGAAGAACCAGCGATTAGTCTTGGAATGGAAGTGGTTAGAAGCATTTGTCCTTTAATACGTACAACTTATTCTACCTTTAACTCACCTTCTACTTACCTATAATACTACCAATTAGATAATTATACGTTCTGGTTAAGCTAGCCTCTTACAATTCTAATTGCTTACAATCCTTTATGGAAGGAACGTACGGCTATTAATTGACGATAACGGGCCATACCTCCTTACCCCCCAAAATAACGCCCTTACTATAAGAGGCTGACAGAGTCTCCCTGGAGGAGCGCATCCCCTCTACTTACAAAGGAGTAGACTAGGAAGCCACGGCTAGTCCATCTAACCTTCTAAGACCCTTAGGAACAATCACCACTAGGGAGTTATTAGAGCGGTTGCTACGCAAGACCCTATAAAAAATAAAGGAGTTAGAGATACGATTAAGATAAGCATATTAAGACTACCAAGGACAATTGTAAGGATAATTGGAGGAAGCACAGATACCCTAGACACGAAGCGGACTTAAAGGGGTAACGCCACACTACGCTATAACGTTAGAAAAACCTAAATTCCGTATAAAGGAACCTAATAAGTATAATAGTAATAGTCTCTAGAACTGTAATTGTTTTATCCATTAATACGAAACCAAGTTTTAGCTGGACCCAAAACGTTACTCTAATGAGTATAATTAGATACTAATTACTTCTACCTTCCTATGTAGCACCGTTAAGAGTTTATAGATATGCTATAAGAAGAAACTTACCACACCCCTTAAATTTAGCAAACTTAAGTTATAGTTGGTTGATTAGATCTAAGACCCTACTAATTAAGGGATAGATTATAACTAGCAATACCACGACGCTAAACAGTAAGAAGGCTAGAGTGTAGTCTAGTTTATAAACTACTTAAAAGAACTAGAAGACAATATACCCTACTTAGACCTATAGGATGACGCTATATAACTTCACTAGCTACTTGCCAAGTTATAACCTAAGATTTGACAGGCTATATAGGAAAAGGGCGAAATTCCTACCTCCTAAGAAAAGCTTATCTCTAAAGCTACTTGGATTAAGAACGCTAAAAGAAACTATTTGGGGAAGCGAAAGGAACGAGACATTAACGATAAAGAGCGTAGAACTAGACCTAGCTTTAATAAAAGGGGCAGATTCCGACCTAACCACTCTACGGAAGGATAACGTGAGCAGGCTTTGCAACCCTAGAGCAACGCTGGTTAACCCCAGAATAATAGTAGGTAGAAACCATAGAACTAAGAGTTACGTAGCTGTTATTACTGCGGCAAGAAAGGCTATATATAACGCTTCTGCCGGCAGAAGAAGTAAGAGGATACTTAATTAGGAAAAGAGAGAGCCTAGTAGATCTTTACTCCCTTATACTAGGCCAGCAAGAGAAGGAGGGAGTAAGCTGCTGTATGGTTATTCCCGTCTCTATTTAAGTTAATAATAAATAGGTAACATAAGACTGCCTTATGGATAATGGCGCAACCATAGGGTTTATTTCTTAATTACTAGTAAAAGAATTAGATTTGGACCTTAGTGGCTTATAGGTGCGTACCGTTTAAAGTATTAGAGGCTACCGGATTCCGTGCTACGGAGAATAAACTTTTTCTGTGGCCAGCTAGGACCGCGATAGTCTATGGGACACGCAGGAAATGCGCTTCTGCGCCGCAGAAATTAAGGGGTATAACCTTATTTTAGGATACCTATGGCTTTAATAAGTTAATCCAGATATTAATTGGCCTTTAGCCTTGTATTAACACCAGAAGTCTTAACCGCGCATTATAGTTAAAAATTAAAAGACTTTCTTAAACTATGTGCAAGAGGAAGGGTAGGCGTATACTATATATGCTACCCTTAACACTAAGAATAGGGACATAGGGTATTTATTTTCAGATGTCCAGCTATGCGTAGTTAAGGAACTAGAGATTTTATAGAAATATATAGACCTAAAGGATATTGCCGATAAGGAAGCCGCGCATACCTTGCCTAACCCTATGTTAGTAGAGCATAAGATAGACACAGGAGACAAGAAACCTCCTTTTAGACTACTATACAACCTGTTAAAAAATAAGCTGGCAGTATTACATTAGTATATAGTAGACAATCTTTAGAGAGAATGGATTTGGCCTTCTATAAGTTAGGCAGGGGCACTAATTATATTTATACCCGAGAAGGACAAGACCCTTTGTCTCTATATTAACTATTAGGCGCTAAATAAGATTACTATAAAGAATTACTACCCGCTACCCTTAATAGGGGAGCTTATTAATAGGCTGTCAGGCGCAAAGATATTTATAAAATTAGATTTAAAAGATATATACCATCAAATCTAGATTAAAGCCAGTAATAAATAGAAAATGGCGTTCTAAATATAGTACGGCCACTTTAAGTACCTAGTGATGCTATTTGGGCTTACTAACGCACCGGTGATATTCTAGGCCTATATTAATAAGGCATTATTAGGCCTATTGGATACGATATATATGGTCTACCTTAATGATATTATAGTCTACTTTAATAACTACAAAGTATATACGCACTATATGTAAATAGTACTAGAAAGACTACGAGAATACAAGCTCTATATAAACCAAAAAAAATACTTGTTCTATATTACCAGTATTAATTTTCTGGGCTTTATTGTTAGTGTTAACAGAGTGTCAATAGAGAAAAGCCGGGTAGACGCTATTAGGGAATAGCTATACCCCACAATATTTAGGGAAGTATAGGTTTTTATAGGCATAGCAAACTTCTACTAAAGGTTTATTATTTATTACTTGTAAGTAATGCTCCTAATTACTAATCTACTAAAGGGATCTAAGGATGGCAAGAAGTTAGGACCCTTTATATTTAAAAAAGCTGCCAAGCAGGCTATAGATCGGTTAAAGGATTTATTTATATCGGCGCCTATCCTAATATACTTCTGCTAGGAGCTACGTATATACCTTAAAACGGATACATCCGGCTTCGCCCTAGGGGCAATTATATCTTAATTAAAAGACGGAGAATGGCATCCTGTAGCGTTTTAGTTAAGGAAAATAACCCCTATAGAGCAGCGTTATATAACGCATAACTAGGAGCTGCTCGCGATAGTTATAGCAATAAAGCACTAGCGACATTATTATATAGGAAGTAATTATCCTATTAAAGTCTTTATAGACTATAATAACCTAGAATACTTTATAACTATAAAGATATTAAGCGGTCAACAAGCTAGATAGGCAGAGGCACTATTATAGTACAACTTTAAGATTATATACCGCCTAGGAAAGACAAATCCCGCTAATAGGTTGTTAAGACGTCTAGATTATAAGACTGGGAGAATCCAGGATAGTATAGGGGAAATAATTCCCATATTATAAAATTTGCTTAGAAAGAAAGAAGAATCTTTCCCTAGAACTATAGAATTCTATAGTAGGGCAGAGGTCCCGGCGATACAGCTGCGAAGTACTATAATAATAGAGCCGTAGGATATGGTTATGGACTAGGTTATAGACCAAGTAGATATTATAAAGTTAGCGTACCCTAGAATTAGCAAGAATTCTATGGGATGTGCTAAGGGTGTCGCGGCACCTTTAACTTAACGGCGCATTAGCTATAAGTTTCCAGATTTAAAGGGGATAGGTAAGATGCCTATCCGTAGCATAGCACACTATATAATGGTAGGAGAATCTACTGGCACAAATGGTTTGAAATATCTCGTGCCACACCTAGGGTCTGTAATGGCGGTGGGTGAAACAGAAATAAGTAATCTATATAAAACCTTTCCAGATCTTTTTCTTTAAGCATAATAAAGGGACGCCTTCGTTTCTAGGGAGAGGTAGAAAGATATAGTGGAGACTAACTTGGCTGGAGTTACTAAGAAGCTATAGTAGCAAGACTAAAAGGGTCTATTGCGCTTTAAGGGTACTGTATATATCCTAAAGGACTAAACAGTTTAAGATAAAATTCTAAAGGTCTTCTATAATAACCCTCTTAGGGGTTACTACGGTACCAATAGGATCCTTAAGGCCGTTTAAAGGAAATACTTTTAGGATAAAATGTCTAAAGAAGTTAGGGACTATATATTAAGATATAATACATACCAAAGGGTACAGATATCTAGGCATTGCCTATATAGTAAGTTATTAGTGCTTCCTATTCCGTAAGGACCTATATTAAAATTAACAATAGATTTTATAATAGGCTTACCCTCTACTAAAATAAGAATAGGAGAGGTTGCTAACGCTATCCTAGTAATTATTAATAGATATATAAAGTTTTTAGGGTATTTTGCTGTTATAATAACAATTACAGCAGCAGAACTAGCAGACCTATTTTTAGAGCGGTAGCTCTTATTTAGTACGCTAAGGGGAATTATATCTAACAGAGGTACTATATTCAACAGCGCATTTTAGGCTTTATTCTGTCTTCTATTAAAAATACGGTAAAAGATAAGCACTACCTTTTACCTGCAAATAGACGGATAAACAGAGCGTCTAAATACGTTGTTAGAACACTACCTCCGCTACTATATTAATTATTAATAGGATAATTAGCCATTATGGTTAGCTCTGGCATAACACGTGTATAATATAAGCATCTATAGCAGCACAAAAATGACCCCTTATAAAGCACTATTTGGGGTAAAAGTAAATAACCCCTAGAATGTTAAGGACATTGTTCCCAAAAGAGAGGCCCTAGCGGCGTCCAAGAGAATTAAGCAAATAAGAATTTATAGAAAAGAACTTGAAAAGTACTTGCTAGACGCCTAAGCTATATAAAAAAGGTACTATAACAAGGGATATATACCTAAATAATTTAAAATAGGAGATGAAGTCTTACTATCTATAAAAAACATCTAGACAAAACGTATTAAGAAGAAGCTGGACCACAGGTGGCTTAGACCCTTTAAGATAGTTAGGAAAACTAAAGGAAATTAAGCCTATAAATTAGAATTACTGAAATTATATCTAATATATCCTACATTTTATATTTCCTTATTGGAGTTATACTGAAGAAGAGACGGTATAAAACCACCCCCACCTAGCAAAATTAATGGGGAACTAGAATAGAATGTAGAAGACATTTTAGACCAAAGATGGCGTTAGAAGAAACGCGAATTTTTAGTTTGTTAAAAAGGATACTCCTAAGTATATAATAGTTGGGAACCTAAGGAGCACCTTTAGCTAGGATATAAGACGGTAATTAAAACTTTCCTAAAGACCACAAATTAGGATTTAGTAACGGTTCTAAATATACTATAGATAAGATAATAAGAAAGACCCTATAAATTAAAACCATAAGGTTTAGCACAGGCATTAGAAACGGGAACGTTTTACTATTATAATAGAGATCCTAGAATTCTATAAGAGAAAGACATAGGGATTTATATAAGAACTACTAGGGATACTGTCTAAAGAGGACGCTATTTAAGAATAAGTAGTAGTACTAGAAGAAGGGGCCCTAGGGATTTAGAAGGGTTCCTAAGGGATAAAAGAAGAGTATCCGGTCTAACACTAGAGATACGCAATAGAGTTAATAATATAAAGAGGACCAAAAAGACATAGAGCAAAGATTTAGAAATTTTAAGAAATTGTAAAGCATCTATAAGAACACCACCCGTTTATTATATACGGAGATTATAGCAGTATGCTACTTTTATACAGACTGTTACTAAAAATAAAAATAGAGGCATCCCCGAAGTATAAAGTTAATTCCCAGTACTAGGGCATCCTAGAAGCACTAGAGAGACACTATATAAAGCTATTCTATAAGAAGAAAGAAAGAATAAGATAATAACTTAAATACTAGAAGTAGCAATGGGAGCCTCCTCCATCTTAACGTTATTACCGGTAGTATTATCAGCACTCCTATTCCTAGAAGTATTAGCATTCTTACTAACATTTTTCTTAGAGCGGCGGGAACTAGATAGACCACTACAGCTAAGGGACTAGCAGGGAGAACGTTTATCTTTATTACTATCCTTAGTGTTATCCCTAGGCTCCAAATCGGCATCTAGGCTGGGATTAGAAAGTTAATAACTAAAGAGTTAGTATAGTTTCTAAATATATTATTAAAGAGACTTACCTAGCTAGAAAGGCCCGCGTAAGAGTATAAATATTATTATTTATAAGAACGAGCTGCTTACACATACGCTTCTGGACACTATATATCTAAGATTACTGCGTCTCTACAGTAGTAGAAACCCTTATTAAATTAAAAAGGCTATAAGTAATAGAAGACACCTTCCGTCCCTATCTTTTACTATTCTAATATAGACGGAAATCCCTAATAGCGCGTTAGAGCCGGTGAGCCTTACATACGTAGATAGCGGGGATCTAATATAGTTAGTGGAGTCTAGAATAGGATAGAATGGGAAATACCAGAATATAGGTCTTTTTCCGGCTGCAATAGTAGGAATACTTAGATCTGTTCTCGCTAGAGCGTGGTATCTTATAGGCGTAGGACAGGTCTAACGTAAGCGCGTAAACGCAACAACGGTAGCACTTTAGAGAAACCACCGTAGGAGTAATAGAGGTAGTCTACGGTGCCAATAAAATAGGGATAACGCCGCCGCTAGTCTAGGGACGCGCAGCACGATTATAAGCTATTGCGAGAGAATACTATAGGAAGTTAGTATTATTAAAGAGATAAAATAGGGATCCTATTACCTATAGACGCGTCATAAGAAGAGAATGGAGTAGTAGTAAAAAGAACAGCTAGAGATACGGAAGCTAAAAGCTAAGATATAATAAAAAATAGTCTGCTAAAAGGCGAGATAAATGGTGTTGTTAATAGAAAGACGCATAAGAGACAACAGCTTATAAACTGGAAGAAATTAACATTAAGACGTTATTATTAGGACCTATTTTAGGTAAATAGGGATAGTGGCTAGTTAACGCGTTGTATGGGACAATCTCCGGATTAGCTTATAACAAATTCTTATAATAAGGAAGGTAAATCCCATTTAATTTTTATTATTATTAAAGTTCCATTATAAAGGCACCGTGAAGAGCTATGGTGGAAGAAGAGCGGAGGAATAAAAGATAAAGTAAGGTTCTACGCTAGTAAAGAACCGGCGATGAGCCGCATTATAGAGTACCTTTCTACTAAAGAACTTCCCTAGTGGTTTTAGTTAGAAGTCTATAAGAGTTTATTAAGAGGCGAAGTCTTAGAGGACTAAGACCCTAAAAGGGGAGGCAATTATAACAAAACCCTCTAGGAGGTACATATCAGATAAGACAGTAGGAGGTTTTATTAATATCCCATCTACGTCCCATATATATCCTAAAGGAGACATAGTTAAACAGATAGGGGTGAAAGGTTTTACTAGTGTCTTAGAAGGTTTATATAGGAAGCTAGTTCTCCTCTAAAGAAGAACCAGCAATTAGTTTTGGAATGGAAGTAATCAAAAGCATTTGTCCTTTAATATATGCAACTCATTCTACCTTTAACTCACCTTCTACTTACCTGTGACACTGCCGATTAGATAATTATACGTTCCGGTTAGGCTGGTCTCTTACAAAATATTGGCCGGATATTTGCTTATTAAAAACCACGTAGCTTATAGCTAACTAACTATTATAACTCTATAACGTGTTTTATTAGTTAACTAGCACTATTAGTTATCTAGCAGCCTCTAAAAACTACTAAAAATAAGAAAAATTGGACCTTAATAATTTAATAATAGTTTAATAATAAATTCCAAAAATTTAGACTTAGGCTCTTATACCTACTTTAAGACTCTTATTAAAGTTTTAGAGTAAAAAGCCTAGCTATTATTAAAATATTAAGTTTTAGCCCCTAATCTTAAGCTAAATTATTATATCTCTAAAACTACTTAATAGATTACTTTTAAAATCTAATAGAAGTTATAAAATAGGTATAAAATATTAATTATAAAATTTTGGAATTCATTATTAAGCCGTTGTTAAATTATTAAGCCGTTGCTAAATTATTAAGGTCTGATTTTTCTTATTTTTGGTAGTTTTTAGGGGCTGCCGGATAACTGATAGTGCCGGTTAACTGATAAAACACGTTAAGCTCGCTGACTGCTTACGTTATTAGCCTCTTGGCAGCGAAGCTAACAGCGTCGCTGACTTTTGGACACACTGATTACTATCGCTAAGTTCCAGAAAGACGATATTAAGTTACTTTAGTGGCTAGTAAATAGCCCGGATCTTAACCTAATTGAGGCCGTTTGGAATTTAATGAAGACTTGGTTAGCTAAGCGGAAGCCTCGCCTATTAACAAAAGAAGTAATGTAAGCAGCTATTGAGTCTGAACAGGAGAATCTAATTGCTTCTATGCCTGCACGCCTTTAAGCAGTAATTGAAGCAGAAGGGGGACCTACTAAGTGGTAGAGGACAGCGGAAGGCTTGGAGGACGATCAGGAGCTTTTAGATACTCGTTTGATTGCTAAGCGTTGATTTTAACACTTATTTGGCTACTGTGACTTAGGGATATTCGTATATAGGCAATCTACTATACAATCATTGGTTTTAAAAAGCTTTATAAATTTTTGATATTGAAGTCTTTTAAAGCTCGCTACCAAGATGGGGAAATTTATACTAATCTATATGAGGATTTCCGCCGACAAGCGTCACTAGTAAGGCGTTAACTCTGAGAGTATATAGCTCGGCTAGTGTTGCCGAAAGCTTTGGGAGTGTTAAAATACGCCATATCGCAAAATCTTATACTAGATGAACTTTAGCACCGTACGCGCATACTTTATAAGCTTTTAATATAAAATTCTTTAAAATTATTGCTATTAAAGCTATACTTAATTGTATAATATTGCAATTATACTCTATTTTTGGTATATCTAAGATTGTGCGATTTTAGTATTAGAAATGGCTAATAATATATAGCCACCCTAAAGTGCGCAGAGATATATCTAGGATAGATTAATAATATATCTAAGATATAATCTAGGCACCCTTACGTATTTACCTATCTTAGGTAGTTCTTCTATACTACTGCTAATAGAAGCAACTTAATCCTTAATTAAAGACTTAGAATAATTACAGGAGGACTTCTTCTATAAAGGGTAATAGGTGCAGGAGGAACGCATATATATAAATATTAAAGATAGTAATTAGGATATATCCGGCTTATATTAGGAGTATTATAAAGATATATAATCCTAAATGTCCACGCTATAACGATCTGCCAATGCATCTTCTTTAACGCTAGTAGTAAGTAGAATTCTATAACGTGAGCTATATATAATATATAAACTAATTATTTCTATAATATAGCTAGGCTTAATATTAATTACATAAACTGGATTGCTTATAGTAGAAAGACTTATATTTAGTTAAGAGATACTGGAATATCCTATATCCTCTAAGCATGGGATTAGATATATAATAGATTTATCTAGCCTATAGCTAAATAATAAGAATATTACCAAGATGTGTGAAAATATAAGAGACTATATCCTAAATAGATCTTATATATAACTGGGTTCTAATATAGATAGATATAATACTCGTGCATATTAAGGAATAAGATAAGTATAATATGCCCTCTTCTTGGTCTCTAAAAGTGCTTTAGGAGACAGATAGCCTATATAGGCGTGTTTTGCTGCGAATACTTAGACCCTTAGCTATAAAACTTTTACTATAAGTAAGTTACAGAGGAAGACTAAGAAAGAATATATAAATTGTAAGAAAAGGTATAATATATCTATAATATTATGTTACTATATCTAAGTTATAATATAGACATTACGTACTCTTATATATTTCTTTGGTAATTTAACAGAATTAAATTAAGATAATCTTAAACGAAGAGACATAAATACGTAAGATACTTATTTATATTATCTATTCTTATTAATATATATAGACTTTATAATAGTATTTGTTATGTATTTTAGTACTAGATTACCTATATAGAGCAGAGTGCTAGTTATAAGCTATATCTTTATATTATAAAGTACACGGTTAGTATCTAATATATCCTAAATATATTACAACTATAACTAAGTTATAACTAGTTACTTATAGATAGACCCGTGGCAAGTATATACTATACTAAGGGAAGTTAAATATAAAACCATAAAAAACACTACCAAAAGTCTCTTTCTTTAGTTTTAAAATACTTATTAAAAAATATTTAAGAGATTTACTTAACTAAGACTATTAGGGCACTCCAGAAACCTATGCAGCGGTAGAGTATAGGAAGAAAAGATTAGATAATTACGGTAAGTTATTATAATACATATATAACTATAATATAACCTTAATATATTTAGGCTGTAACCACGCCCAAGGATCTAGAAAATAGGTACTAGCCCCTTATAACGTGGAGTTTAACTATATATAGCCAGATAATATTAAGAATTGCCTATATGTTGTTTTAACTTCTTATGGCAAATATACGCATCCTCTAGCGCCTCCGTTAAAGGTTCTAATACAGCTTATTAAAGAACTTTAATAACAAATCCAGCGATAGTTGGGGCTAGGGCTTACTTTAAGTACGTTATATCTAAGTTATATTAATACTCTATTTTTATTCTATTAGGCTCTTTTACATACAGCCCTTTAATAAAAGAGTTTTATGAAAAACATAACGTTACTAGCCTTTTAAGCCTTTACTAAAGCCTTATAAATCTTGATAAGATTTAATACCTAATTAAAAAGCAACAGCTTTTATTATTTCCGTAAAGTTAAGATATATAAGAGGTAATATTTAAAAAGCATCTGCATTATAAAATAGGTCCTAAATATATACAAAATATATTCCACTAAGATAGTAAGCTAATAATTATATGCTTTTAAAAAGGCTAGGCAGAAATACTCTTAACATTAAAAACGTTTAAAATTGATATGTCTTTTAAACGGGTTGGTACAGCTAGGTTAGATAAGGTTGTAATTGCCGCAAATATCCCTAGAATTAATAAAGGTATTATATAATCTGGTTATATTACGGTTATATTACGGTTATATCTTTATTCTAATAAGGCTATAGTTATTACACTAATAAGAGTTTTTGTAAACCAAGCCATGGGTTAATTAGTAGAAATATATTAACAACTTTTCTATACTATATTCCACTTATATGAGAATTACGGCTATCTAACTTATTAGAGTTATATTTATAAACGTGGATTTTATACAGCTCTTATAGATATAGATGGGGCGCAGGTAAAAGGTATTTTATAATGTGTATATATTAAAGATATCACTAAAATATATTAGGGCTTGGCCTTTACCTAGCAGATATTAACCCCTTATAGACCTAGTAGGGCTATATAAAGTCTACAATTATATATTGCTAAATCCACATTCTTCGCGGTATTCGTTAGGTTATTAGAGCCGGAAATATAGGCTAAGATAGTGTTGGGCAGCATATAGCTTCGATTATAGAGGCTATAAGCCGCAAGCAATACTACGAAATTTTAGACGTAATTAAAAGTATAGAGATATTATATCCCTAATTTATCCATATTATATCCACATTCTAACATTCGCGGTTATAGAAAAGTACAGCAATAACTATAAAATTGTAAACTGGTGTCGACATAAGCGATATATGTATATTGCATCTGGAATAAATCCGTATTATAGTAAAATAGACAATAATATATTCTCTACAATTATAGAGAATATAAACGCCGTTAAATGCTCCCATTTTTAAGCAAATAATCTAGGGCGTCGATTAAGCCTTCTCGCCGCTATTTTAATGTTTGTATATCTGTTATATCCGTTATATAGTATTATAATAACAGATTTAGTGGGCAGAGAATTAATATTTTTAATTATAAAGCGTGGAAGGCGTATAATTAGTATAGAATTTTATATACGTCGCGAACTACATCTATCGCCGAAAGAATGGCTCTTGCAGAGAAGCATAAATGTATGGCTTTATTATGGCTCTAACGTGGATATATCGCTAATATAATCTGCTATAGTTTAACAAGGTTCAAAAGAGCTAGAAAAATTAAGAAAACAGGCCTGTATTAGCAAAGGAAAAGCTAATGCTATATCTATAAGTATTAAAGAGGATGAAGATTTTAATTTTAATGATGTTATATTAGACATATTATCTTCTGGAACTAATATACGCCCATGGTTGTAATTAAGAAGTTTGTAAGGCGCACAATTAAAATCTTACTCACAATCTATTACCTCTATTCGCTCTGGTATATTATATTCTAGATTTTACTAAGTTCTATAAAGCTAATATCTTTTAGTCTCCTCTATTATAACATTAAATAATGGCTAGGTTTCGCTCTCTTCTAGACCTATTTTACCGTTGAGTAAGATTATCTAGATATATCCTTAATGTATTTAGCTTATAAGCTAACTATATCTAGGATATAAGAGTAGCTTATAGTCTTTACTTTATATAACAGTTACTTAATAAGCTTAATTCTTATAATAGTTAACACTATAGTAATCCTAATTAAATGTTTGTGAATAAGAGGCTAGGGTTCTATGTATAGAAGCTAAAGTAAAGGCAATTGAACTATAAAATCAGAAGCTGGAGTTGGAGCTAAGAAAATTAGAATAAGAACTTAGTTAATACAAATTTTTATATTTATAAGCATAAGGAGCAGAGGTTATATTAAGGTTATTACCTAGATATAAGGATATTGCAATATTTAAGAAAGCCTAACCTATATACTCTGCACTATACTCTATGCCCGCGCTTAATGCTTTAGTATCTATAATAGAACTAGGATAGAACCAGGATACATCTAAGATATATAAACGCTATAACCTATTTAACCCACATAGCGTAGTCCTCTTTAGTATTAAATGTCTCCCTATTATTAAAGTTATCTGCAACCCCTAGCAGCGTTGTCCCAGGTGAAATGAAGTTCTATTTACAGTTAGATTATAAATATATTAGTAATATAATTAAAGACTATAAGTATACCTTGTTGAACCATATACATGTAGCCCAGTTAGATAAGCATGCTATTTATATTAGATTTAAGATATATTAGAAATATAACTAACAAACCTACTCTTACTACTAGTCCTATACGAAAAACACTTCTGCTTATTAGACTTGCTAATAACCTTAAACATTACGGTGCGGTCAAGCTATATTAAGGTTAGATTATAGTTATATAGTAATTAGAACTGCCTAAACTTGCCTTGCCTTTAGGTGTTAATAGAATTCTAGAATGGAATATAATACATATCTGCTTAACTGGCTCCTCTATATATTCTAGTTAGATCCATAATATAATAAGATTATAAATAATAACATACCTAGATCTGCTAAAGTTGCTTTATATTTTCTACAACCTTTAGCCATTAAGGGTGCATTTTCGGCTAGGGGCGCTAAAATATATTAGCAATATATCCTGGATAGAAGAACAATAGTTTATACTATTATAATATATTCCAGCCTTTCTTACTGCTTTATTAATAGGGTATATAACCTACAGTTCCTCTTCTGTATAAATAGCTCTATAAAGTGTCTTCCAAGCCGCTAAAATAGGTTAGATTTAGGATATAATATAAATATATAGATAACTATACTATCTAAATTATCTAATTCCAGCTCTTTTTAACCTCCAGGCTTTATACTTCTAATTATATAGCCTGCACCTTTCTTTATTTTAAGATTAGAAAAAGGTTATAATATAGATATAATATAGATATATTTAGAATCTTACTAGGAAATGCAACTTAATATACTTAATTAATCCTCTATAACCATTTACGAATTTTTTTTTCCTAAGCGCAAACAGTGTACTTAGTATTTAGATCCTATTATAGTTAGATCTAGGATATAATAAAGATATATAGCACTTATAACTTATAGTCTTCCCAATAGCATAATCCCATCTATAGAAAATCTCCTCTGGCAGAATATAGACGAGGAAATGTTCGCTATGGGGCTATATTTAGGTTATATCTTGGATATAAGCTAGATACATACTAGATATTACCTTAATATAAAAAAACAGAACCTACTCTAGGCGCTTATTAAGTCCAAGGTACCATGCCTTAGTATATTGGCTGGGGGTACCAGAAATGCGCCCCTTTATAATATTTAGCCAAGGAGCAGTATTATAAGTGCTAGAACCCTCGCCCTTACCACCATTTAAGTCTAGATTAGAATATGGCCTAGAAACTACTACCCTATTCGCTAGAGTGCTATGTATAGCCATTATAGTAGCGTTTGGATCTTGGATAGAGCTGCTAGGGCTACTAAGAACTTTATTAATAATCTATTAAGGTTAGATTATAGATATAACGTGGTTTTGTCTAAAATATAACTTATATCTTATGCGACCTCTATCTCACTAAAAGCATTTACCTGCCTATTTTAGAGAAAATTTTCAGTCTATATTCTAATTAGATCCTTTTTATAACCACTAGAAGTCACTTTACCTTATTACAAAGTTAGGTGTTTGGACTGTTGAGTAGTGTCTATTCTATATTATATTATGGATATAACCTAGATATATACCTATAGTACTTATATAAGAGTCATCACAGTTATTCTCTAGGGGCTAGAAGGGATTTAGCGGCAACTAATATGGTTAGGTTAGATTAAGATAATAATATAAATAGAATATTAATAAATACCTCTCTAGACTGCTGGTTCTCTAGGGTCTATAGCCATATTAGATCCTTAATAAAACCTTAATATAACCTTAATATAACCTCCCAAAACTCACATTGTCCATTTGTAAGGGCGCGAAGAGGCTTCGGGAAAGATTCGAAGGAACAATATAAATTCTATCTAAATCTAAGGGTATATAGCTCTTGCTAGGAACAAGACGTTGCGTAAAGAAGAGAAAGGAATAACAAGAGAATCTTACAATTAAACAGTTTAGGGGTCTTGGTTGATGCGTGCGCACATACGCACGCGGACGGACTTCAGTAGTATTCGATTGATCTAGCAGAACTTGGCAGAAGTTGATTAAGCTAGTAGAATTCGGTAGAATTCGGTCAAAGCTTCAAGTTCTATCTATCAAGTGTTTTACTGAGACATTCCTACTATAACTAGGCTAGTCCCGTTACAGTACCCCCCCTTTAGCCAAAGGTCTAAAATAATACAATTTTATTATGTCGTATTTTACGTTAGGTAGCGGTATAGAGTTTTGCTGGTTCTAATTATTAAATAGACTAATTAGGATTTTCCATCCCCAGGATAGAAAATCGCTATTAGTTTAGTAAAGGCGGTAAGCCGAACTAATATCTTTATAGTAGGTCTTAGCAAGGCAAATCTAACCAATTAGATAACTTTAACCGCTAGTTAAAGTTCCTTAATATCTTGCGCGTTATGTGACCGTATTATAAGTATTATAGTATTCTTTAAGTTTTTTTTAATTTTAAGTTTCCTGCTATTGTGTTTCGTGTATTCGTATTAGGTGGTAGTTATTTGCCTTTATATCATATCCATCTAGCTAGAGTAGGCCGCGAAAGATGGTCCTTATGGAATTCTTTTACTAGGGAAGGCGTATTAGTCTTAACTTGCTTATAGAGCTCCTAGGTTCGTGTTTCATATCCTTCCTACTTAATAAGAAGTTTAAATCGTTTAGATTATGTTTTCTATCGCATATTATTAATTAAGTTAATAAAGTAAGAACTGTTACCGTTGTCAACAATTATAGAAGGTGGCGGCGGCACTTTATAAGTTATAGGTTTATCTTTTAAGGGTTGCAGCAAGCTTATATAAAACGTTAGATGTATTTTTATCTCAGTCGGCAGTTTAAGCTTATAAGCATACAGGCTCAATTTCTTCTTAATTTGGTATAGGCCTGTAAACTTCCAATTAAGTTTCTTTAAGGGCCGTTAAGTCTTTAGGTTTCGTATATTTAGGTAAACTATGTTACCTTCTGTCGGGAATGAGGCAAGTGGTTGTCACGTATTGTCACGTGCCGCCGCGGCACTAGTGTGGGGAGGAGCCTTACACTCCTTGCCCTCCCTTATTCTAATAAATAAGCTTTATTAACCAACATTACTGTAACCTACTTGAGTAGTTATTATTGGTGAGTTACCCTGTGTAACCAATACTGATTAGTGGTTGAATATATAGTCAACCACAGACCAGCTAGGTTTTCGAACAGAAGAGATAGTCTTATGTAGGGGTGCCATATGCGCTTATATGGAATGGATCCTGGCAATACTGTGCTACCTTAGACTTGCGGAAAACTAGTAATAGAAGTGTTACTGAGTACTAGGAGATACTAAGTTGCGTCTATTACGTAGAATAACCACGTTTATGAAGATTTGGTTGAGTACTTTAGGTTAGAAGTGTTACTGAACCTAGGGTCCTAAGTTAACGTCTAAAACGCGTTAAAATAACCATTTTAATACCTTTGGTGTACCTTCGCAGACTATAGAATCACAATCACTACCTAACTATATGTTGAACAACCTTTATTTCCCTTAATTTTTATCAAAACGCGTTAAACAATCTTTAATAACAGCTATTATGGCGTTAACCTACCTAAAGAAGTATAAGGACGATATTAACCCAGAGATATAGAAAACCGCTATAATTAATCCTAAAGATATTAATTAATAAGACTTAAACGGATTCTTATTACACCGTATAGCATACTATAAAGATAGCGAATACAACGACACCATGCTATAGTACTGTATAAAGGAGGACTTTGTTGGATGGATAAAGGAAATATAGGCTCCTGCGAACAAGGATATTGTATGGGACTTCCGTAACTTCCTATAGGAGAATAGAGTGTTTGTACCTATAGATGGGGGTGCTATTAGAGATAATATTTAGGAGCAAGTTATTAACGTAAAAGAAGAGCACGAATAGACTCTATAAAAGATTGAGTACTAACTACGCACTATAAGGAAGCTTAATTCACGATAGAACCTAAGTAATATACTATTAGAGACGCTTTTACCTCCGTCTTTAACTCCTCTGTATTACCCAATTTAACCTATAACCTTGACTACTGCCCTTTAGTAAGTATAAGATCCCCCTACTTCGCGATCTAACAGCCTTCGGACCCTACTGACTAGACCTACGTCCCTACTGTAGCCTATAATGCAACTCCTACCTCCTCTATCTTAATCTTAAATCGGAGGCAGTTTAAAATTGCTTACAGAGCTTACGAAGCTCTATTTGGATTAGGAGAAGAAGTTTGGCAGGGAATTATATAATGTCCTTAATTCGAAACTACGTATCTTCTATAACTATTGCTAGAAGGTAGGAATAGAGTCTAATAAATACTATAACGCCTATTCTGTTATGCTTAAGGGCCGAGCTAGTACCTTCTATTATAATCGTTTGGTAGGAAAAGGATACGATTTTAACCGCATAATATATAAGTTAAGATGCCACTTTAAAACAGAAGAAAACAAGCAGCAGTATATATTAGAATGGAGAGAGACTACCTTTCTAAGGATTATTACTATAAACCTAGGTGTCCCTTGGCTTGATTATCTTTAAAAGCTCTTTAATTAACTTTAGACGATTTAGCGTGGTTTATCCGAATTATATTAAGAGGATTTTAGCCTACGTGATTAAGTTATTAGTGTATACTAAGGTGTTAAAGAATACAACCTTGCTCTCTTTAATCCTGCAAATACTTATAAAGGAGTGTGTGCTTAATTAAGATCTTCTATTAGCACCGCTTTACGCTCTTAAGAAGTATAGCAATTTAACGCCTAACTCTAACCTACTTCGATCAACCCGCCTAACCAATACGATCACAACTGGACTGATCGAACATATAGTGGCCGTGGTAGGCAATATAGTAGAGGGTATAATTAACAACTATAAGGCAAAGGTGGAGGTCCTTATAGAGGTTTATTCCGAAGTGATTGCTAGAAGAAGTGCTATATTTATAAGAAACCGAATTGCTGGTTAACTAGGCATTCTCTTAATAAACGAAAGGAGGTATATAATAAGTTTTGCTAGAGTGCAAGAAATGTTGGAAATTATAAGGTTACTATAGCTTACTTCTAAAGCTTCCTAGTTTAATATAAAGGCGTAGAAGATCTTAAGGGTGAGGTTAATAAGGCTAAACAGCTCCTTATAGATATGGAAATTAAGGACTACTCTCCTGACTAATACTTCACTAAGTATAGTGAGGTAAATGGTATATAAACCATTACTGTTCTAAATAACTAATTTATGCTCCACTCTATTATAAAGTCGGATATCTTTAATGAGCTAAAGGAGAGTTCTATATTTTCCTTTAATAATAGATACTCGGCGAATGTCTTCTATAGTATTATGCTAGACACTAGAGCCGTAGGAGTATCTATAGTAGGAGAACCTTAAGTTCGAGCCCTTTAGCAGCTTAATAGCTCTATCCAGATTAACCATTTAACGGCAGGCTAACACACGATTTATTTTAGTAAGGGTACTATAATCTCTTTTGGCATAATTAGGGTCCAAACCCCCTTAGGGTATATTACTTTCCACATTATCCCTACAAACACCCCATTCCTATTTTGTATTAGAGATATGGACAAATTAAGCGTTAAGCTTAATAACCTTAAGAATGTACTTATTTAGGGAGATAATTAGGTGCCTGTTATATGTAAATAGGGTTACCCCTAGTTGCTCCTTTATTAACCAGAAAAGAGTGTTGCTTAAAGCCATTTAACTAAGTCAGAGTTATATTAACTATACCGTCGTTTTAGCCACCTATCTGTTTACTAATTGCTTAGGGTTCTTTAGCAAGTAGGCTATAAAGTTAAGGTTAAGGCAATTGAGCATCTTATAAAGTACTGCTATTACTACTAAATAAACTAGAAGTCCCCTAGCTGATTTAAGTTCACCCTTAAAGATAACTATAACTTTAACTTCTGTATTATTGTTAACGTTATGTATCTTAGCGGCAAGCTAATACTCTAAGTTATTAACTTTTTAACCTCCTTCTAAGCCGTACGCTTCTTAAAGGATATATTAGCTAGAAACGTATAGGATACCCTTTAATTATGCTAGATTGATATCTACCTAAAACCCCCTAATTAAATTATCTATAATATAGGAAAGAACTTTTTATCTATAGAGTTTTGATAACAGATAAAGGTAATAGCAATTAAGGTTAAGGAAGTCCCTATTAAGGCATATAATAGCGTTGGAAAAGTGGAATAATATTACGCGCCATTATACCACGTATATAAGATTATCTCTTTAGAACTAGAGGATACTAGCGAAGAACTTATCTTATAAATGGCTATTAAAGCTATTAACGATTTTGCTAGCCCGGATAGACTTATACCTACGCTGCTAGTCTTTGGCGCCTACCCTTAAATAACTAACAATTCTCCACTATCTCCCTCTATTGTGTAACGAGCTGAGGCTATTTATAAGGTAATAAAGGAGGTCCGATATCTCTACGCCATATATTAGGTTAACGACGCACTAGGAATAAGAAATGGCCTAAATACCTTAACTACGCTTAATCTGCCACTCTAGTCTAAGGTACGCGTATGGCGTAAAAAGGGAGGGTAGTTAGGCCTATATTAACTTATTACAATTAATGGTTAAACTTGTACTATTTAGATGCCTTATAGACCCACTTAATTCCGTTTAACTGTTATTAAGCCTTACTACAAAGATAACAGTTCTGAACCTTTGTAGGATGCTATAGAAGATGCCCTAGAGGAGAGCCATAATTAATAAGCTTTAGAAGGCGACCACGATTCTAATATAATTATAGTAGATACGCCGCAACTATGACGCGGTAGAGGTTGCCTAAAAGAATTATAAAATTGCTAACATCTTATTAATTTTAAAGAGCAATTTATTGCCGCTATTAAGAATAGAGTTGAGCTATTAATAGCCTTTATAATAGCTAAGAAGAAGGCTAACTTTAAACTTATAAAACAGCTCTAAAAGAAAGGTTATATTATAACCCTAGGAGCTCCTTTCTAAGCATCCAATAAGCAGGAGATCAATGGCCTTATTATAAAAGGAGTTTTTAAATTCAAAAAGTATAACCCTACTAAGTTTAACGAAGTTCGCATCTTTAAGTTAAGAATGGTTAATAAGATTAAAGGTAAAGCTACTAACGCCCTATTTAAGAAATTAAGGCTTGTTATCCAAGGTTATAACAATAATAGTAAGGAGGTGATTTTTATACAATCTCCTATAATTTAATAAGCTAGTTAGTGAGTTATTATTGCGCTAGCTCCCTCCTTAATAAAGAATGGAATAGTGGTCTATCTATAAGATATTACTCAGGCTTATACCTAATTAGAGATGCACCTTTAGCGCTTAATATTAGCATACCTTCTAGAGCAAATTTGCCACTAATATCCTAAAGATACAATTATGGTTGTGCTTAAGCCATTATATAGAATTACAGAGGTAGGAACTTATTGGTAGGCTACCTATAGCAAGCACTATAAAGAGAAACTTTTAATAACTACTTCTATATTTAATCTATGCTTTTTTATTATAACTATGGGAACCCTATTTGGAATTGTCGGTATGTAAACTAATAATATAATTATCTTAGGAGACGACCAATTTTTAGCTCTTAAAGAAGATAAGTTAGTAAAGGCAAATCTTATAGTAAAGCTAAAGGAAAAGCTTAATTTAACAATACCATTACTTTTTAATGGATGTATTCTCTCCCTAAATGAGGATTCTATTGCTTTGCGCCAGAAGGGTTAAGGCAAGAAGATTAACGTTATTAATATTAACTCTCCGAAATAAGAATACGTAAAGTAATATACTTATGAAGCTTATATTGCTTCTATCTATTAACCTAAGGCTTTATTTAATCTCTTTATTGCCGCCCAATACTAGGAACTAACTAAGGATAATATCTTTGCCCTAAATAAGCGTCTCTCCTGGCAAATAAACCATCTTAATTAGGGACTACTCTACATGCCTATTAATCTTCCCACCGCTAAGCTCTTTGTATTTGTTAATAGATCGTTTATAAATAATAAAGATTTTAGCTCCTAGCTAGGATATAAGATTATTATTGCAAATAAATCTACTAGAGAGAATAACTTTATAATCCACAGTAATTTTATCTATTGGAGCTTAACTAAGAGTAAGTATATCACTTAAAGCATTCTAGCATTAGAGATATATGGAATAGTTAACAGAGTTAATATAGCAATTGCAATTAGAACTACCCTAAAGATAATTATAGATTAACTCAGACTTCCTATTATCCCTATAGTTGTGTGTACTAACTTATACTCCCTTTATAAGTGTTTAGTTAAGCTTGGTACCATAAAGGAGAAGCGCCTTATAATTAATATTATAGCACTTTGGTAATCCTATAAACGGCAAAAACTCTTTAAGATTTAATAGATTAATGGCCAAAATAACCTAGTAGATGCAATAATAAAGGCAAACCTAAATAAGGCTCTAGAAACATTCGTTAATATAAATACTTTACGTATATGGGTTAAAGGTTAGGTTAAAAGGAAGTAAGAATATAACGCTCTATAGACCCTAATTTTAACCAGCCAATTAGGATTTTCTATACCCGGCATAAAAAATTACCATTGGCTCGCTTACTACTAGCGCCTTAGCGGCCCTGACACAACGCCCACCTAAGCAAGAAGCACCACGTGCTAAAAGGCAAACTTTAGGACAGCGAGACTTATATTACAACGGCAATAGTAAGTAAGGAGGATTGGTATTTGTTCCGCTAGCCAAGCAATATATATATATAGACGACAACCACAAAAGAAGAGTTGCTAGTGTTGGGAATAAGGCAAGTGGTTGTCACGTGTTATCACATGCCGCCGCGGCACTAGTACAGGGAGGAGCCTTACGCTCCTTGCCCTCCCTCATTCCAATAAATAAGCTTTATTAACCAACATCACTGTAACCTACTCAAGTAGTCGTTATTGGTAAGTCACTCTATGTGACCAACACCTTCCTTAAAGTCCTATACAGGAGCTCGTCCTTTGTTCGCATGCCATTTCTATACTATTTAAGCGTATATTAATCCACTTCGTAATAGTTCTATTAACTGCTTTATTCAATTAGCAAAGTTATACACGTCAATTAACTAAATCCGTTTAATTGTGGGTCCTATTATGTTAATTTTAGGTTGTGGTTTAAATCCAAATTAGGGGTCTTATCTATAGGTCGCGTAAAACGGCGTTATGCCTATTAATACATTTATTATATTGTTCGCAGTAAACTCAGCTAAAGGCAGCCATTTTTCCCAGTCATCTTGTAGGTAGGAGCAGTATATTTATAGGTATTATTCTATAATCGCGTTCGCAATTTCGGTTTAACTATCTATCTCCAGATAAAATACAGTTAAGAGTTATATTTAAATACTTAATTGTTTATATAGAGCTTACCAGAAATCTAAAACGAACTAGCTTCTATAGTTAAATATTATTAAATTAGGAAGTCCGTGTAGCTTAAAGACGTACTTAATAAAACATTTAGCTACTAATATTGCATTAATTAAGTCTATAGGAATCATATGTCGCATTTTTATAAGACGGTTAATAACTACTATAACATTCATAAACCCGTTACTATTAGGCAAGTTAATTACGAAGTCAATTAAGATATCTCGCCATCTTTGTATTGGAATTGGTAACGGTTAAAGTACTCCTTGCTTCTTTACATAAGAGGTCTTCCCACGCACGCACATTCTGTAGGCTTGAACGTATTTTCGTATATAGTCATATATTATAGGCCAGTAGTATGCTTGTTAAATAATCTCATAAGTCTTCGCACGGCTAGAATGTCCTACTATAGGGGAATCGTATATAAATTCGAGTATCTTAAATCGTAAGGGTTTGGAATTCGGAACTACCATCTTCTATTAATAGTATAGTCGATCGTTACGAATTTCGCATTCGGCGAGTGTAATATCTTTATACTATTATTTTCCTGTTTAAATCGCTTTTATTACATCTACTATCCATACGTCGTTCTTATATTTATATTCCATTAGCTTATCAATTTCTATTTCCCATTTATTAATTTCTAATTTGTTTCTATTAAGTTCCATATCTAGGAACATAGGACGTAGTTTCTTAAAGCGTTTAGGGGGCAATAAGATCTGTAATTAATTTATAATCCGTTTATCTAAGGCGTTTATAGGTAAATCTTGTAATTGTTATATCAATATATTAGGCTTCTAATTGAGTTTACCCAGTTAGTATATAATCTTAAAGTCAAATTGTAAGAGGTATTCGGCCTAACGAATTTGGCGCTGCGTTAACTGCTTTATAGTCATAAAGTACTGTAGGTTTTTGTGGTCCGTTAACACGCGTATTAGAAACAATGATCCTTTAAGTTCTAAACGCTATTGTTTAAAGTATTTAACAATTGCAAGTAGTTCCTTATTATATATCTTATAGTTCAATTTAGTAGGGGCGAGCTTTTAAGAGAGAAAGGCTACTGGATATAGCTCACCGTCCTTATTATATTGCGATAATACTCCCCCTAGGGCATAATCAGACGAGTCTGTTTTAACAATACATTTAAGGTTAGGGTTAAAGTAGGCAAGAATTAAAGTGGTTATAAAGCGTTATTTTAAGTCATTAAAAGCTTGTTCATATCTAGTAGTCTATTTAAATTTCATATTCTTTCTTATTAGGTTTACTAATGGTTAGGCAATTTTTAAGAACTAGTTAATAAATCAGTAGTAGAAATTTACAAATCCTAGAAATCCTTAAATATCTTATACGTTACTAGGGCTTCCCCAGTTTATAATCGCAGCGACCTTTTTAGGGTCTATTTTAATTCCGTTACGGGATATAATCAGGCCTAGGTACGTGACTTTAGACATATAGAACTTGCATTTCTTAATATCGCATTATAAACCCGCATCTCGAAAACGTTCAAGGACCATTTAGATATATTTTTAATACTTAGAAAGCGAAGACAAATAGATTAGGATATTATTAATATACGCAGTAATAAATACATTAAGGAATTTATAGAGCGTATTGTTAATGTATTACTAAAATATACCGGGACCATTCTTTACACTAAACGGCATTACTAGGTATTTAAAGAGTCCCCATTATATATAAAAGGCTGTGTACTTCTTATCTCCTTCTTAAATGCGAATTCAATTAAAGGCAGCGACTATATTAAGCTTTATAAAATATTATGCCTTTACCAGGCGGTTAAGCGTCTCTTAGATTAAGGGGATTAGATATTAGTTTCGAATCATAATTATATTTAGGGCTTGGTAATTGACATAGAATCTTAAGCCTCCTCCTAGCTTTTTAACGAATAATATGGGTAAGGCAAATAGAGATTAACTAGGGTAAATAAATCCTTTTTCTAGATACTTATTAAGGTATTATTGTATTATAAGCAGTTCTTCTTATAATATACCGTATAGTGGACCAAACTTTGGTGTTATACTAGGTTTAAGTTCTATCTTAAAATCGTATTTATCCTAATACGGGGGCAGCTGGTCTGCAAATTGTTTTTTAAACTTATTAATTAGATCGTGGTACTCCTTAGGTATAAAAGGTTAAGGGTTAATATACTGCTTTAGTTTTAGCGCCTTCTTAATATCTTCCATTGTTATAGCGAAGATTTCGTGGTCTTGTTTTCTTGCTAATAAAACAAAAGGTGCGGCTTGTATTATACGAATTTTAAGGGGTTTTAATATATTATCTTCGCATTCTTTACTACAATTAGCAGTTGTAGTTTTGTCATATTAGTTCAAGGTTTATAGTAAGGGCAATTTGTATTATATTAAATTTAAATAGTCTTGTACATATTTATAGGGCAGGTAGTGTTTTAAATAATAACTTTGGCAATAGGTTGTGCGGAATTTTAGTATTTCTTTAACCCAGCTAATTAAAGGGTTGTGCCGTTTTAGCTATCTATGTCTAAGTATTATCTTATATTGCTTTAGGGGTGTTATAAATAGGGAAATATATTTGAGGTGTTTACCTATCCACATTTTTACAAGAGCGTAGTGCGTTAATTCGCTATATATTAAGGGTTTGCCGTTAAAGCCTTATAGGCCTTAGGGCTTATTAAGTTTCTTTAAATTTAGGCGTTAGGTTTTTGCGTAGT
>Ga0307507_10004237_pt1 | contig 25902 bp, 27 predicted proteins | sample 7_EM_MG_FD_207223 | JGI IMG/M metagenome (GOLD analysis project Ga0307507, IMG submission 207223) | Populus trichocarpa ectomycorrhiza microbial communities from riparian zone in the Pacific Northwest, United States - 7_EM | ecosystem: Host-associated > Plants > Roots > Unclassified | place...
AGGGACATTATGTCAATTGGGTCGGGGCGCTTTACTAAGGGTGGGGGCTGGGGCGGGGCATTCGTGTGTGGCGGGAAGGGCGGATGTGGGTGGTAGTGTTGGGGTGGTGGGTGGTGATAGGTTTGCGCTGGTGGTGGGGAGGTTTGCGGGTGGTGGTGGGGGTGGGGTATTGGTGGATGGGGAGGAGGCGGTGGAAGAGAGGGGGGTATTGTTTGGCGGAAGGAGGGGGGAGGGTATGCGCTTCCTGGTGGGTTATATGGCGGAGTCTGAAGCTGTGGAGTTCCCGATGCTCTATGTGAGGCTGGAGGCAATGAAGGTGGGGGTGGTCCTCCACTAAAATGCCCTCCCAGCGGTCCCCTTCCTTGTCCATTCGTATTCTCCCTCGGTGGTAGCGGCCTCTGCTGCTGTTGAGCATTGGGATGTGGCGGCGGAGGTGGAGGACTTTGGTGGCCTGGAAACCTTCCCCCCGCATCCAAACTCGGTGACCCACCCATCATCTCCCTCGGCAACGGCGGCAACGGTGGTGGCCCAACTGGCGTCCCAACATTTGCCGGCGTAGGCGTTGCTGAACCCCCTGCTCTCCCAGCCAACTCCTCCGGTAGTGGTGGCAATGGTGGAGGCGTTGCCTCTGCAGGCTTAATCACAGGTGGCGCAGTCTTCGAGTAAACCGGTGGTTCCCTACCAAACACCACCCTCAAAACATCGCATAAGTCCACAATATTCGATCTCTATCCCCGTCAGCGCCCTCCTCCTAGAGAGTAAAAACATGGTGCAGAACGAATAAATGAATAGCATACACACATCAGAATAATTAACCCAATTCGCTAAGTAAGGATGATAACACCTCCCACTAGGGTCGACGTGGTTTCCAGGACGAATGAGCATGTCCTTCGCCGGCGTTACGAATGCCATCGGGGGTTGGCGGGGGTATATATGCGGTAACCAGATGGTTAACGGGATGTTGTAGGTTGCACCCCGGAAGAGGACGGGAATTGTCCCGTAGAGGTGGAGGAGGAGTTCTGGGCGGCCGTCTTCATGGGCTTTTCGACATCCCCCAGACATTAGCAGAGGCCAAGATATATCGGAATGAAAGGGTAAAGCGTACTATAAACCTCCGTCCTAGGCGATAAAGACGGGGTATTAAACAACACTGTAGCAACATCGTTATGAGTCCTCTGTGGATCCGCATACCCCTATTATCCCCAGACCAAGTATTAGCTCTCCTTCCTTCCAGGCAGAGGATGGATGGAGGAGTTGTTTGTTGGCTTTTATATCTCACAGGAGCGATGACACGGCGAAGCCACTGCTCGACTTGCGGCGTTAGTTCGCGGTTTATGGGGGTGGTCATAATGGCCTTTGAAGCATGGGTAGGACCTTTGTGGTGTTTGTGGAATACGGAGCAGAAGCGGAAGATGGGGGTGAAGACAAGACACCTTGGTGTTGGGTTTGGAGGTGGTTACGTGCATGCCAAGGCTTGGATTTGGTCAGCCCCCCGCTGCAATATACGGTACGAGGGCTGGGCAGTGGTTTTCAAACATCGAGAAAGAAATTTAGAAACATTGTTGCATATCGATACTGTAGAAGTAGGTAGGGCGCGATATTAGACCTCAATCACGATAGGAAGAGAGGAAAATATTCTTATTAGCAGTGTGATAGAATACATTTTAACTTAATCTCCCTAACACGACTAGCCCTCCCTTTCCTTCCTTCCCATTCACAACAGAAATCCTACTGCGCGCCGTCATCCTCGATAGATTACCTTATCCCATCCTAAATCTTTGTACCTGCTCAGTCAGCCCAACTCCCTCCTAAAAAAAAAAGCTCTCCGATCCAAAATTTCCCAAATCCTCAGTACCCCTGCGTCATCCTCACTGCACTCCCGATCAAAAAAAAAGAAAGCATTTCGAAGTGCCTCTTTAAAAATGTCGAAATGCTGGGACTCTTCCTATCATAAATTTTGCGAAGTATCATCATAGAATTTGTTTCCCCCTCTTACTACTTGTGAAAAAAAATATGGGGAAGGGAGCGTACCTGTTTTGGTTTGGTTTGGGGTGGGTTGTTGGTTAATGAGTTGGGAAGGGTAGGAGGGGTCGAAGAGATAGATGAAGGAGGAAGGAAGGAAAGGAGGGAGGTTGGTAGTTTATGATTTTGAATACGGGAAGGTATGATATTATTACATGTGCTAGCACTAGCACAGAACGGGATGCGGGTATAGCCCTAATACCAGGGCGGTTGAGGAAACTAGTGCGGGTGGCTAAGAGCCTCATTAGGTTTTTACGTTTGACAGGGTCCGGGGTGGAGGCAGATTTACCCATACGATGGGTAGAGGTTCATGGAAACCAGGGTACGTTACCTCTCTGTCATTTAATCGGCCCTAACGTAACAGCACCCTAGAACATACCCTCCCTCCAGCTTCTACTCCATTTCACAACTATGATATCAACCCGCTCAGCCCCCAGAACGTCACAACTCTGATCTCCAACCCCCAAAAACGGATGCCCCGAGCACCATCATCCCCTCTCACTCGAATAACACCCGAAAAACAGCCATCCTCAGAAATACCTGTAAAACTCCATTCCATTCCACTATGTAAGCTACTTTAGACCCCCCAACCCCTCACCTCCATAATACATACATACAGAAGAATCGCTCCTCTAAACCATAGGAGTTATAAAGGATAGAGAAGAGAAGAAAGGAAAAATAGGATAGTAGGCAAAAAAAGACGTAACCAACCCCAGTACGATACGATATACCAAAAAACACCTCTCGAGGATCAAACATACAAAAAGGGGGTGGGGGAAATTCTCGAGGCTCATTTTTACAATATAAGGTTGAGAAAAGAAGGCAATAGTAAGAAAGGAAGAGAAAGGAGGGGAAAGGAACCTCAACCATCTCTAGGAAAAGAGAAAAAAAAGAAACCTTCGCCGATACATCACGGGAGGGTAGACAGGCCATCATTTCAGCTTGACATAGTTTCCCGGAAACTGGCCTGTTCTGCCATGCAGCTTTCCGGTCCACCACTCGTTCTCGCTACTAGTCCTTTGAATGATTTCAATGATGTCCCCAGTGCTGAAGCTCAGATCCCCGTCTGCCTGTGCCTCATAGTCGTATAGAGCCGTCGCCTTCTCGGGTTCGACGCTCAAATTCTTCGGCTTCGGTCTGGGTGGGGGGGGAGCCTTCTTGCCTACTACCGAGTAGTTTGTTCCAGTAGAGTTGCTTCTCGCGACGCCGGTGGTGGTAGCGGGGTTTAGAAGGCCGCTTCCCTCGGCTGATGCGGGAACAGCACTTGATGTGTAGGGCGGTGGCAGGGTTTCTGTGCTGTCGCCGGTGGTACGCGACATGTCTAAGGATGTTGTCCGTCGTGACGTCACGGAAGCTGTGTCTGATTTGCCGGATTTCTGAAACTTCGGATTCAATTTTGAGGAGCGCTGACCGGTTGTCTTGAAACGAACTATAGCGAGAGCCTCTGCTTGCTCTTGGACCCCGTCGCGTTTCTTCTCAAAAGCCGCCTCGACGTCGAGAGTGAGGTCAAAATAGCCGATGTTTATAGCTTGCATCCTCTCATGAAGAGTATAGAACACGTTCAATTGCATGTAGTAGAAGCTCTGGAACAGAGGCTGAATAAACTCTCTTTCGAGGATGAAGAGCTGTGGAAGCTCCGTCTTAAGAAGCTCATTGTAGTGGTTGAACTCCTGCGTTGCTAACTCCGCATCACTTTCCGCCTTGTACATAGCCTTCTCATCCTTGAGCGTTTTATCCTTCTTATCCTGAAGCTTCTTGAGAGTCGTCCGATGGCGGTCGTAATCTAGCTGCTTGTGGTCGCGCTTCAAAGCCGTCTTTCGAATAACCTTGATAATCTCCATGAGCTCATCGGCTGGTCGAATTATTCGTGTCTCGATCATTTCAAGCTCTGGTTGCAGGGTAACCTTGAGGTCGTTGACGATAGCTTCATACTCCTCGCAGGCCCGGATGCCCTCAGGGTTCCCTTCGACCTTGATTGAATCTGGATCCGAGACTCGGCCAGAGATCGGCTTGTAGATTTCGGCAATAGACTTTGAGAATTCGATCTGGTGATCCAGCATGCCTAGGGTCTATTAGTAATCTGTTTAGCTAAACTGAGGGTGATCCATCGCATACCATTAATAGCATCAAAATACCTACAAGGCAAATCAGAACAGCCCACAATAACGAAGGGCCTAGAGTAACTTACTTTTTCGATTCATCGTGGAGCTTCTTGGTTTCCTATAGCACAACAAACCTAAGTATGCTACTTCCTAAAGCTGACATCGTAGCTTTAAACAAACCTTTTCCAGCTCTTCAAATCGTCTCTCTGCGTCCACATAGATCGCATCTTTCGTGATTTCACCCTAAACTCCATCATTAAGCACCAATCCACATCTCATACCAGCCGAGCGACCTCTTTTTTTTTTTTTTGAAAGAAAAACGAAAAAAACGTCAACACCAAGAACCATCATACCATATTGAACTTCTGCTTAATCGATTGCGGCGCCTGCACCCCTCCCGTTAGCTTTTCAACTTCCAACTCCTCCCTCCTCCCTCCCTCTAAGAGTTTGCCCAGAAAAAACCTACCCGAACGACACTCCGCTGAAACCCTTTCCAACTCATGACGGGCAAATGTTTATCGCAAACGACAGGTTGTAAAGGAAGAAATAATAATAGAAAAAGTAGTCAAAGTGTATGATTCTCGAGAGTTGGTGAATTAGTCGTTTTAGAAAAACGAGTAAAAAGAGGAGTAGGATTGGGAATGCGAGAGAGAGGGAGTGAGAGAAAGAGAGAAAGCGGAAATCTGGCTTCCCGACGTTTTATTTTTATTTTTATTCTTTGTAAAAACGATTCCGGGGCCGAGTGAGGGGGGGGTTGGAGGGAGGCAATGACGAAAGCGGTGACACGAGCTTGGATGACAGAAAATAAAAAATTTTGAGAGAAAGGAAGAAGAGTATGGAGTTCGAAAGCAGCCTGAGATCGTCAAGGGTCTAAGCCGCTGCCGAGCCAACGAATCTACGTAAGCTAGCTTAGGTTCGTGCTGTAACCTAGATCATAGAACCTCATGTCCACAAAGCTAGAGTTTCTATTCTAAGCTCTCCGTTGGCTGCGTGTTTATTCTTTACTTTGATACAGCATCTATTGACCTGAGCGAGGCTTACAGAAGACGGCGGAGATAGAGAAAATGCCTCTTTTCTCCCTCGTGAATTCTTACTTGGTATCATGAGATGGGGGGGGATTGAGCACCCGCTGAAGCCCGGACTTGAAGTGGAAGAAAGCGAGAGCTTTCTGCTTGGCAAAGTGGCTTACCCCTCCACCCTCTCGGTCTTCAATAACCTCCGTAGAAAGCTTCACTCGGAGAGACTAATCTCCGACTGCCTGCTTCCCATATCTTCTTGGACTTCTTGTAATGCATAACTTGAAGGCCAAAACACCGGGAGTCTTTCCGCACATGCTATCCCTCTCGTTGATAGAATTGATCTGGGCAATTGATGTTTGCGGGGTCTCCCGATAGATTGGTAGGTTCTTGGCGTTTAACGAATTTTTCACGTGATAAACGATACGAGTGATCATGTGTGAGAGCGATTCTTCTAAACGACGACTTCAAGGTATCGCAAGAAAAATGGAATGTGAATTTTAACGCTAAGGAAAAGCTACTGTGCAACTCTAGCCATTATAGTCAAACCTTACGCCCCAAAAAGTCACCACTTAATAGTACTGCTCCTCCTTCGGAAAATCCGTGCTCTCGCTGACGGACTTCCATTCCTCAACCCTCTTGTTGAACTCCTCGTTGCTGCCAATAATGCACTTGACAGCATCACTTCCGAGAGCAAGCGTCTTGGGAATTTCCCTCCCCCTTGCGCATCCCGAGCCGGTGAGGACATCAAAGATGACCTGGGCACCCCTCTTGGGGTCTCCGCTTTGTTTTCTGTCCCGCTCGACAAGGAATGCCTTTGTCTTCTCGTTGGTCTCGGAGTAGGCTTCGATCTTGGTTTCTGGGAGCTGGAATGACGTTCCGGAGGAGAGGAGGTTTGTGCGGAAGTAGCCGGGTTCTATCAGGCAGGTTTTGATGCCGAAGGGCTTGACCTCATTGTCAAGAGTGAGGGAAAGGTCTAGAGTAGGTTAGCAAGTTTTCCATTGAGGGGGTGGAGTGTAGAAGAAGCGCACTTCTGACGGCGGCCTTGGAGGAGTGGTAAAGACCAATGAGAGGGTCTGTCATTGAAGCTCCCATGCTACCGACTGTGGCAACGACACCACCCTTTCGTTCTCGAAAGTGTGGGAGGATGGCACGGTAGAGGTTAAGGATACCGAAGACATTTGTATGGTATTGTGCGAGCGATTCTTCAGGGCTACGTAATCACACCCAAATTAGTCCCTGTTTCCTCTTAAACCTTTAAGATGGAATGGGCCCATGCCTTCGCTCCTCTAAAGTTCCCGTAACGACATAAGCTGCGTTCAAAACGATAACATCGATATGTCCATAAACCGCAATGGCGTCCTCAACCTGCTTCTTGAGCACATCTAAAGGCTCGTTCTGGTCAATCTTGGTGACCGCGGCCCCAGCCTCCTTCAGAGAGGCTAATCTCGATGTATTCCTTCCCGCCGCGACGACTTTGTGGCCGTTCTTGAGGATTGTGTGAGCAAGCTCATTGCCGAAACCGGAGGAGGTCCCAGTGACAAGCCAGACTTTTTGAGCAGCCATTTTAAACCAGGGGGTTGCTTTGTATGGTAATAAAAAGTGCAAGTGAAAGCAGAAGCGGTAGAAGTCGTGTTTGGGTATTCAATTGGCCTTCAGGCAGTTGATTGATTGTGAGAAGGAAATCAAACATCTATTTATCTCCAAATTCTCAATCCACCTTTCAGACCTCACCCTAACCAGATGTCCGTTCCCCCATCTCCCACCTCGACGATCATTTCCTTTCGGTGCTACATCGGCGTTAGGCAACAGAGCCGCTCGCAGTTTAAGGTTTTCCCAGTCGGCGTTACAGGGTCTGGTAGGTTATGGAGCAGTTATTTGAGGTTAATCGGCCAGATATACCCCTGCTTGTTCTGGCCAACAGATCTCTTTGCCCTTGTGGATGCAACGAGCGATTATTTTGGCCGTTTGGAAACGTTTGCCAGAAGCCCTGCCATTAGCTTTATTGATAACCTGGCCGTCCCGGAAATTTGAGGATTCGTTTGAGTTTGGGTGAGTGGATAATTTTTTAATTTTTTAATTTTTGATCCGCCGGTTAACTTTACGGCGTGAAGCTTGAGTTCTACCGTCTTGCGCGATGTCGGACGGAGGTTGCGATCACTAAACTCAACTAAATGAAGTCCCGTGGGTGATCTCTCGCATCCTTGATCGAGTGATGTGTGAGTGAGGGGCGAAAGCTACCGTAGAGCGTTTGGTTTCTCGCTCTGGAGGGAGTTAGCGGTTTAAGAGAGAATGGAACTCCCGAGGCGGGAAATCTCGCTATTAAGAATGAACTTTAGGAATGAACTCTCTGGGCATTTACACTCCTACTCCCACACATATCATATAGTCCTCGTCTTCTCTTAGACCAGCAAGATATGAAAATATTGAGCTACCCCTGTTAGCTTTTGAGACAGTCGTTAATAAGCAACTTTTTGTTAATAGCTAAAGTTTTGCACATGTGCAGACTTCGGGGCATGGCTAATATTAGCCACATGGCCCCACTTACTGTACTGATATCCCTGAGGAATACTGAGTTTAGAGTTCAAAAACCCCTTCGTCATCTATGTCTCAAACACTGGCAGGGGTGGCACAAAATTTTCAATGTCTTGCAGGTCCAGGAGATAAGGAATTTCTTCCAAGACCTCGCTATGGAACGAAAAATCCTGAACCCTTGGGGTTCCTTGCAACAAGGTACAACTGTATCATATGGTAGGTATACGTCAAGGTCAATATGTACAGATCTGCATAGCCACCTTGGGCTCTTGTGTATCATGCCCACGCGGCCGAATTGAAGCCAGACATAGGAATTGCCATCCTAAATGTCCGGCTTCAACTCGGCCGCGCGAGTACTATCCTTATCGATAAGGATATTTTTTTAATCTCTGACCCTCCCTTCTACTCTTCCTTCTATGTATCGCCCGTCCCCCCTTATTGATCTAACCCCAACTACAAGTGTTATAAGCATACCTCAACCTCTGTTACTCCTTACAGCAAACCTCCTCACCCTCAATTCAGTAGCTCTGGACTAGTGCTAAACCCACACTATAGCTCATACATTTAACATTTCCTCTAGGCTCACGCCCACCGCAGCATTCGCGATACTTTTACCTCTTCGCAAACCTAAGGTATAACTCGGGGTGGGGTGTTTACCCTCCGGTTTCCCATCATATTTCTATATCTAGCCTATACCTGTGGCCTTATGTATCTGCGCCCCGCTGTGAATTTCTTGATTTAGGAGTGGTTGAGTTTTTCAGAAGTTTCCCTTTCAAACTTTCTTGAAGACCGCTGAGAGGCCGGCGCTGCTGAGTAGGAGAAAGGGCCAAGTAGGGAGCGTCAGAGCAAATGAGCTTTCCTCAATACCATCTCGAAAAAGAGATGATGGCCCAAAGACAATCAACAAACTTGTTGTGGCATCAATGTTTCTTGCTACCAGCTTTAGACAATGGCCGCTGCACATACAACAACGCTAATAGCAGTAAATACTCTCAAGTTGGTAGGCTCCTAATTTAAACATTCCCGATCAAGTAGCTTATCTTTTTGGTGGGAAAGCTAAATATATCAGAGGTGTGGAGGGTTGAAAGTTATTGCACCCTTGTTTCCCGTTCTCGTACTGCCCAACTAAGGGTCCTACTTGGGAAGCAGGACACGCCTGATATTCGATAGGAAACTAACCAGCCCTACACATAGGCCATGTGAAGAGGTTCCCAAGCTTGAGTTGTAGGGGCCTGTGTTTGGGGCGCGGGGGAAAAGTATGGCAAACTCCTGGCTGTCAACCACATAGGAATTTTGTGAGCCCATTCGCCAGACTTACTCCTACACCCGAAGCACGGACGATGCTTTTAGCCCACCATGTTGGGGCATTTAGCAACGCGCCTGTTGGATGTATTTGTGTGGATATGGGGCTTCAATTTCATTGAATATATTTCCTCCCGAATTGGAGAACCTAAGATTCAGGCCGAGTATGTCGAATATACCATTACCTAATGCAACATCCTGTCCAAGAGCATTTTTAGGGGTGATGCTACTCTCTAGCTAGATGTCTAAAGCTGAGCTCGCGAGAGTAGAAGGTTGGATAGACACGCTGGCTATAACGTTGCGGATACAAGGCCTCATACTCATTGAATAGACTACGATTCTCTAACATCGTTTACCTCGCTCTATCGATAATCCTCTACAGACGACGCAAGTCTTCTGTTATGATCAATGAGTGAGGGATGGGTGTCCCGGCTAGTTACTGGATGGGTGTCTTGGTGAGACGAAATTCTACTCTGCTGGAGATCACGGTAGCACTATACGGGGGGGCCTATTGCGCAATTGGTGGCCTGTAGAGGGGTCGTTCAAGAGGCAAAAAGAAACCTTGTTTCACCGAGATTTTGGTCTAGTGACTACATCATTCTCTATTATTGGTATCTGTAACACCTACTAGCTTTTAAATTCACATCGGCGAGTCAAGCTTTTTGCTACTTGCACCCTAGGAAATAAACTAGTCCCATTCCCCTTGTCAACGAACCCCTACAGGGTGATATTTCATGACGTTGGGTGTGCCACCTCATGTGCCACCTTGCTCAAGCGTTCCTAAAAGGCATTCGCATAGTAAGGGCTTGGTCGGTGGCCAACAAAGAAAAAAAACGCGCTGCTGTTTTCGTTTCCAGATTGATCCTCGTTTTTCTTTTTTTTTGGTCTTTGCTGGATTACGGCCCGATCTAACTAGCTTACAGGGAATTGAACAGGTGCTCTCAACAATAATAGTACTCTGATACGCCTTTTGCAATGGCCTCGGGACTACCCGTAGCGAAAAGGAATTATCTTGCTCGGCCGTTAGAACTAGTGATTTGCGAATTGTTGACCTGTTTTAGTATGATACAGCTCTAGCACTTGGAATGCTGCCCAGCTATATGTCATCGAGGGCGGCCTAAAGTCAAAAAGTCGCTCTCTCATACAGGTGGGATGAGCTTGTAGGAGCCTGTATGATAGTTAGTGTTGTAGCAAGACCGCCGTCTCACACTGCTCGAATGTATGAATGTGGCACTACACATAGAGCGCCGGTATCGTATGTTCACCGTACACGACAGCTCGTAGACGGTGGTCATAATTCTGACTTTTGGCTCCTCTGCAGTGCAATGCTCATATCGTGCCCTACTAGCTCTTCTTCCACAACCTTATCCCTTACTTTTCCACTTCCCTCCCTACCACATATCTCGATTCTTCCCATGCAAAATACTGGAAACTTCGAATTCGAACCCCACCCCACAATCGAGCGATTTCAATGAAAGCGGTTGTAAAAGAAGCCATGACCTATTTAGTCAATTACGCTGATTTCGTATCACTATATTGACCCTTCCGAATTCTGTTCCCAGCATCTCTGTCACGACAAGGTAAGGCAAAGCCAATTGGAGGGCTTACTAGTGCGGCAAAAGTGTGGGGGGTTTTCTCTCTCCTAACCTTGACTGTCGGGTAAACTCTGCTATGATAGAACATGTCAAACCCTCGCTACCAGTTTGCGGTACTACACCCGCAAGAACAGGGGAAAAGCAAAGCCTGGGATTCAATGATCACTTCTTTGGACTTTGTGGCTTTTTTAGCTTGGGGGTCTGTCATCTACCGCCGGGTAGACAGAGACCAAGCATACTGCGCTGTGTGTGCCGCGGCGTTCGGTATGGTCCCCGTGGGATCTTCGGCTTGGAGGCCGGCCGTGGCAGCAATACTAGTGGGGGTCGCACTCCCCCCAGAGTTGGTGATAGATGGTAATAATAGCTATCAAGGTGCTGCCATGGTCCGGGACTTTTCTCCTTGCCAGAGGCGCACCATGCCGCCAGTACAGGGTAGGAGAGAGACAACCGAGCATCCAATAGACAGTGCAGGGTACTACCTTGGGCCGATATGGATGGTCCTCGGTTATCTACAACTCTAAATGGTCCAGTATTTTCATAGCTCCCTCTACCGGGAGGAATGAGAAATATCGTAAAAAATGGGCGTGGGTTGCGAGGGGGGTTGGCTCTCTCTTGTTGCCGTTTTTCGATGACAAGATGGGAGAGAGCGGTGAAAATTGGAGTATAGAAAAGAGGTTAGAAGGCGGGAGTTGTTGGAGCCCCGCCCTCATCCCTCTTCCTCCTTTTGGCAATTGGTCTCTCATTGTGGTGTATATAGTGTAGTGAAGAAGGACGTTTAGCGAAGCTCTTGCGATCATAAGGGTGGCTTTCGGCATCCTTTCTTTGGCAGTCTTGGGCTCGAACGCGCTTGCCGCCTTGGCTCCGACTACGACTGTTACTGCCACGGGAATCCCGAGTGCTACCCCTCATCTCGGACCATGTGTTGAGCATTGCCCATCAGAATGAAGGGGTAAATCTGCTGATGAGCAGTGGAGTGAGAATTGGTATCTATGAATCATGTGGTGTCACTGAGCATCGTCAATTTATTGCTGCCTTTATTAGAGTTTTGAGGCACATTCCCTCCCTGTAATATACCGCTATCATGTGCTTAATAGGACTAACAAACTTCAGGAACTTGTCCACCATCTAAAGCCATCTCCGCACCGGAACCTCCTGGCAAATTTTTAAGAAACGGTTCGGTATCGACACTGCTACGGCCGAGGCCCTCGGCTGGCTCGCCCGGATCTTCTCCGCCAGCAAGCCCGGTATGCTCCTTCGCTGCGACGACACGACGGAAGCTGTGCCCAACCCGGATGAGCAGGCCACTGCCGTGGCTCGAGTGCCACCTCGGGGACCGTTATCTGCCTGCCCTCGCACACCTCCTGTTGTCATCTCACTCAGGTGTGCGCCTTGAGCTACAAGACAAACTTCTTCGCCTTGGACCATTGCACCACATCTTCCACATCCCAGTGTTGGCGGAGGGTGTCGTCAGGAATTATGGCGACTCCTGGGAGGACGCTCTAGAATTGGCAAAGGGTGGTAAATTTAATGGAGGTTTCACCGAGGGGGGCTCGGATTCGATCAAGTAGTTTTGCTTTGGAAGGCTATGCTTACGAGGTCGGAAATCCCGGCACTGGATGTGCGGGTGTGAGGGCTGCTCATGCAACCTCGACTTCTGCCGCTACTCCCAGCAAGCCTAGCACTAGCACTGCCACCTCTACAATAGTGTTTCCCCTGCTGTCAGTGCCACTTCTGTTGCTCCCACAGCATATTGTTACCTCAAGCATCTAGCTGCCCACTATTACCATCCCTCAACCGTCAACAACCACCTCTTCTGCAAGCCTCCACTGTCACATCCGCCCCGACGGCGCGGCCCACTGTGATTAATTCTGAAAGCAAGAGGGGGAAAAAAGGGCAAGCAAGAGGAATTGGCCCGGTACGTATTAATATGTGAATCGATCGATCGCAGGAGCGTTACATATGAGATATTAAGATATTGGCCACGTCAAGCTTCTTTTCTCTTTTACTCTTTCTTTTACTCTTCTTTCATTTCTCTCATCGCTTCTTTCTCCCGGGGGGTGCGAAATTAATTTGGATTGGGTGGGTTTTTTTCTCACAAAAGGGAATTGTTACTATAATACCAAGGCCATGTGGTGGTTGTCAAACTTATACCGGTACAGTACACAGTAATCACACTTTTACATCTCACGCTATCCAGCACTATCACACGAGTAGACCGCCGGTCATGCTCTATACGGTACAGTAAAAATCGGAAAAGTATTCTTACTAGTCCCATACCAGTCTCTCTCCCTCTATAAAGCGGATGATCACCGTATGAATATCCCGATTCCCACCGCACCCCCCTCCCCTCCCCAACCAAACCGGCCCCTTAACCCAACCCAACACAACCCAAACCACAATCCGCCATCTCTCCACATATCATACATCCACACGCAACCAAAACCTCACAAACTGACAACATCAAATCCATCCACCCATCTATCCATCCATCCAACCCCGGGCCTGTAATAAAAAAACTTAAAACAAAAAAAGCACCCATCATAATACACAAGCTTTTCCGAGCCAAAGCACTTCACCGAGCGGTGTATATAATAGCCTATACCTGCCCACAAACTCAAACCTTACCACTCTATTTTATTAAAAAATAAAATAAAAGTAAAAATAAAAATCCGTCCGAGTGACATCTCGTGATCGTGATCTCAACATCCCAGTATCATACCTCATCCACCCCCACCGCGGGAAATAACATAATAGAAAGGTAGTGCTGTATAGTTATATACAGTTACATACATACAGCGCTATACTCGAGTTAAGAAAGAAAGAAAGAAGGTGGGGTGCTTATATGTATGTGCTCCATCGAACGGAAAACAAGAACTATGATACATACCTGTAGGCTATAATTTACTATACTGCACAGTACCGCACCGCACAGCGCTGTCAAAGAGTCAGTGAGTGGGGGGAGAGTTCAATCCGGTTAGGACAAAACAAACGAGATGGAAAAACTTTGAATTTATCCATCTCCCCATCTATGATATCTATCTAGCATAATAATACTATATTATTGTATTATTCTAGAGTATTCCGGTAGAAGGGTTTGGCCTTTCTTCTTTTGCAGGGGGGGGGGGAGTAACTTACCCCGTTCGTGGAAAACGTTATAATTATTATTATACACAGTCAAGCTTTGAAATATCATACCGTACAGTACATTGCAGTATAGTGCGAGTATGATACACGGTATTGGTGATGTACAATAGAGTACTTAGGTGTGGTGCGGTGCGGTGCTTGCTCGCAGAAAAGGTATAATATAGTAGTGCGATGCGCAAAGTTGGCATTAGCGCCTGTACAGTACCCTGCATAGGCTAGGCTAGCCTTACCCTGCTTGACATCGGGATTTACAATGGCGATGGAGAGAGAAGGGAAGGAGAGATTCGGACTGCTGCTCGAGATCTAGAGTATAGCCGTGTGGGTTGTGGGTTGCAGGTTGTCCGTGCAGGTTCATAGCAGGATGATTTTTGCTATGATACAGTAGATAGTGAGTTTATTTATTTGGGTTGCTAGGGCTGGAGGAGGGGAGTGTGGCTCGGAATGTATGGGACCGAGTGGAGTGGAATGGAAATAAAATAAACTGTCATAAAGTCGTAATAATCACCCTTCACATTTTTCCCTCCGTGGAGGGTAACAAGGCTATAACGACCGAAATGAATACCGATATTAAAATGCCACTGCTGTAGCACTCTGGTAGAAGACCGTCTTATGAATAGTCACGACAAAGCAAACAGCGATATCACAAATTTTCAAAAGACAAAAGGGGCTATTTTTTTAGTAAAAAAACATATCCATTCCCCATCCCCCGCCGTCAAAAATCCTCGAATCCAATCCTTCCCTTTTTTTATAATACCGTCCCTAAGAAATGATGAATGATGATAAATATTTGGATGAAAAAATAAAATAAAAATAGGTGCAACAAAACGGTAAATAAAAAAGGGAAACTCGATCACGGTATATCAAATGCAGCGCAGTACGACAGAGGACAAACGGGAAAGGCAGGCATACAGAAAAAAGGGAATAGAACGATAGAAAGAAAAATACACCCAGGAAAGGGTGCATGCATGCAAGAATCGAGGGGGAGGGAGGCAATCAAATAAAAGATTAAAAGAGAGAAGAATGAAAAAGAAAAACAGACAAGCATATTCGCAAATAAACAAACCTAGAGTTGAGAATTCAAACGACAGAACGGCAGTGGAAAATGAAATGATAAGCCCAGCCTAACTCCCGACCCAACGATTAAAACGCAAGAACCTATGGTACAGTAGGAAGCAGAAGAACCCCCCAGAGAGAAGAGAAAGCAGGAAAGAAAAAAGATCTCTTCGTGTCGAATTTTGAAGGAAACAAAAAAACATGCGTAAAATCGTGATGCTCGTCATTTCCGCTACCATCTTCAATGACCCCCACTATGCAAGCTCAACCCCGCCCCAACTCCGTAGTAGAACATCCTCCTGTAAACAGACAATGAAACAAAACACAGCTAGTCCAATTTTGGCTGAGTAGGCCCCGATGCCGGCGTCGAAGGCGATGAAGCCTTCCGCGATGGTGCCAGTGACATCCCCTCCTCACTCAATACACTCAACCACCCGCTTCCGACCTCGCTCTTGAGAGCTTCAACTTTACGTCTATACTCGTCTCCTTTCTGAGCCCAATCGACATTCTCACTCGGTGAAGAATGGTGGTTAGGAGGTGAGGACTCCGCACCAGATGACGTCTCCTCTGGCGGGTGGTATATATCTTTCGGTGCTGTCGGAGGCTTTGGCGGGGAGACAACCACCGGCCTGCTCTGTGAAGCCGATCTGATAGCCGTCGGTTTCGTATTTGATTGCGTCTCTTGGTGGATCGACACACTGCTATCATCCCGGCTTAGTTCGACAACTCTCCGCCTTCCGACCCTCTTTTTAGCTCTAGCCACCTCTCCATTGCCGATCTTGATAATCCTCTCGTTGTCATGCTTATCTTTTTTCTTAGAATCGATCGGTGAGACGGTATTTACCGCAACAGTGGGCGATGGTGGCACCCTCATCACAGGAACAGCAGGGCTCTCCGCTACCCTATCCTTTAGATTTCGCTTTTCCATCATTCCAGGCTTTTGTGAGTCTAACGAAATATCATCCGAATACCCAGGTGTTTCTCGGAACAGGTTGAAGATGGTCACACGGTAAGAAGAGTGGGTCTTGGTGAAAGGATTCGAGGCAATCCAGATCTCCGCTATATTAGGTACACCCGTTAACCGAGCCAGTTCTGTGGGATCTGTGAGCTTGTTTTCCCGTAAATCTAGGCGTTCTAGGGACAACAATCGCTCTACTCCCGCAATTGACGCTAGCACATTGCCACGGAGGTTAAGTGCGGTTATAGCGGGTAGCGGGTTTCGGGTCAAGGAGTGGAGAGAATCGATCATGTTTCCAGAAAGGTTCAAGGCACGCAAATTATAAAGGATGGAGAGACACTCGGGAATGGACTTGAATAGGTTACCCGAGAGATCGAGCGATGATAAGGAACCAGCCAACGGGGTCAGGGCAGTAGATGATATCGATATTAAGTCATTCTCTGCCAAAGAGAGGTGCCTCAAGAAGCGCCATTTCGTATTGGGGAGATTGGCCGGCAGTGTCAGGCCATGGCCAGAAGCCGGAAGAAGAGTTGAGGTTGATGACGAGTGGCTGCTACCGGAGCCAGATCTCCGCATCCTATGAGAACGAGAATGTGAATTCGTAGCATTAGAATTAGTCCTAGAGCTAGCAGGTCTTGTGGGCGAATTGCTGCGGGGTCGGTTCTTAGAGCTCGACCTTGAGGAACCAGAGGGAACCCTAGACATGGCGTGGTAATGGCCGGCAGGGGCACTGCTGCTACTGATTTGGCCGGTGGTTGGAGAGGGCGGAGTCGATGGCTCCCCCTCATTGCCCAGACCAGGGCTTGAGGAAGGGTACGAAATTATTGGCGAAGACGAAGATTTAGCAGACCTCCACCGTCTCTTGTCCATGTCATCTAGAACGATAGCAACGATAAGTTCGGCGGGGTCTTTAATCCCACCCCGTTTCACAACCAAACTTCGTAGCCTCTCTGCCAGTTGGTCCCATCCAAAGAATTGGCGGATGTCAATATCACAAATCTCCAATGCACTAATATTCTTGAATGCCAACAAAGGGACTGCGGTATCGAACGGGAACTCTTCAAACCCCTCAATCAGACGAGCTTTCCTATCAGGTGCAAGCCTCAGGCAAGGTATCTTAGTGAATGCTGAGTAGAGGTATTTCAAATCAGCCTCCAGAGCCGCTTTTGCCTTCTCACTTTTGACCGAAGCGGACGTCCCGAGTCCGATGGAAGACCACAATGACGACACCCCAGACATGACACTCCTAACACTGGACACGGAGTGTATCGACAAGCTATCCGATGAATGATTCCTACGCCTAGACGTATCCCTCAAGAACGAAACATAGTTGCCTGGTGAGCTCTCCGCATGAATGTTCTCCAGACGAACGCCCATAGGCCCAACCGGGATGTTGAGCTCCTCGAACCGACTCAGGAGATAGTAGAGATGGTGAGGTGTAAGCCCCAGCTTCGCAGGCTTAAGGTGCTGCGAGGTGAATGACAAGGACGGGAGTGAAAAGGCAGCAGCCAGAGTACTGGAAGTGGAGGAGGAGCCATGGGCATATTGCAGGTTGGCAGGAGTCCGTCCGGACACGGCCGGAGCCGTGTCGCTACGACGGGTCTGTCGCCTTTGAAGCTGTAGAGCATTCGCGAGAGCCTTCTCATGCGTACGAACGAAGTGAGCAAGGTGCTTGATGTATGTTTGACCGTCCTCGGAGTCCATTATGAATGCATGCAGGTTCGGGGAAGCTATCTCTGTTTCGAAGGAGAGTGGTTTGGGAAAAGCCTATCACGAGAGTAACTTCGAGATGATGAAAATGTCAGTGAGGCGGTCGTCCCCATAGGAAGTACGAAGCCGAGACGAGCTGACAAGACAACGACGGAGGAAGGGATCATAAGAAGGTTGAGCGGGAGAAAACATGAACGCAGGAGCGGTCTTAGTACTTAAAATAAGGTACTTACACTGGACAAGGCCACCGATAACGGGTTTTTTTAAAATAAATTTTTTGGGAAACTGGAAGGTAGAAATTATAATTATTTCGCACACACACAAGGTCCAAACTGTCGGAACTCTGAAGAAAATTCCAGCGAGATAAAAAAGAGCGCTGATATTTAGGGGGGTGGGTAATTAATCGTTGTTCGTAACAGTTCGTTATCACCAAGCGAGACTACTCGTAGGCGGGCGGGCTATCCGTTCAGTCTTTTGTTTCGTTCTTTTTTTCGATCTCCTTTCTTTTCTTGCCCTACCGTATTAATTGCTGTGGGCTTATTTGTTTCCTTTTCCACACTGACTTTTCACGAGCAAGCACCTATCCCTATAGTCCTCTGGGAGACGTCACAGAGGATTGAAAGATTAAAATCCGACCACTTCTGCAGCGGGCCCTGCCAAGTGTACAGTACCCTTCCCTTCAGAATGTAGGTAGAAGAGTTGGTGGTGGTGGTGGTGGGGGGTGAAGGGGGATAACGGGAAAAATAGATCGAGAAGATCGGAAAAGAAGGGTGATTAAGGGGAGAGGGGGAGGAGAGAGGAGGGACGGAGAGTATAGTAGAGACGAGGGTGAAGAAAGAGATTCCTTCTCTCCTAGTGGTGAGAGGGGAGGGAGAGGAAGGGGGGGAGAAGGAAAGGGAGTGGTGGAAGAGACACAGGGAAACAAAAGGGTGCTTAAAGGAGGAACCTTTTGCTGTCGAGCAAGGTTGGGAGAGAGAGGGTAAGTGTAGTACTATGGAGGTGCATGTGTGTTATGTAGGTAAGCTTTGGGGGGGGGGCGGGGGCGTCTGTAACGCAATATAGGGAAGGGGGTGAGAAGGAAAAGTCGTGAGAAGTGTTGTGAGGACGAAGAGACAAGGACGAGGACGAGAGACCTAGAAAGGGAGGGGCTGCTGCCCATCAGCCAGTCTCCTCCCTACCGTAAAGACGAACGTCCAAGCGTCGGCTTTGATCCCCACGGGCCTTTCCTCTCTCTCTCTCCCTGCAACAGTGTGGTTCACACAAGATATCACAACTCTGGTATGGAGTCTCTGATATTAGTTTTTGTTTTTTTTTACTTTTTTTCTTCTCTCCTCTGATAATCACTCTTCACCACTCTAGGAAAGCAAAAGAAGCCCAGTCGTTCCTTCCCTCGCTGGATCAAGCTCCAGTCGCCCCGGCCAGACAGTCAACAGCTACTTTCTTGATTCACTACTGTAAATGATCTAGTGCCTTCCTAACTGCGTCTTCCCTGGTCAGATCGCTCGTAAACGTGCCCTCCATCGACCACAAGGTCCACAACGCGCACACAGAAGTCACCATCAGAAAAAATTACCGGTATAATTTTTTGGGGCTCCAATGACCACTCCCAAGGCACTTACCTCACGTCTTGTGCCTATGGGGAGTGAGCACCACAGCAAAAAGAAAAGAAAAGAAAAGAAAAGAAAAAGTAAGAAAAAAGAATCTGATCAAAGCAGAAAAGAAAAAAAAAACAGAGTGAGAGTGAGGGAATGGGAAGGGGGCAAAGGAAGACAGAAATGGGTAGGGGACCCACTCCAGAAGACATGATAGAAGGGAGATGGTAAAAATAATAATAAAAATAATAAAAAGCCCGGTACAGCAGCCGCTATCTTCAGCTTTGCCCCTCCTGTTTCTACCGTTCGTGTGCGAGTACTAGTACTAGTACCGTGACCTAGACAGAACCTCAAACGCCGGACACTGTTCTCCAAACCAAGATGCGAAGCGAAGGGGAGAGCTGCGAGAGAAAGCTGCCCATCCGCACAAACAAGCAAGCACGACAGGAAGCAAGCCAGCATAAAGGAAATGAGAACACGCAGGAAGGCTCAGTGAAAAAATGAAAAATAAGAAACTAGGGAACGAATTAGAAAAGAGAAAAAAAGAAAGTCAGATACCCGCAGCTGCTCTCGATTCCCAATAGGAAACGTTTTCTATCTCTTTCCCTCCTCCCTCTCCCTCCTCACTCTCCTACAACCATGCCAAGACAATTGGGTTGCATATTCTCGAGTACGGTACAGTAGGTAGTGCACCTCATTTTGCTCCGGCTTTCCAAGTTTTTCCAATACCACAATGAGACAGCAGTATCACGGTTATTATTTTGTTCCCTGAGGGTTTTCGTTCCACTTTTCTGGTTCCTGCACTTGCAGCTTGCCAGAACCAAGAACCTATGATAAACCAGAGTTTTTTTTCTCCCTCTTTCTAGCTCTCAGTCAGTCCGGCATCGAACGAGTAGAATACCATACCAATAGGTCGCGCGTTGTTAGTTCACTTTGCTCTGTTCTTCCCATTCTCTGTTCTTTGCTTTGCTTGGTTTCGTTCAGTTCGGGGGTTTTTTTCCCTTTTTTTTTTTTTTTTTTTTGGCAAAGGTAGCGGTGGTGGTGGTGGTGGTGGTGGTGGTTGTTCGCTGCCTGGTTCAACCTTTGCTACTGCTCTGTTCGAGTCTGTCTTGCTGAGGACGCATGTCTCTCATATTGCCAAGCCGGGACTCTGCTGCACGAGACCCCTGCACATGGCCTACCAGCCTATCGCTTTGCTCCGGCCAAGCTTTATTGAATCTGACCCATGCGGCCGCTTCCAATCTGCCCTTTCTCTCTCCTCTGATGCTTGCCAACCAACCTCCTCTTAGGGTGCCAATACATTCCTTTGCTTCCTGCCTCTCCCCCGATATGATGATAAAGCCCCGTTTATCTCCTGCTTCCTCACCCCCCAATTCTCCTACGAGTACTACACCGTACCTACCACTACCACCACCACAAATCATCCAACAATGGTGGCATTTATATCTGATCCCCCCCCCTGCCCTGCACCCCTTTCCCAGGCTTTTCAGGGCATTTTCGATTCAAACATTCACACTCCGCATGTACACTCCAACCTGGGAAGAAGAAATAAAGGGGAGCCACACAAGATTGCTCGGTTCAGCCCATATAATAGAGTCGAATAAGCCCCTTCCCTCTCTCCCCGGCGGAAAAACATTCCCCCTAACTTGAATTACCCCTCCTTCTGACTGCCCCCTGCTATCTTGGACCCTTCACTGGTATTTATTTTCGGCGCAAGCCAGCGACTCCGGAAGGGCACCACATGATACGATCGGGTAAGATGGAACAGGAGCTGGAGTTAACTCGAGCCAGTTACAGTGCCGTACAGTAGCTAAAATATGTTCACCTACGGTATTTAGAGCACATTAATTAATTCGATTGAAATACCCCCCCTCCAAAAAACGGTATCATGATAGCCGCTTCCCCTTCCTCTATTCCTCCCTCCTCCCTGCACTGTACCACCATACCATGCGACCCCACAAACACCCTAACGGGCGTGACTACACGCCGATACCAAGCAGATGGTGAACGGGCTCAACGAACAAGCTATTCGAGTACAGAATGTCTTAGCGAATGCTGATTCCGCATGGTCAACCAAATTTTATACTAGCGATACCAGCTTGGCTTCCACTAGATTCCGCATGGCTTGCTCGTTGGACTCCTCTCACAGTTAATCGTGAAAATGCAAGAGCGCAGCCCATCCCTCCCCTTCCGTGTTCCTACTTACACCCCATCCCCGAAACAGTCAAGATCTCATCACACACCCCAACCCAAGCTCAAACCACCCGATGACGGATGACGATATACGCCATTCAACTAACCAACCAATAGCCAATAACCAAAGCGAAGCGAAACGAAACAATTTCCCAACTCAGCCTAGTGCTTGGATGCTCTCGAGTATCATAGACACAAGCGTGCGCCTAAGGCGCTACCCGTAAACCCATAGGACGAAAACGAAACATAATGTAAAAAGCAATTACTAGAAGAAGGAAAAAAAACTCGGCCGAGGGTTTGGTTTGGTTCGTGGACGTACCGATGCTGGGGAAAGGGACCCTGACGCCTACAAGTACTCGGGACGATCTTTCGGCACATTGGACATACCGGTACGGTATGAAAAGGGCGTAGTACTCCTACAATACAGCATCAAATAATCAATGAACTTGCAGGAAAGGCAGAAGCCTCCCCTTCGGTGAGGCTTTTCCCCGGGCGAGATGCTCAGTTCTCAATTCCTCTCCCTCCCTTCCTCTCTCCCAGTGCGGTCCCAAACGTCATGATACCATACCAGCAAGTGGTTTAAAACATCCACCCACCCACTCACCTCCCGCTGAAGAAGCGAAGATGTCACACTCTCCAGTCCCGGCTCCGTCACACTTTCAAAGTCCAAACCACATCCCAACCCAGGACCTTCGCGATACCATCATTTTCTTGCTTTTTATTCTTCCCCACATGCAGGTTTTGGCTATCTGTGCGGTGTATCTGGTGTTAACTAGTCCGAATCAAGTAAGTTTAATTAGTTGCAGTTGACAGGATATTTCCCGAAGCGCTCGTATGATACGGCGGTTGGATGCCACCACTACCACCACTACCACCACCACCACCATCAGCAGCGACAGCAGCAGCAATGCAGCAATGCAAGGGTTGGATGGCAAGAGTAATTCATCCATTCATCATAGTGTGAATATAATAATAAGATATCATTATCAGATCACTGACTTTGGAAAGAAAAAGGATACATATTATTACGGTTTTTATTTATCATGAGGAGGGGGAGAGGGAGAACGGACATATAATGCGACCTCTCACATTCTCTAGATTAGACAGAGGGTCCATACCGGTATTGCTATTTTCCCCACCACAAGGACCTGGACATAACGCTGCTACCAAAATAGCGCTTTCGCACGGGTCTCCGAAAAGTGTAATATATTTTATCCTTCGCTTTCTCATGCTGCGAGCGCAGTACTGTACCGCATCATTAAGGTAGCCGTTTTCTTTTTTTTTTCTCCGTTTCTTTTAAGGGGAGGGTAAGTCCAGCCAAGTTACTTGTCCCCCCTTCGCCCTACTCGAGTGCCGTACAGTACACACCACCTTCGTGATGATTTCTTTTTCTCTTTTGTACCGTACTGGAGTAAGGCTTGCCTGGCCGGTCTGGTCTGGTCTGGCCGGTCTGGTCTGGTCTGGGTTGAAGATGGGCTATCCAGCTGCGAAGCAATCTGGCAGTTAAACTACACCACCACCAAAGGGAACGAATGATTGAAATGAAAATAGAAATCCTTACTTGTTTCCCCACCCGTTTCCTTCTTTTTTGCCTATTTTCTTCTTTTTTGCCTTGCTGTCGTGCACGTTAACGTACCTTCACCACCACTACCCCACGGGGTTTGTCGAGGGTCCACCAGTAAATCCAGACCAGTGTAACTCGACTTTTCGCACGGACATTAGCCCCGAGATGGAGGAAACCTTATCTGCTTTTTTTTGTTTTTTTGTTTTTATTTTTTCAGTCATACGAAAACCACAACCACATCACGCAACATCACTCGAAAAGTCCAGCATCATTGAAATACTCTAACCTAATCGTAATGCAGGCAAGTAAAAAAAAAAAAAAAAAAAAGGACATGAAATAAAAGTACCGTAAATTTGGCAACCCACGTTTTAGTTTAGAATACGTGGGTACGGCAGATCTATCCCTAGCGCTTCCCCTTTCTACGTGTTTCTTCCTTCCAAACTCCCTCTCCCTGGAACTCACATTTTGAGCGATTATGCATGGTAAAGGGACTTACTACGATACCAATATCGCCTCAGTCGTCATACAGAGGGTACCTGTATGGTACGGGGTATGTGGCTTTTTTATTCTATTACCCCTTCGTCTTTGTTTTGTCTCTCTCCTTCAAATTATCTTACTTCACACCTCTAACGACCCTACCCGCCCGCCGCCAGTCTGCAGGGAGCTCCGCTCCAAACCAAACCAAACCAAGTACCTCCGCAACGGCTTTTTTTTTTTCCTTCTCTTTCCTCACTCAGCCCTTCTTTTATGAAGTACACGTGCGTATCATACATGTGCTTTCGTCATAGGGAATACGAGGGGAGAAGAAGAGGAAGAGGAAGAAGAAAACTTAACCCCTCAACGTTACGTTGTGGTTTTGTAGTCGAGTTTAGTATTCGACTGACCTTGAGGCATTTGAAAACGAAGGCCCTAGGGTCTTCGGGAACGCTTCTATGCGGTTGTCCGTGTTATTTACAGGACAGGGCGGGATGGCGATGGGATTTCTGCGGGGTGAGCAGGAGGAGCAGGAGAAGAGAAGGGTAAGGTAAGGTAAGGTAAGGAGGAGGAGGAGGAGGTTATTTCGGATGTAGCGCAATTTTGATATTCCATCATTTGTAGAACCCATAACCGCCCGGGCCGACCGAAAATACACCATCACCACCACCACCACCACCACCACCACCACCACCACCACCACCACGACCGCCACCACGCGAACATCACCTGCTCCAGTACGGTAGCACAGTCCCTGTGTCAATGGCGGCCACGGACCAAACGAGATGAGAAACAAAATGTTCCAAATCCACAGCCACGCGAGGAAAAAATACACCTCTCGTATGATAACCGCTCAAGGAGGGCAGCGGAGATAGGAGCATCACCATTACCGGTACGATATCGTACGTTACAAAAATCTCACGGTTCGCCAATGGCCCTTTCCAAATGTCTCACGAGAGGTAGCTGAACTGCGACCACTGTGAGACACTCTGTGCGAGGATCCAGCTCGCTAGCTGTGTCTTTTGCGACGATGATCGCGGGGTTGCTGGCTGCTTTGGGCCAGATATGGTGGGGGATGAGGTTGCCATACGCACCGATACGACACTATTGTCTAGGGACTGGGTATGGCGTAATGGCGCCATCTAGGGCTATGTTACGGGAGGTGTTCGCGAACTCCAAAGGCTTATCATACTTGGGATGTCGTGGTTACTGAGGGGGGTTCGATATCGTGGCTGCTAAGTCAATTAATCAGCCCAGGTCTTTTGTGACCAAATTGGGAGTTACAAAACACTTTTACTGTCTTGTGCTTGACGCTTTCGTCCGGTCTCTTGTTATGATACCCGAAATACTGTAGCTGGATAGACCTTGTGAATCAACCATACACCATCACTCGCGACGTGCTACTGCTTATACTCGTACATATACGGTAGTAGTTCGCCCTATCATCGATCGGCCTTAGCGGCGTTCACCTTCCTTATCTCCCCGATCATTTACCTTTAAAACCTATCCAAACGAGTTCCCCCCCCTGTTAGCCTACCGATAACAACTTCCTTATCGTCGCCCTTGCCACCCCTCACTTTCGATTCTCCTTTCGTTCCTACTGACACTACACGGTGCATGTAGTCGGCACGGAGCTCGTGATTCTACTGCACGGGCCGAGTCGGCATGCCGAACATGCGGCGGGCGAATAGGTGATAACTTCTATTTATATATTATCATAGCTCCCCGAGTCAAGGAAGGAGGAAAATACAGTAGTTCTACCTGTAGGACCCCTGTAACAGTATCCCTACGAGCACACTTGTTTGCTCATAAGTTAGTCACAGAGCCACAACAGCACAGACCATGATACTGTACAGAAGCGCTAATTCTCGGCATTGTTATAGGGCACTTCACTATGGTACTCAGACACGATAGGCACGTGCGTACAGTACTGTACAGTGCAGTACGGCGCAGCGCATTGTGCCTTTACCTTTCTCGCATCCCTCCACATATCCCTCCTCCTCCACCCTAGACTATGAGTAGATAGATAGATAGATAGACAGAATCCCACCCATCCACTCGAACCTAATCCACCAGACGACAACTTACACTAATGATACTCTACCGTATAGTATTATACTCGACCAAACCAGGTTTTACCTACCTACTACCTACCTATCAACCTTAACCCCACCTCCCATCCATCCATGCGCTTTGGAAGAAGAAAGAGAAGAGGAAGAAAAGCCCTTCTAGAAGACCACGATCATCATCACCACGAATGGAGTGAGTGGCTAGGAAGGAAAGGAGAGGATAGGATAGGAAACAATTAGAGACGGATTGTATCATTAGCAAAGGAGAAGTATTATAATATCATACATTAGCAAAATATCCACCTATCTATCTATACTATCTGCTCACTTCTTATCTATCCCTTCGTTCATTCGTCCCCTCCGCCCGTTAGGGTGGTAGTTCTTTTCCAAGGAAGGAAAGGAAAAGGAGAAGGAAAAGAAAGGAAGTTTAGAATTTATAAGTATGATAATATTATGTACATGGAAATCATCTCGTCCATCCATCCCATCTCATAACCCGCGGGGGGGGGGGGGGGGGGGGCGTTTTTTAAAAAAAAAAAAATTTTTAAAAATAGTTTTTTAGAAAAGAGTTTT
>Ga0307507_10004238_pt1 | contig 25898 bp, 8 predicted proteins | sample 7_EM_MG_FD_207223 | JGI IMG/M metagenome (GOLD analysis project Ga0307507, IMG submission 207223) | Populus trichocarpa ectomycorrhiza microbial communities from riparian zone in the Pacific Northwest, United States - 7_EM | ecosystem: Host-associated > Plants > Roots > Unclassified | place...
ATAGTGTTATTAAATTAAGCTTTTCCTTTAGCTTTACTATAAGATTTGCCTTTACTAGCTTATCTTCTTTAAGAGCTAAGAATTGGTCGTCTCCCAAGATAATTATATTATTGGTTTGTATACCAACAATTCTAAATAGAGTTCCTGTAGTTGTGATAAGGAAGTAGGGATTAAATATAAAAGTAGTTATTAAGAGCTTCTCTTTATAGTGCTTGCTATAAGTAGCCCACCAATAAGTTCCTGCCTCTGCGATTCTATATAATGGCTTAAGTACAACCATGATTATATCTTCGGGATATTAGTAGCGAATTTGCTCTAAAAGGTATACTAGTATTAAGCGCTAAAGGCGTGTTTCTAATTGGGTATAGGCCTAAGTAATATCTTATAAATAAACCGCTATTCTATTCTTTATTAAGGAGGGAGCTAGCGTAACAATAACTCGCTAACTAGCTTGTTAAATTATAGGGGATTGCGTAAAAATTACTTCCTTGCCGTTGTTGTTATAACCTTAAATAACCAGTCTCGACTTCTTAAATGGGGTATTAGTAGCTTTGCCCTTAATCTTATTAACTATTCTTAACTTAAAGATACAAACTCTATTAAACTTAGTAGGGTTATACTTCTTAAATTTAAAGACTCCTCTTATAATAAGACCGTCGATCTTCTACTTATTAAATGCTTAGAAAGGAGCTCCTGGAGTTATAATACAGCCTTCCTTTTAGAGCTATTTTGCGAGCTTAAAGTCAGCCTTCTCTTTAGCTGTTATAAAGGCCATTAATAACTTATCTCTACTCTTAATAGCGGTAACGAATTGCTCTTCGAAATTAACAAGGTATTAGCAATTTTGTGATCCCTTTGGGCAACCTCTACTGCGTTATAGTTGCCTTCTAAAGTACGTTAATTATAGTTCTCCTCTAGGGTATCCTCTAGGGCATCCTATAAAGGCTTGGAACTGTTGTTTCTATAGTAGGGCTTAATAACGGTTAAGCGGAATTAAGTGGGTCTATAGGGTATCTAAAGAGTATAAGTCTAACTATTAATTACAATAAGTTTATATGGGCCTAACCATCCTCCCTTTTTACGCCATACGTATACCTTAGATTGGAGTGGCAGATTAAGCGTAGTTAAGGTATTTAGGCCATTTCTTATTCCTAGTGCGTCGTTAACCTGGCGCATGGCGTAGAGACGTCGCACCTCTTTTATTGCTTTGTGAATAGCCTCCGCTCGTTGCATAATAGATAGGGATAGTGGAGAATTATTAGTTATTTAAGGGTAGGCGCTAAAGACTAGCAATATAGGTATAAGCCTATCTAGGCTAGTGGAATTATTAACAGCCTTAACAGCTATCTATAAAATAAGCTCTTTACTAGCGCCCTCTAGTTCCAAAGAAATAATCTTATATGCTTATTATAATGGCGTGTAATATTATTCTACTTTTCCGATATTATTGTATGCCTTAATAGGGACTTCCTTAACCTTAATTTCCATTGCCTTTACCTATTACCGAAACTCTATAGATAAAAAGTTCCTTCCTATATTATAAATAACTTAATTAGGGGGTCCTAGGTAGATATTAATCTAGTATAATTAAAGAGTATCCTATGCGTTCCTAGCTAATATATCCTTTAGGAAACGTATGGCTTAGAAGAAAGTTAAGAGGTTAACAACTTAGAGTACTAGCTTGCTGCTAAGATATATAATGTTAATAATAATACAGAAGTTAAAGTTATAGTTATCTTTAAGGGTAAACTTAAATCGGCTAGGGGACTTCTGGTTCATTTGGTAGTGATAGTAGTACTTTATAAGATACTTAATTGCCTTAACCTTAACTTTATGGCCTGCTCGCTAAAGAACCCTAAGTAATTGGTAAACGGATAGGTGGCCAAAACAATGGTGTAGTTAATGTAGCTCTAACTTAGTTAAGTGGCTCTAAGCAACGCTCTTTTCTAGTTAATAAAGGAGCAACTAGGGGTGACCCTATTTGCGCACAATAGGCACCTAATTATCTCCCTAAATGAGCATATTCTTAAGGTTATTAAGTTTAACGCCTAATTTATCTATATCTCCGATGTAAAATAGAAACGGGGTGTTCACGGGAATAATATAGAAAGTGATATACCCTAAGGGGGTTTTAACCTTAATTATGCCAAGAGAGATTATAGTACCCTTACTAAAACGAATTGTATATTGGCCTGCCGTTAATTAGTCGATTTAAATAGAGCTATTAAGCTGCTAAAGAGCTTGAACTTAAGGTTCTCCTACTATAGATACTCCTGCGGCTCTAGTATCTAGTATAATACCATAAAAGACGTTCGCCGAGTATCTATTGTTAAAGGAGAATATGGAACTCTCCTTTGGCTCATTAAAGATGTCTAACTTTGTAATAGTATAGAGCGTAGATTAGTTATTAAAAATAGTAATAGTTTATATACCATCTACCTCACCATACTTAGTAAAGTATTAGTTGGGAGAGTAGTCCTTAATTTCTATATCTATAAAAAGCTGTTTGGCCTCGTTAACCTTACCCTTAAGATCTTCTTCGCCTTTATATTAAACTAGGAAGCTTTGGAAGTAGGCTATAGTAACCTTATAATTTCTAACGTTTTATGCGCTCTAGCGAAACTTATTATATACCTCCTTTTGTCTATTAAGAGGGTGCCTAGTTAACTAGCAATTTAGCTTCTTACAAATATAGCATTTCTTTTGTTAATTGTTTTAAGATAAACCTCCATAAGGACCTCTATGGTTGCTTTATAGTTAATATTAATCATACCCTCTACCGTATCCCCTACCCCGGCCACTATATATTCGATCAGTCCAGTTATAATCATGTTGGTCGGTCGGGTCAATTGAAGTAGGTTAGGGTTAGGCGTTAAATTACTGTACTTTTTAAGAGCGTAGAGCGGTGCTAATAAAGGATCTTAATTAAGCATACACTCCTTTATAAGTATTTGCAGGATTAAAGAGGGCAAGGTTATATTCTTTAACACCTTAATATATACTAATAACTTAATCGCGTAGGCTGAAGTCCTCTTAATATAATTTAGATAAACCATGCTGAATTATCTAAAGTTGATTAAAGAGCTTTTAAAGATAGTTAAGTTAAGAGGTATCTAGGTTTATAGCAATAATTCTTAGGAAGGTAGTCTCTCTCCACTCTAATATATACTACTGCTTATTCTCTTCTATTTCAAAGTGGCATCTTGTCTTATATATTATTTGGTTGAAATTGTATCCTTTTTCTACCAAATAATTATAATAGAAGGTACTGGCGCGGCCCTTAAGCATAACGGAATAAGTATTATAATATTAGTTAGGTTCCAGTCTAACCTTCTAGTAACAGTTGTAGAAGATACGTAGCTTTAAATTAAGGATATTATATAGTTCCCTGCTAAACCTCTTCTCCTGGTCTGAATAGAGTTTCGTAAGCTCTATAAGCATTTTTAAGGTGCCTCCGAGCGGTATTAGGCCACGTTAAAATTGCATTAAAGGTTAAGGTAGGGATTGCTTTGTAGGCTGTAGTAAAGATACAGAGCTTAATGGAACATGGCGTGGTACCTAATCTTCCTATAGCAGAGTTTAAAGGTTATTAAATCACAAAGCAAGGGGGTCTTACGCTTGCTCTTAGGGGGCAGTAGTTAAAGTTACGGGTTAAATTAGTGGGAGTAATAGGTACAGTATATAAGAACTTATACCTAGAGCAATGGAATTAGAACGTGTCTCTATTGGTATATTATTTGGATTCTATTATAAGTTGAGCTTCTTTATATTACGTAGTTGGTACTTAATCTCTTATAGAGTCTATTTGTGCTCTTCTTTTGCGTTAATAACTTGCTTCTAAATATTGTCTCTAATAGTGTCTCCATTTATAGGGACAAATACTCCGTTCTCTTAAAGGAAGTTATGGAAGTCTTATACAATATTCTTCTTCGCGAGGGCCTATGTTTCCTTTATTTATCCAACAAAGTCCTCCTTTATGTAATACCATAGCACAGTATTATTGTATTCGCTGTCTGTGTATTATGCTATATAGTATAGTAAGAATCTGTTTAGGTCCTATTGCTTAGCGTTTATAGGGTTAATGTCTTTATCCTATATCTCTGGGTTAATGTCGTTCTTATACTTCTTTGGGTAGGTCAACGCCATAATAGAAGTAGAATTGACGGGGTGTTGTACGTTAAAGGTAAGTAGGATTTTTGGCTTTGTAGGATCTTGTAGGTTTGCTATTAAAAGGTAGGTAATTTAAGGCGTAGCTGACACGTTTTGGACGTTAACTTAAGACCCTAGGTTTAGTAATACTTCTGACCTAAAGTACTTAACTAAATCTTCGTAAACGCGATTGTTCTGTGTAATAGACGTAACTTGGTATCTCCTAGTATTTAGTGACACTTCTGTTACTGGTTTTCCGCAAGCCTAAGGTAGTATAGTATTGCCGGGAACCCCTGCATAAGACTATCTCTTCTGTTAATAACCTAGCTGCTTTATAGTTGACTATGTGTTTAACCACTAATTAGTGTTAGTTATATAGGGTAACTCACCAATAACAACTACTTAAGTAGGTTATAGTGATGTTGGTTAATAGCTTTATTTTTATTGGAATAAGGAAGGGCGAGGAGCTTAAGACTCCTCGCCACGCTAGTGCCGCGGCGTTACGTGACGACCGCTTGCCTAATTCCCGACAAATACCTTATTACTTTATTTTCTATAATATACTATAAGTAGGTTTTTTTAATCGATATTTCTATTATTTTTATCCTCTTAAGTATTCTTTTATAAAAAACCTTTTAGGTTATAATATTAATAATTCTATTATTATTATTTTAAAATTTTACTAAATACTAGCTATATATGAACTTAATATTATTAAATTTCTTGTTTTATATCTTTAATATATTCTAATTAGATATTTTTTAATTTTATAATTATTGTCTAGCTAATATATACAAAACATATATATATCTATAATAGGTACCTTAAGGTATCTACTATAGCTAAGTAGATATATAGAACCTATATTATACTAGATAATCTTTCTCTAAACCTTATTATATACTAACTACTAAGTTATAGATATTTAAGCCAACCTATAGTATACTATTATAAAAACTTATTAATAGAAAGGTAAAAGGTTAAATAAAATACTAGAACAGCTGCTATAGCATTAGGTACTAGATATTTAAACTTAGAGAGGTTATATAATAGAGTAGGCATAATAGCCTTTTATACTTTATAAAAAGGATAAAACCTAGTAGCTATATAAGATTAATAAGGCCATTTTATTTATATATCTGTATCGCAGACATATAGAGTAGCTTAAAGTCCTTAGGTAGTTGTTATTTGGGTAGGCAGTAGGCAATTTAATTAATATATTGCCTGTTTAGCAACGTTCTCTACTAGATATTATAGAGGTTTATAGAGTAGATATACTTATTAATTATAGAGCTAGTTCTATAGATTAATTTAATAGTATTTCTATAATGGCTGTTATAGGGAAGTCCCTCAGACTATAGAAATAACTTTTTAACAAAAATGGTTAGTAATATCCGCTTGTGGATATACACATGCCCGCTAATTAATTATACAGTCTGAGCTTGCTAAGGTAACTGTCTACGTAATTTATAAAGTAGATTACGTACGTACTATAACTTCCCTTACCGCAGGTCTGCAGACGTATAGCAATAGCTTATAATTGGATAATTGTCTAGGGCGAAAATAAAAGGCTGACCTGTTAGAGAGACCCGACTAAGCCTCCACCAACTCACTTTAATACGAAAGTTCGCCCGGCAGCCCGTCCGCCTGGAGTGGTCATTTTCATATTCGCTGTTTTGTCTAAAAATATGGTTGCTGTAATTCGTTGCCTCGTGAGAATGACAAGATTTTCCCCGCCTGACGAGAAAAACTATCACTCTAGACCAAGCCCTTCTTATCGTATATGTCAAACCGATATTAGTGGGACTATGGCTACTGTTAATTCGACCACGTCGGAGGCAGCCAAGCCTTTAGTGAAAACGAGAGTGGGCGGGCGCCGTGAGCTCGCGCAAGATATAAGAAGGATAAAAGGCCTCAATCCAAGGCAGCAAACTCCAAACCTTCTACCCCCGTTCAACTCTTCTTCCTTTAGCCCAACCCACTTATTATATACTCTAAGCCTACGTTTATAGCAAACAACCATGGCAGGAATAGCCCTCTCAGTCGTTGGCTTGATCCAAGGCGCCATCTTCGGCATCATACCTCTTCTCTCCTCCTCGATAACCCCCGACATAACTAGCAACATCGACTCTAAAGTCCGCATTGGGGTCGCCCTCAGTGGCACCGAAACCGGCGGCGACGCTCCGTATATCGCCGCCTTTAACGAGCTAAAGGAGTTCGTCGGCTACTACGACGGTGGTGGCAAGATTGAGCGTGGTGGGTTCTCTGACTTTAATATAAACCAGCATTGCAGCAAGGGGTGCCAGGGGGGGCAGCAGGCGGCGTATTTGCAACTTTTTGCTGGAGACGACGCGATTTGCGTCGCGTATATTGCGCAGACATGGGCGGATGGGACGAAGAGGGGGTGGTTGGGGGATATGGGGAAGATTTGCAATATGCCGTGGTACTATTCGAATATTTCCGTCTCGACGACGAACGGGGGGTCGCACAGCGTAAGTGGCCATTACGCCTGAGTCCTAACCACTACCCTAGCGTCGAATATTGATTATCTGAGTAGCCGTACTGCACTTGGATGGACCGCGACCACAGCAGCCCAGAGTTTAATGTGGGTGCCATCCAGCTACACATGTCCTCGTTCAGCCAGACTGGCGACTTCGCAGTTCCCGCTGAAAAAGATTTGTGTACTGCGCCAGCTACTATAGCCCACTATGATGCTGGAAGAGATGATTCAATCCTACCATCAATCTGGAGCAGCAAATCAAAACGAATTCCTAGCTCTATTAGGAAGAACCTTCGGCCACGCAGTTCTCTGAGCGATTTGGCATTCAAAGGAGCCCTTATTGTAAGTCACCATACCCAGCATAATGCAACCGCGCTGTGTACTAGTCCGGAATCAAGGGGCCCAGATTTTATATCTTTTGATGAAGGTGTATTTTGCGATATGACGACAAGAATAACTTGGCCTCTTTGCTGTGAGAGTGATAACGAGGATTGTTATGATTGGAAGACACATTCCTTAGTTGAAAGAAAATTGCGAAAGAGAAAAATAAGATATCTTAGTATAATTGAGTGGAAGTAGCATGGCAGCGCGATTCGACCCCCTAGATTTAACATTTAGATTGGGCATAGGTTTGAGAGAGTATAAGCCTTTTATAGTTCTATAGATTATTGACCCGTAGATCGAGTCTTTAATAACTCACAATGGCTTCTTTAACTTGTCTTCTCTTTTTACTAACCCCTTTTCTACTAATTAATTCTAACTAATTCTGACTAACACTGCCCAGCCTTACCTATCTGCGAGAGCCGTTACTCTTCTATATATTTTATAGCATTTTATATAAGAAGTAATAGTAAGCTCTCTAGATTATAAACCTGGTACTTTATATATAGGAGACGTATAGAAATATACTATAGCTGTAAAGGGACAGCAACTAGTTAAGTTATTACTTATTAAAACTATTAAATATAAAAGCAGAAGTTAAAAGAATATAAAAAAGGATATAGGAAAAGATTTATAAAGAAGTACGGTTATACTAGCAACTGGTACGTAGCCACTACTATAGAAATAAATCAGTAATACTTTCGAAGTTCTCTATACGGGACCTATAGTTAATAAGATAGAAAAATAGTAATAGGAACGTAAGTACGTAGTATAATAAGATAAAGTATAAAAGAAAAGGCTATAGTATATTAGGAATAGTAGAGAAAAGTCTTTAATATTTTAATTATAATATTTAAAACAGTCTATATAACTATTCTCGCATTTATATAAGCCTTTTTTAAATTTATAAAAGTAATAGTAATAGTATTATAGATAGTTATAGAGATATTATAGAATTCTTGTACAGTTAAAACTCTTTATAACGATGCGAGTTGTATGGTTAGGCGTATCGTTATAACAGAGGTATTGTTATAACGTATTTCACGGGTGGGCTAATCAAACGGGTAAGCTGATCAGTTTGCCAAGACCACGCGTCGATATCTTTGACACGACTATGTCTCCACCCACTAATATACTACCTGTCTCTAGAGAAGCTCGAATACAGCTTGCTATCCAGGCTCTTGATACTGGCCAGATTTATAGCATTTGACACGCTGCACGCAACTTTAACGTGCCCTTTTCAAGCCTACAGACGCGACGCGCCGGAACTGCCTCATAACGCGATACTAAGCCGAAATTAATAAAGCTTACGGTAACCGAGGAAGAGGCAATAAAGCAGTATATTCTTAAGCTAGATTTAAGAGGATTCACCCCTCCACTTAATACTATTTGAGAAATAGCTAATAAACTATTAGTTAAGCGGCAAAGGGACCCAGTAGGCATAAACTGGCTATATAGCTTTGTTAAGCGTACCCTAGAGATTAAAATAAAGTATAATTAAAAGCTAGACTACTAGTGTTATAAATAGGAAGAACCAGTAATTATATAAGGTTAATTTAACCTTGTATAGAACGTAAAGGCCAAATATAGTATACAGGACAAAGATATATATAACTTTAACAAATCTGGCTTCTAAATGGGTATAATAACCCAGCAAAAAGTTGTCATAGGCTTTAAGTGTAGCTAGAATATATTGCATTGCAATAGGAGGCAAATTGCCGCCATATGTGGCAAGTTGCCGTTACGTAAGGCAAGTTGCCGTTACGTGTTACCGCGGCACTAGTGTAGTAAGGAACCTTAAGTTCCTTACCCTTCTTTGTATTAAAAGACAACATCTATCTACAACACCGCATAGTACATATTATTGTGATATATGTATTCTGCACGTTATTAAAGTATACCAACACTGATTAGTAAGCGCGTATAGATTAGGAAACACGTAGATAGCTTAAAAGACAGTTATACTATCCACCTTATAGCAGATTGTGTAACGGAACCTTATAGTAGGAACTACGGTGGGTCCTATTATTAGGCTAGGTATATAGGTAAGAACAAAACAATAACGTAATAATAACTAGTGGAGTAGTTACCCAATAGATTAACTCCAATTATATTCTAAAATTTACTATAAGGAGAGAACTATCTACGGTAGGGACTAAGGTCCTTTAAATACACAACCATACTCCTAAGAAATCCTCTTTTGTACGTAAGGTATGTATTATACGTGTTATACGTAGACGTACACTGCGTATACTCCGTATACTACGTATACCATTATATAACTTGCTTACTATTCCTTGTTACATGGTTCTACCAGATCTATCCTAGACCATGCCTATATTAACCAACTAGCTTCCGCCAACTCTTCTCTAAGTAGCCGTAATATTATACTTAAAGCGTCTGTAATACCATCTCCCTCCTCTTTATCTTTGTCTTTAAAGATTCCTAATATCTCCAAGTCGTCTACTAGAGGTGTAATGTTTGTTTAATTAGTCTAGTTAATATCCCTACTTATTATACCTAAAGCTTCTTCTTCTTTATAAGCGCAACGCCATGCTCGCACTGTGGCTGCCATACTATTGCTTAGTAAGATAATGTTATCTCCGTATTCTTATTATGTAAAAGTGGGGTTGGTATATATCGCGATAGCAAGTCCCTTATCTTAACAACCTTTGTTTTGCTTAGAGTGCACTAAAGCAAACATTTAATTATCCTGTAACGTTTGCTCTGTTTCTAACGCTAAGTGTGCGCGTCTTATAACTCTTAACAGTTTTCGAGTTCCCTAAGTAACTTATTATAGGGTCTTATATTTAATCTACCGCTATAAAACTTAAGTCTAAATTGGCCGCTATATGCGTCAAACTCTACCGTTTTGCTAAAGAGACCGCTTAGGCCCTTAAGGCTTAACGTTACTCCTTTAAGTCTTAGTAGGTTGCGTTCGCTTGGTTAACCCGTCTTAAAAAGGTTTGTAAGAAGGTTTATTTTAAGGAGTAGAAACTAGTCTAATAGGGTCTTAATAAGTTGGGTAATAAAAGGACTGGCTCTCCCCTAGCGAGGGAAACAACTTTAAGTAGTTTAGTAATTGCTCCTCTTAGGTCCCCCTTAGGCGATTCGTTTTTTAGTAATTCTTTTTTATTAATATTACCTAACCTGCTTTCTTTTAATACTTCTATATCTTTCCTATAGCATTCTTTAGGTTGCTTAATGGTTCCTAGGTAGTCTTACTATAGCCTATCTACTTTACTTTATACTATGTTTTATTATCTACGTTCTTATAACTGATAATCTTTAAAACTTGCTATTTATCTTTCTCTTGTCCTCTATATATGTCTGCCTTATAGACTGGTGGCTTAATATCTCCATATACTAGTTCTAGCATCGTAATATGTTATATAGGGTAGATCTTTATTTTAGCTAGTAGGTTTAACTTATATATAACTAATAAAATTTTCTGCTTAATTTTAAAAGGTTTTAGTCTAATATGGTCTAACTTCTTACTTAGTTATTAACTCTTAAAATTTTTATATAGTAGCTATACTTTATCTCCCTCCTTAAGATCTGGTCCCTTAGATCTCTTAGTATTATAGTACCTTTTTATTTGTTCTTGTACTAGTTTAGCTGTTTTTATAAGGTCTGCATAAAGATTTATTAATATCTCCATTCTTTGTTTAGCTGTGCTACTCATCTTCTTTATTTAATGTGGCGATAACAATGTTCTTAGTTTATACCCGTAATTCGCCTTAAATAGTAATATCCCTATTCCTTTTTATAGTGTTGTATTATATGTAAACTATATAACTGGTAATAATAATACCTAATTATTCTATATGTAATTAATATAATGCCTTAAATACTATTCTAGTGTCTAGTTTAGTCTTTCTGTTTATCCATCCGTCTGCAGATAATATACTATAGATATTACTACGCGAACTCCTTATTCTGCTAGAAATACTTCTTAAAATACTGCTATAAACCTTAGATCTCTATCCGATATAATTTTATTTGGTGCTCTGTATCTTGCGAATACTTCCTTTATATAGATTCTAGTAATATCTTCTACTGATATCTTTTTAGTGCATACTATAAAGTATCCCTACTTTGTTAGCTTGTTCACTATTACTAAGATTGCGTTATAATCTTATCCTATAATAGGATCTTTTGACTTTGGTAACTTAATAATAAAGTCCTATAATATAACCTTCTATGGTCTTTCTGGTATTTTGACAGGTTATAGCCCTCCATACGGCTTATACCTTGTTGGTTTATTCCATTAGCAATCTAGATATTTTTTTATAACTTATCTTGCTAGTCCCTAGATTCCTTAAATAATATACTTCTTTTAAAGTCTTAACACTAAGCCTGTAGCTCTATTATGTCCTTGTATTATTCCCTTATAGAATTCCTTAACAAATTCTCCTATAATAGACTTAGGTATATACGTTGCTTCTCTATTTTTATATTGCTCTAAGTCTGGATCCTCTATTTATACTTCTTAGATCTTCTATGTCTAATTACTCTCTAGTAACTTATAGATCTAACTTTCCTTAGTTGCTATAATCTTTGGATAATTATACCTAATTAATCTATTTATATCCTTTTATAGTAAAGCCCCTAATGGCTTCTTATCGTTTTATAGTTTAGCTTTTTAACTTAGAGCGTTTGCTCTTATATTGTCTGTGCCCTTAGTATACTAAATCTCAAAATGGTATTTTATAAGCATTTCCGCCTATCTAACCTATTTTTGGTTAAATTTCTTTGTTATTAGAAATCCTATAAAGTTCTTATAATTTGTTTTAACCATAAACGGTTTCTCTATGCCTTATAAGAATGCTCTTTATTCCTTTAGTGCTGTAACTATACCTAACAACTCCTTATTGTAGATGTTATAGTTTAACTCTAGTAGTGTCATTTTTCAACTATAGTATGCCACTAGGTGCTATCTATCTTGATATTTCTATATAAAGTATGCCCCTAGTGTAAAGTCTAATATATCTATTTCTATAACCATCTCTAGACCTAGTTAATAGATCTTAAGAACTGGCTCCTAGGTAAATAACCTTTTAACTTTCTTAAATAGTTCTTATTACTCTATTCCCTATACCTATAGTTCTTCTTTCCTTGTTAACTACATAAGTGGCTTAATATCCTTTAACCATTGCGCTATAAACCTTCTACAGTAGTTGCAAAACCCTAGAAACAATCTTAACTATATAACGTTCTCTAGTTCCTGCTAATTTACTATAGCCTTGATCTTTTTTAGATCTATACTAAGTTAGCCTAGTTTAATAATAAATTTAATAAAATTGGTTTTCCTAGTAAAGAACTTGCATTTTTTAATTGCTACTAGCATCTGTTTTTCTTACAGTCTCTTTAAAACCCATTTAATGTGTTCTCTATGTTCTTCCTCGTTTTCTAAGTAGATAATAATATTGTTAAGGTATACTATAATAAACTTATCTAGGTATTCTTCTAACACACTATTAATTTGCTTCTGGAATGTTGCTAGTGCGTTTATAAGTCTAAATTGCATAACTAATGGTTTATATAGTCCTTCCTTTGACCTAAAGGCTGCCTTCTATTTATTACCTTCCTTGATTCTAATCTAATGGTACGCCCATCTTAAATCTATCTTTGTAAAGATTTGCGCATTGCCTATCCTGTCTTAGATTTCGCTAATTAAGGGTAAAGAATACCTATCCTTCCTAGTAATGCTGTTTAACTATCTATAGTCTATACACATCCTAAGTTTTCCGTTTTTCTTTAGGATAAACAGTACTAGATATCCTGCTAATAACTATAACAGTCTAATATATCCCTTATATAAGTTTTTCTAGATAAACTCCTTAAGCGCTACTAACTCTATTTTAGTAAGCTTATAGATTAGAAAGAACTTTAGACTTATTCCCTCTTTTAATTCTATCTTATAGTCCTATACTGTATACTCTAACAGCTTTTTACTTTCTAGTAACCATAACTTTTTCCTATACTTATGGTATCTCTTGGGTATATAACTTAAGCCTTGCTTAGTCTCTTTATATATTGCTCTAACTTGGTACTATACCAACTTGGTTTGCTGCCGCACTTTACGCCGTTAAGTATTTTTAATATTAACCTAACCTATAACCTAATTAATCTTTAGATTGTACTTCTATAACTAAGGTATTCCTAATATCGCCTCGTCCTATTCTAATAGTAGGATATTAAAAGACATTTTCACTAGTCTTCCCTTAATAGTTATTTAAATAGGTCCTATTTTAAGATTAATAATACCTCCTCTATAGACTATCTGGTCTCCTAAAATTGTTATAAGTGGATATAGGTGTTTCTTCTATCTATATAGTAACCCTATCCTTTCTACTACTTTTGGTAATATGTGGTTCCTAGTTGCTCTACTATCTACTAATACTTTAAACTGCTAATTTTACCACTTAGCTTATAAATTTAGGTATTGTCCTTAAATTCCTTTAAGGGTCTAAGGCTCTAACACTAGTTCCCTCTAGTTTTATACGCCTCCCCTTTTCCTAACTATTGGCTGCTAGATCCTATTTATACTTAGTCTACCTTTAGCCAATACTTAGTTTGTTTCTTTTCCTCTATATGCTATAGATAAGTATTCTCTAGGCACTCCCACTACTATTATCCGTTTAGGTATTTTTCCGTAAGGAATCTTCCTAGTTAAAGTATTAAGTCTCCTTAACCTTGTACTTCTACTGGGTGCCAGCTATATATATACTTAGTATTCCTAAACTGTCTTTTCTTGGGTGCCTAATATATCCTTACTAGGTATTTCTGGTTCTTGTCTTTTAGTGCTCTATATATATTACACGTGTTATCCATATAAGCTATCCACAATAGTGTATAATGCGCTATATATTTTAGGTTAACTTTTAGTTTGTTTTTATTTTTAAGTTTAAACCTATACCTAGTTAACCTAACCACTGGTATCTCTGCTGTAGGTATTAAGATTTATTACTTACTTCTCTAGTCCCTAGATCCTTCTTTTAGGTTCCTTAACGTTATAATTAACGCCCCTTTAATATAACTTATACGTTTCTCCGTAATAGGTTAGTCTTGGATAACTTTTTTATCTAGCTATATATAGAAATCTTCCTATTTGTTGTTGTGTTATTGCCTATACCACTTTCCATATAACTGGTTTAGTGTGTATAGTTTATCTGTTAGAAAGTACCTTGTTATTGCTATATTATAATATCCTTTAGTATGTCTTTCTTTAAACCTAGTTAAAATATCTAGATTTTCTTTTTGTTCTAGTTTGTCTAACTATTTTACCCTAGGTGTTCTTACACTCAGCCTATTAGTAACTCTTTGTACGGGTGCTCTGTCCCTTATATAACCTAGTATAGCTAATCTCTTATCTAGCTTTTGCTCTTGCTATATAATAATTCTTATCCTAAACTTATCTATAGTTTCTTGTTTTCTACATCTTATAGCTAGATCTTTATAGTTATCTTGCTTTTTAATCCTGATATTAACTATTTAATCTTTAGGCTAAACACTATATTTACCTAGGATTACTAATGTTTTTACTTATTCTCTAAACTTATAGTTCTTAAACTTGCGTCCTATACTTATTCGTTTATCTATAAACTAAGTAGCTGCCCTTTCCCATCGGTTTTTATCCGTTGTGGGTCCTTAGGTATGTCTTATCTTGTTTTAAGAATCTTAAGCTTCTCTTATCTCCTCTTAAGAATCTTAAGCCTGTGGCCTTTTACCTTTATTGAGTAATAAGCTAGCACTAGCAGTTATTTACTTACTTAGTTTCTTCTAAACGTTACTCCTATTGTCTTATAAAGCGATAGAAATTATATTTAATAGTGTTATAATATCCATTACTAAACCCTATTTAGTAATGGTCTTAGTCTCTATTTTTATTTTAACTTCTCTAAGGTCTGCATGCTCCTAGTAAGCTGCCTTTATTGCCTTGTTATTGGTAAATGCTTCGCCTATATTAAATTTATTATCTTTAATATCCAATCTATAAGCTAATTTATTAGTTTCTCTAAACTTAGATAATAATAGCTCCTATAGCTAATAGCTTGCGCCATACTTAGCATCCTTATAAACTTAGTATGCGTTATTATAATAATATGTAAAACTGTTAACTAAACACTCTTTTGTTCCTTATAGTGCACTATTATCCCTCTATATATATATGTCTCCTACTAGTCTAGTTCCCTTTACCGCGTGGTTACTCTAACTACCTCTATAGTCTCTGGCGAAATGACCTTGTTTTCCACAATTTATGCAAGCTCTATCTTTAAACTATCTTTCTTGCTATAGAGTCCGCCTAAACGTCTTCTACTACTAAGATCCCTAGTTTAGCCTCTACTCCTAGGTCCTTTAATTACTTAATTCTTAACCTTTAGGTTTCTATAGTTTCTTTTCCCATCTTTAGGTTTCTTTAGTACCGCTTAGGTCTATTAGCTCTATGCTATTCCATAGTTTTTAACTCTATGTCTATTGTTGCGTACTCTGCGCCTTATACAACTATAGAACTCTGTCTTGCCCCCTCTTAGCTTGTTCCCTTTAATAGATCCTATTATTAATCTTTATTAACTGGTTTATTAACTCTCTTAGAGTATCCGCATCTTCTATTAGGATAATTGCGTCCTAGACTTTAGCCTTAAGTCCCTATTTATACTGTGCTATAAGCGCCCTATTGTTCCACTTAACCTATGTAGCTAATGTTTGAAACTGCGTTGTATACTTAATTACTAAAGTGTGTTGTACTAAGTTCTAAAGCTTTCGTTCCGCTATAGTTATAGCCTCTAGGTCTCTAAATATCTGTGTTAACTGTTCTGTAAACCCGTTCTAACTGGCAAATATATACCGTATATCCTGGTTGGTAGCCACTATGCCATTGGCCTATATTTCCGTAAGATACGGTTTAAACCACTTAAGTGCCCTCCCTATTAGGAATAATCCTATATAGGCTACTTAATCTAATGATATTACTAACTTCGCTTCTTCCTGTACTACCTTAAAGTGCATCTGCGTTAGAAATCCCTTAAGCTTTAACTTCTCTCCTAAGAACCATTTAATTAAAGGTAGCTTGATTTTCGCTGCTCTAATTCTATTAATGCGTTCTTTAAGTATCCTATTATTGTCTTATAAGTAATTAACCATTTCCTATAACTAACCTCGCGTAACTACTTAAGAATCCCTATCGTCTATACTGGTATCACCTGGCCCTAAGGTTGTGGCTACTGTTGACGTTATTACAACTAGTGCTTTGGGTGGCATGTTGTTTGATCTTGTTTAATACCGTAACCTTAGTAGTAAATGTGTAACGGAACCTTATAGTAGGAACTATGGTGGGTCCTATTATTAGGCTAGGTATGTAGGTAAGAACAAAACAACAATATAATAATAACTGGTGGAGTGGTTGCCTAATAGATTAACTCTAATTGTATTCTAAGATTTACTACAAGGAGAGAACTATCTACGGTAGGGACTAAGGTCCTTTAAATACACAACTGTACTCCTAAGAAATCCTCTCTTATATGTAAGGTACGTGTTATACGTGTTATACGTGGACGTACACTGCGTATACTCTGTACACTACGTATACCATTATGTGACTCGCTTACCATTCCTCATTATATAGTTCTACCGGATCTATCCTGGACCATGCCTGTATTAACTAACTAGCTTCCGCTGACTCTTCTCCAAGTAGCCGTAATATTGTACTTAAAGCGTCCGTAATAGATTGGAAGATAGTTGTACTTATCTACCTTTTGTATCAGCCTATTTCAGTTAAAGAGAAGAAGAGAAACCACCTAGGAGTACTTATCTGGTATCTATAACAACTTCTAGATATCTCGTTCTATCTATTTTAGAAGACTACTGCGTAGAGCACTTTACCCTACTTAATTAACTCGAACTATCCCCTTAACCGTCTTCTTAACCGCCTCCTTAACCGCCTCTTTAACCGTTCCCCTACCTTTACCTTTTAAACACCCTTACCTTTACCCTTACTTACCTAAACAATATATAATAAACAAGATATCAGGAACAGAGAAAGACTAGGAGGAAGAAGCAGCTAAATAGGAAAATGGGATTAACCTAATAAAAGCCTCTAAAGATAAACTAACTAACTACCTATAATGCAAGATGTACCTATATATAGAGATATACAACTAGCTTAATTTAACACTCTAGAAATCGTTCTAGGGAGATTTTAAGGACTTTACGGTTAATATCTTTACGCAAATCCCCTTATACTGGCTTTAGCAACTACGTGACTGCCTAAATATTAGAGGAGTATAGGTTAATATTAACCATAAACAAAACAAAACACTCCCTCAGTCTTTACACAATATAGCATAAGAAGAAGACCAAACTAAATAGAGTAGAGAGATAATCAAATTAGCCAATAATAAGTATGGACCGACGCTATTAAGATTAATTAAGGTATATATAATAGAGGGTACCTTAGAGGAGCAATAATAAGCTAAAGCTACTACAACCTAACTAACTGGTACACTAACTACCTCTACCTTTATACTATCTATTATACCTTAATCTACGACTACGTCCACTTTTATACTATCTGCTACGCCTTAACCTATAATAATAACACAGCAACTCCACGTATAATTTATAGATGAGGAGAACCGCCCTATTACTATAACTGGCTATGGCAAGGAAATTGCAAACGTAGCCAAGATATATACAGAGGAGCAGAAATACGGTGGTATAAATAAAAGCCTTAACTACAAATTAATAATATTCTACGACATCTGCAATTAAGCGGATATACCCCAAGAAGCCTACCTTAAGGCATTCCCTACTATGCTAAAAGGACTAGCTTTAGACCACTTCTACACAAACCAACTATCCTGCCTACTATTTACCAAAGCTTGCGAGTACCTTTAGAATTTCTTTAAAGGACTAGGATTTTAACGTAAGAACCTAGACAAGTAGAACACTATTATACTTATAACAGTAATAGCAGGAAATATAGACAAGTTAACAAGTAAATGTCTCCAATTGTTAATCTATAGACTTTGTTAACTATAGCATGGCCTTAGATCTACCTTATAAACTGTGAACTTCCTTTATAACAAAATCGTTACTTCTTGCCAGGGAATACTAGTATATAGATATGCAGTCTCTAACCCACTGGATAACCTTAAAGCCCTTATTAATAAACTTTAATCGTTTATTATAGCATATAAAAAAGAGCATATGGAGAAGATATAAGCCTTCTTTACAGACCAACGGTTCTATAAAAGAGATAATAACTATAACCATAGCAACCGTAATAACCCTCTATATAACCGCAACCGAAAGAAACCATGTTGCTTTATATATAACAGGGAAGGATGTCGCTTATAGAGACATATTAAGGAGGAGTAAGAAGAGTCTAAAGCCAAGTTTAGAACTGCTAATAGAGACAGGTTTAGCAAATTTAATAACCAATTTAAGAAACGACTTAACCAATATATTATGGATTATAAGGATAACGATACTAACTCAGAAGAAGAGCTTAAGGAAGCTTTTTAAGCACTAACTATTAATGTAAGTTATAAGGCAACTAACAAGAACTTATAACTAAATATTAATTACTACTATACCTCCCTCGGCTAAGTGGAATAGCAGAAAGTGATTTCTATAGCCGCTACCCTAGCTAATAAAGCCTTTGGCCATTTGGTTACAACTATAGACAATACAGTACCTCTTATAACCGACCAGGACCCCTTTACCTATAATATAACTATATCCACGTCCCGCTATACTGCAGACAAGTTTATAGGTATAATAATTGACACAGGAGTATCTAAACGATCCATAGTAGGATATAGCCAATTCTTGGCATTCTAGAGACTTGATACTAATATACAGCTTAATACCACCACACAAGGCATAGTTAACGTATAGTTCGGTATCGGATTAACCTTATCAATTAAATTAGCCAAAGTAATTACCCTAATTGGCATAATTGAGTTTTATATTGTTAAGGTCAACACCCCATTTTTGCTTTGCTTGGCAGACATAGATCACCTATAAGTGTACTATAATAACCTAAAAAATATGCTAATTACCCCTTAGAGTGAAGTACCTGTTGTATATTGCTTTGGCTACCCTTTTCTACTTTAGAACATATCCCTGTATACTTATTTAACTAAGTTATTTAAATAAAACCCCTGCTACCTTACTAACGTAGAATTAAAGCGACTGCATCGCCGTTTTAGCTACCCTTTAGCTGAGCGTCTTGTACGAATACTTGAATACTTAGGGTATGATATTAATAGCAAGACCTTAGATTATCTCACACGCTACTGCCACTATTATTAAAAACATGGAAAGTCGCTTAGTAGATTTAGATTTACCTTATATAATAATATTGATTTCAACTATTCAATCGTGGTTAATATTATATATATTAATAGCGCACCCCTTTTACATATTATTGATAAAGGAACACGATTTTAAGCTAGTAAATGGCTGCAAAACATCAGCGCCAAGTATACATGGGATATATTACAAATGTGCTAGATTAATATATACCTAGAACCTCCTAATATTATTACACACAATATAGGCAAGAATTTTGTGAGCAAGGAATTCAAATAATACGCTATAATATTTGGAATAGTTATAAGAAGTGTACCTATCAAAGCCCATAATTTAGTTGGAATGGTAGAACGCTACTATAGCCCCCTTTATCGCATATACTATATCATTACTGCAGAACTGCCAGATATTAGTAAGGATATAGCCCTATAAATGGCCTTTAAAGCAATTAATGATTCCGCAGGCCCTAACGGTCTTATACCCACCTTACTAGTATTCGGAGCTTACCTATATATAGTAGAATCCGACGCACCTAACCCTATAGTTATACAACGAGCAGCAGCTCTTAAAAAGGCTATGGAAGAAGTTAAGAAGCTTAGAGCTAAGCGCTAAGTAGCAGATGCCCTTAATATACGCAATAGACCCAAAACAACTACAATCCATAACCTACCACTTAACTCACCCATATTAGTATAGAGAGAAGGACCTATAGGCCAACCTAGCTACTAGTCTGGTCCGCACAACCTACTTAGCATTAAAAATAAGACCTATACTATATAACTTCCCTACGGACCCACTAACTTCCGCAGCACGGTTGTGAAACCATATCTGGTAGACCCTGAGATTATAGAGGATATGCAACTAGAAGACAATAAAAGCGAACCACCTTAAACTAAGCCTAAACCCCTACCTCAAACTGAACCTAAACCCCTACCTTAAACTAAGCCTGGACCTCAACCCGTTAAGCGTAGAAGAGGTAGACTATGTAAGTACCCTATTAAAGCTAGTGCCGCGAATATTTTAATATATCTATAAGATGAGGATAATGATCAACTTACAAAGTCCAATTAGTTTGTAGTATTACGCCAGAAGGAAATTAAGGGATTACTTAAGAAAGGAGTTTTCAAACTGGTTAACCCTAAAGATATACCATAAAGCAACAGAGTATTTAACTTTAGATTTGTTAACAAGATTAAGAACCCCAGTTCTAATAAAGCCTTTAAGAAGTTAAGACTAGTTATACAGGTATATAATAACCTAGAAAAAGACCTTATATTAACCTAATTACCTATAATCCAACAAGTCAGCCAACGCCTTATTCTCTGTATTACGGCCATAACTTAGAACAGTGGCACACATCTCTACTTACAAGATATTTCACAGGCCTATATATAATTAGCTATAAGACTAAATTGAGACTTCTATATTAGGGCACCTCTTGAACTTAGTACGGCACTTAGAGTCTTATAAGGCACAATTCTAAAGGTTGTTAGACCTTTATACGGCATTCCTAAGGCAGGCAATCATTGGTTTAAGACTTACTATAACTACTATATTAAAGAACTAAACATGAGCTAATCTACTTATAACCCCTGCTTACTCCACCTTAACAACCCCACAAATTTTGGAATAGTTGGTTTATAGACTAATAACACCCTCCTACTAGCCAACTCAGTCTTTGCAGCTTTAGAATAAGAGAAGATTAAGAAAGCTAAGTTCCTAACTAAGGAATACAAACAACTTATGCCAGAACACCTAATTAAGTTCAATGGAGGCATTATCCGATAACAGGATTATATAATTACGCTTACACAGGAGCGCTAATGCTAGAACTTAACCCTTATTAATATTAAGGAAGCTATCACAACAACTAGTTCTAGAGGCACTATTCGCATAGCACTTATACTTAAGGACCAATACATCGCCTAACGAGCAAGAGGAGCTTATATTACGTCCGTATACCAGCCTAAAGCTTCTTTTAATTTATCCTACACTGCCTAGGTAATTAACCCTAACAAGAAAGACGCAAAACTGCTTAATAAGAGGATTTAGTGGCAAATTAAGAACCTAATAAGAGGTTTAAACTTTGTTAAACTCGACATAGAGACATTATAACTACTTATATTCACTAATTCCTTATTTGTAAACAATAAGGATCTCTTATTACAGATTAGATATATCCTGGTACTAGCAGACTCATCAAATAAGGCGAACATCGTCCACTAGTCCTTAGTTAAGTGCAAGAGAATTACTAGAAGCGTACTAGCCTCCGAATTATATGCTATAGCCCATAGTTTTAACATTGGCGCTGCAATTAAGGCCACAGTTAAATTATAACTTAATATTAGCCTACCGCTTATTCTTTGCACTGATTTAAAGTTAATTTACAAATGCCTTATTAAACTAGGAACTATACAGGAGAAGAGACTTATAATCGACGTTATATGCCTACGTCAGTTATATAAAAGACGCAAAATAGCTAAAGTTAAGTGGATCAATAGAGACAGTAACCCTATAGACGCTATAACTAAAAGCAAACCGTTATTAGCTCTTAAGCGACTTATTAACACAAAACCAAATTAAGTTAAAGATAGTAGAATGGGTAGAACGTGCTACTAACAATAGCACTGATATAAAGGCATAGGGTAAGGAAGGAAGGAAGGAAGAAAAGAAAGAGAAGTGTATATATAGATTTTCGAACTGCATAGTTATAGGATACTAGTCCTCTGCATTTTCTAAAGTACTCCCAGTATAGCTAGAATATATTGCATTGTAATAGGAGGCAAATTGCCGCTATGTGTGGCAAGTTGCCGTTACGTGAGGCAAGTTGCCGTCACGTGTCACCGCGGCACTAGCGTGGTAAGGAACCTTAAGTTCCTCACCCTTCTTTGTATTAAAAGACAACATCCATCTACAACACCGCATAGTACATATCATTGTGATATATGTATTCTGCACGTTATTAAAGCATACTAATATTAAGAGACGGCATTAACTAAAGGCTATTTAGCTAGGTAACCGTAAGTGGGTTACAGTAATCCAGGCTATCAACGCGTTAGGATACGCGCTTCCACCCTTTATTATCTATAAAGGTAAAAACCACCTCTCTACCTAGTACTAGGAAATTAATATACTAGCCTAATAGGCATTTAGGGTTTCTAATAACGGCTAGATAATAAATAAGCTTAGTTTCTAGTAGTTAAAGCATTTTAACGCGCATATAAAGGAGCATACTGTAGACGCGTACCGTCTATTAATTATAGACGGCCACAAGAGCCACAACTCGCTATAATTTACTAAATACTGCAAGGAGGATAAGATAATTACTTTATATATACCGCCATATTCATTATATATCTTGCAGCCACTAGATATAGGTTGTTTTTTGCCTTTAAAATGGGCGTATAGGCGCCAAGTTAAGAAGCTAATACGCAACTAGTTTAACTATATTACTAAAATAGAGTTCTTATCAGCCTTCTAGAACGCGTTTAACGTGTCTATTACTAAAAGTAATATCTAAGGAAGCTTTTAAGGCGCTAGCCTAGTTCCATTTAACCTAGATGCGGTAATATTAAAGCTTAACGTTTGATTACACACGCCTACACCACCTACCACTTAAGATACCATATAGCAGTTAAAAACCCCTAGTAACTACCTTAAATTTGGATCGCAAACGAAGCTAATTAGTAATAAGTTAGGTAGCTTACCATCTTCCTTAAAGAAAGGGTTTAATCAGCTTATTAAAGGTACCCTTATAATAGCTTATTAGATGGTGTTATAGCGCGATTAAATTACTGAGCTTAAAGCAGCTAATAAGGCTGTAACCTAACGGAGGCAGTATAAAAGAAAGCGTATCTAGCAAGGAGAAGTCCTTACCTTTAAGGCTAGCTTATAGTTAGTTACTAAGGGCTCTGCTACTACAACTTCTAGTAGTAAAAAGAGTTGGGGTAAGGTGAGGGCAGATAGGGTTAAACTAACTTAAAGGCGCTGTAGTAACTGCGGTGGGATTAGGCATAATGCTTAAACATATTAAAATAATAAAGAATCTACTATAGAATCTAGTAGCGATAAGGAATCAGAGATAGATTATAATGAGGCGGAGTAGTTCGTTACATAGTTCGTTGTATTTAGTGTGGTCTTAGCAAACTAATTAGCTTACCCATTTAATCAGCCCACCCGTAAAATACGTTATTTAATATATATATATATATATATTATTTTTTATATTTTATCCGTTATATTATACTATATATAATACTATTATAGGGCACGACCTCTCTTAGACAGGAAGTCACGGTGTAATCAGTTAGTTAGTTAGTTAGTTATAATTAGCTAATAAAAATGCAGTTAGTAAGAAGAGAAGAAAAGAGTATATTAAAGGAAAAGTATATATCTATTAGTCCTGTCCAAGTTATTAAAGACTCTAGGGCTTTAGACCGATCCATATAAAATATATAGAAGGCCTAGGCTCTCCTAAAGCTATATCTAATCTAAATATTAAATCTAGGGGGCCAAATTACACCACCATATACCTCCCCTACCTAAGTTATTGTCCCATAACAACTTCCGAAACCCTATACTGTAACAGTGCAAGTATAGGTATTAAAAGAACAACTTAATTCTAAATCTATGGAAATCAAGTAAACTAAATACATAAAAGTAGACCCGGAACTCCATAGTCTATAACTCAATATTTGACCGTATCCGAGACATACAAGGGTGGCGTCAATTGTGTCTCGGAGACTCTTAGGCGACGGTCTCGTGTCTCAGCATAGTGCTAGTGAACTGTTACACACACCCCCAGATTTGACGGTGTAGTTAAAGCTATAGAAAATAAAACAAAGATAGAAGCTATACCAAAATAGGAAATTTAGATATAACTTTAGGAGTAGTATAGGGTGATACTTAAGAGTCTTTATTAGTTATAGCAGTGATCTAATATCAAATGTCCACTAGATTTAATTGCTTTATCCATACCTTATGCCTTTAACGGGGTAGGATCTTGGTAAGACCGTTAGCAGGCATCTTGTCTATAGGGACCCATTATACGTCGATCTTTTTGTCTTGGACTTCCTGTCTAAGCCAGTGCTAATGGACGTCGATATGTCGTAGCTTGGTGTCAAGCTTTAGTGTATCCTGTCTTAGGAGTCGTATAGTCTGCATATTATTGCATAGTAGGGTAAAATCGCGTTCTAAATCAAAACCGATTGCCTTAAAGAAACGCTGCCACCAGATAATTTCAACAGCAGCTATAAACAGGGAGAGAAGCTCCGCTTTAGTAGTCGAGCGAGTTACTAATTATTATAGGGTTGCCTTCCAATTAATTAGTCCTCTAAATAGCATAAAAAGGTATCCTTAAGAGCTCCGTCTAGTCTCTTTATGGTCCGCAAATGCTGCGTTAGATGCTCTGTAAAAGGTAACGTCTTCTCCTTTAGGGTTTCTGAAGTAGATGTATGCTCCAAATACTTCGCCAGAGTATTTGATAGCTATAGATTTTGTTTTAAGGCAATAGGTAATAGCTTGGTTTAATGCATTAAGGTGCTTTTAATTTGGATTAGTAAGAAATTCGGCTAGCTTAAAATATATCTTCGCAATATTAGGTCTTCCAAATATGGCAAGGTATATAAGAGAACTAACCCATTACTAATAGGCTAGTATTCTTTAAGGGTTCGTCTACTAGTTAGATAGAATCAGTTCTTTAGCAGGAAGTAGTAACTTAGGAAATCTTCCTAGTTAAATATTAAATTGACTAGCTATCTTTTTAATATATAAATCTTGGCAAAGCCAGAGCTTTCTATTTATATAATCTCGTTTAATTTAAATTCCTAGGAACTATTGTAGGTCTCCTAGTATACGGATCTCATATTAATGTACATCAGGAAAATATTCGCAGGATAAGATTTAAGTAGACTTTAATTTTCGCGTTTCGCGTAATTAACATGCAATTAAACTAACTTAATACGTAATTAACTAACTTAACACGCAATTAACTAACTTAACACGCAATTTAACTAACTTAACATGCAATTAACTAACTTAACACGCAATTTAACCAACTTAATATACAATTAACTAACTTAACACGCAATTTAACTAACTTGACATGTAATTAACCAACTTAACATATAATTAACTAACTTAACACGTAATTTAACTAACTTAACATGTAATTAACTAACTTAACATATAATTTAACTAACTTAACATGCAATTAACTAACTTAATACGCAATTTAACTAACTTAATATACAATTAACTAACTTAACAACTTTAAAAGCTAACTATATATTTTTTAACACGCAATTAACCTACTTAGCAACTTTAAAAGTTAAATAATACGCAGTTAACCTACTTAATAACTTTAAAAGCTAACTGTATATTCCTTGACACGTAGTTAACCTACTTAGCAACTTTAAAAGATAACTATATATTTCTTAATATGCAATTAAGGTAAAGTTATATGCTATATATTTAACTATTATATATTATCTAATATAATCTTATACAATCTTATATAGTTTTATTACTTGGAGGCTCTGTATAAGGC
>Ga0307507_10004239_pt1 | contig 25898 bp, 6 predicted proteins | sample 7_EM_MG_FD_207223 | JGI IMG/M metagenome (GOLD analysis project Ga0307507, IMG submission 207223) | Populus trichocarpa ectomycorrhiza microbial communities from riparian zone in the Pacific Northwest, United States - 7_EM | ecosystem: Host-associated > Plants > Roots > Unclassified | place...
TACTGCTTATATTAATGATATCTTAATATACAGCAATAATCTAGCTAAATACTAAAAATATATTGAACTAGTCCTGTAAGCCTTATATAGAGCCGGCCTATAGTTAGATATAGATAAATGCGAGTTCTATAAAACAGAAGTTCTATACCTTAGACTTATTATTTCTATAGATAGCGTATAAATAGACCCTAAGAAAGTTAATGTAATTATAAACTAGTAAGAACCTAAGAACGTTAAGGATATAAGGGACTTTATAGGCTTTGCTAACTTCTACTAATAGTTTATTAATAACTTCTCCGCCTTAGTTTTACCCCTTATAGCCTTAACCCAAAAGGATAAAGCTTTTATCTTTAGTAGGGAATATAAGAAGGCCTTTACTTATCTAAAGGTTATATTTACCACTATACCTATACTTTAACACTTTAATCCTAACTAAATAAGTGTTATAGAAGCTAACTTATCTAATTATATTACTAAAGGCATTCTGTCTTAATATAATAAGAAAGGAGTATTACACCCTATAGCATACTTCTTAAAACGACTAAGCCTAGCTAAATACAATTATAAGATCTATAATAAGGAATTACTGGCTATTATTAAATGCTTTAAGCAATGGCAACTAGAACTAGAAGGAACTAGATTCCTAATTAAAGTTTTTAATAACTATAAGAACCTATAGTACTTTATAACTATAAAATAGCTAAGCCACCATTAAGCCTATTGGTTAGAATATCTATCCCAATTCTGATTCTTAATTATATACTACCTAGGTATTTAAGGCTAGAAGCCTAATACCCTAACCTAACGTTTGTAAGATGTACTAGCTTAAAAAGAAGCACGCTCCTACTATAACTAGACCCTACTCCGCCCTAAGCTATTTAATCCCCCTATTAAAGATCTTATAGTACACACCCTTAAAATAACCGATTGAACTATTAAATAGGTTATAGTTAATAAATATCCAAATAATAAATTTATCTAAGAGACGCTTAAGCTAATTTAAAATGGCGTTAGACGCTCTAAAAAGATTTCTTTAAGTAAATATAAAACCTATAGAAACCGATTGTACTACTAGAACCACCTAGTTATCCCTAATTATAATAAACTTAAGCTTAAGCTTCTTAAACATGTATATAACCTACTAGTAGCCGGCCACCTAGGCTAAGGAAAAACCCTAGAACTATTCTAATAAGAGTACTACTAGCTAAATATATATAATATAATACGGAGGTATATCTCTAGCTACTATACCTACCAATAAGCTAAAGCTTTGCATAAGACGTATAATGGCTTTTTAAAACCACTGCCTGTTCCGGACTAAAGATAGAAGGATATCTTAATTAACTTTGTTATTAATCTCCCTATAAGTAGAGGCTGCGTAAACATTATAGTAGTTATAGATTAATTATCTAAAATAAGACACTTAATCGCCTGCCCTAATATATTAATACCTACCGTTACTTAACTGTTCCTAGATTATGTATAGAAACTCTATAAACTCCCTAAAACAATTATCTCTAATAGAGGCAGCTAGTTTGTCTTAGTATTTTGGAAAGAACTAACTACCTAACTCTGTATTAAAGTACTATTATTTATAGTATATTACCTAGAAACGGATAGTTAAATAGAATATATAAATGCTATAATAGAATAATATATTTAGATATATACGTTATATCTATAAGACGACTAAATAGACTGGCTTATATTTGCTGAGTTTACTACAAATAATTATATTTTAGAAACTATAAAGGTCTCCCCATTCCTAGCCAACTACGGCTAGTATTTACAAATAGGTTTTAAACCCTTTAGTAATATCCCTTACCTAGCTTATTAGGCCTTATAAGTTACAGAAGTAAATAAATTTATAAAGAAGATAGAAGAACTATAAGAGTTCCTTACTAATAAAATAACATAGGCCTAATCTATCTATAAAGCCGCAGTAAATAAGAACCGAACCCTAGCACCAGCCTACTAAATTAGCAACTTTATCTAGCTAGATATAAGAAATCTAAACACAAAACAACCTACTAAGAAACTTAATTAGAAGAACGCCGGCCCTTATAAGGTTAAAAAAGTTGTCTCTTTTTATACTTACTAACTAAAGCTCCCTAATACAGTTAAAACCCACCCTATATTCTATATATTAGTCCTCCGCCCTACTACCCCTATATTAGATACCCTGCCTAGATAGATCTAAGACCCTCCCCCACTAGTTAAGGTAAATGGTAAGGATAAGTACTTTATTAAAAGAATTAACGACATTAAGTACGACAAATGGAAACGCTAGTATATATACCTTATAAAGTGGAGAGGCTTTACTAAACCCTTATAGGAACCTATTAACTCTATAGGACTTATATAAGTTGCAGAAAACTTTTATAAACTTTACCTAAAACTACTATAGCCCTATCTTGCAGAAGCTTAAGTTTAAAGGGGGGGTACTATTACAGGACCACCCTATAACGCCTCGCATATATCCACTAGTTTCTACTATCTTGGCCTCTATATTAACAACTTAGTTAATTAAGGCACGTAACAGCAATCTATAGTAATCTGCCGTCCTTTACTATATTCTGCCAAATTCTACTAAGTTCTACTAGGACTATAACCTAAAGCCTATTCTGCCCTATATATGTATTAACTAAGCAACCAAGTTAATATTATATACCCTTTTCTTTCCGTTTCCTTACTTTCTTTCCTTACGCAACGTCTTGACTTTATTACACAGTTTATGTATATAGCTTAATAATATCTACTTTGCTATATATTATCGTCACTCGTACTTACTCCGTGATAATTAAGGATATAGCTATAAGGGCGCGAAGAGGCTTTAGGGAAGATTTAAAGTAATAATATAAATTCTATCTAAGTCTAAGGGTATATAGCTCTTGTAGAGAATAAGATATTATATAAAGAGGAGAAAGGAATATAGGAAGCTTATAACTAAATATTTAAGGGTCTTAGCAGTAGACGCGTGGACATAAGCATACGCGGGTTTTAATAGGTTTCGATTAAATTCCATTATATTAGTGGAATTTGGTGGAATTTAATTAAGTTAGCAGAATTTAGTAGAATTTAATTAAAGCATTAGAATTTATCTGTTAAGTGTTTTACTAAGACATTCCTACTATAACTAGGCTAGTCCCATTATAGTACTCCCCCTCTCCCCCCTTTAGCTAAAGGCCTAAAATAATTTAATTTAGTTAAGAATTTATAACTTATTGCCTTATAAGCGTTATAATATAGTTTAAGTTCTTTTTAATTTTAAGTTTCCTACTATTGTGTTTCATGTCTTTATATTAGGTAGTAGTTATTTACCTTTATATTATATCCATCTAGCTAGAGTAGGCCGCAAAGGATGGTCCTTATAGAATTCTTTTACTAAAAAAGGCGCGTTGGCCTTAATCTGGTTATAGGTTTCCCAAGTTTATATTTTATATCCTTCCCACTTAATAAGAAGTTTAAATTATTTAGATTATAGTTTCTATTGTATATTATTAATTAAGTTAATAAAGTAAAAACTGTTACCATTGTTAACAACTATAAAAGGTGGCGGTGGCACTATATAAGTTATAGATTTATCTTTTAAAGGTTATAACAAGCTTATATAAAACGTTAGGTATATTTTTATCTTAGTTAGCAGTTTAAGTTTATAGGCGTATGGACTTAGTTTCTTATTTATTTAATACGGGCCTATAAACTTCTAGTTAAGTTTCTTTAAGGGCCGTTAAGTTTGCAGGTTTTGTATATTTAGGTAAACTATATTAAGACATTTCTACTATAACTGGGCTAGTCCCGTTATAGTCCTAGAGGTAAAAAATTAGGTAAAAAGTCTTTCTAGTTTTTACTATCCTTCTAAAAGGTAGTAGAAACCCAGCTAAATAGACTAGTATAGTTATTTTCTTTTCCTATTAGAAGTAGAAAAAAACCACTAAAAAAGAAAAAGGGATTAGTAATAGAATATATAACGCAGTTTTAGACCCTAGTAGTATAGACTAAATAGAATTAGGGGGCACTAATAGCGTAATACTAACGCGGATAAAAGGTTAAGGTCTAGTATATAATAATACTAATAGAGGATTTAAGCGATATAAGAGAGCTAATTAAGCAAGCTATTAAGATTAATAACTGGTTATACTAAAACGATAAATTTAGTAGAATATAATAGGGACTAACGTATATAAAGAAGATATAGCAGTAGGTGTCTAAGCTATAATATAGCGTAGAGCCCATAGACCTAAGTAGTATTATAGAGGTGGTTAGAGTAACTATATAGTAAAGAGTATTTAAGATATAAAGATATAAGAAGATATTACTATACTAAAAGGGATAAAGAAGTGTTTATAAAGTCTTTAGTAAGAGGATTAAATAGCTTAGGGTAAAGTAGGGTTTAATTATAGTAAGTACACGCTTCTTAATAAGGGATATTTTATCCCTTACTTGGGTATATGCCTAGGAGCTCTTAGGAGCTGCCAAGGCTAGCCTTTAGTTAGCCCTTGGCACCTTTTTATAAGCTCCTTAGGCCTACAGCCCTTTCCCTCCTTATTGGTTCGTCTCTATATAAGGCATTGCTATACCTACTCTTTACTATATCGTCCTCTTCCATTAACTCTCCTTATAACTTATACTCGGCTTACTTACTCCCTACTATACACCTAAGTAATAGCCTTATATTCTTTCTATACTAGTATTTTTATAAGTATTAGGTTAGGGCATTAGGCTTCTAGCCTTAAATACCTAAATAGTATATAATAGAGAATTAGAAATAGGGTAGGTATTTTAATCAGTAGGCCTAATAGTAGCTTAGCTGTTTTATAGTTATAAAGTATTATAAGTTCTTATAGTTATTAAGAACCTTAATTACAAATCTAGTATTATGGTACTAGCAAATTGCCGTTATATAATGGCAAATTACTATTATGTAACTAGAGGGTTGTATATAACTTTAAGCGGTACTTCCATGCTTCCCTTTTCTTTTTTTAGCTTTAGATTCTCGTTTATAGATAATCTAATTATATAGGCTTCCGCGACTCTCTTACTATACTTATACCTTAATTAGCTAAGTTACTAATATTATCTAAAGCTTATACTACTCTTTTTTTTTCTAAAAAGGAACTTAAATATATTTATAGACTATAAATAGGGTGGAAATATAGAATAGAACCCTAAGGATATTACTAGAACTATAGGGATAGGATAGAACTAAAAGAATATAAATAGAATACGGACCCTAAGAATAGGACATGTATAAACTAAAACCTCTAGAAAATAAATACTGGAAATTACCTAATATCCCTACTACTATACTAAGAAATATAGTAGCCAGTAAAGTAGCTATAGGACCCTCTATATAACGGGACTAGCCTAGTTATATTAGGAATGTCTTAGTAAAACACTTAATAGATAAATTCTAACGCTTTAACTAAATTCTACCAAATTTTGCTAGCTTAATTGACTTCTGCTAAGTTCTGCTAGATTAATTAAATTCTATTAAAGTCTGTTAAAGACCGCATATATTAACTACTAAGACCCCCAACTGTTTAATTATATAATTCTCTTATTATTCTTTTCTTTTCTTTATATAACGTTTTATACTCTATAAGAGCTATATACTCTTAGGTTTAAATAGAATTTATATTATTCCTTTAAGTCTTTACTAAAGCCTCTTCGTGTCACGGGACACCTCCGTGACACCTTATACACGTCCACCTGTTCCTACCTGTTTCCACCTGTTTCCACCAATACAGCAAGAAGAGACCAACCGCGAGATAACAATCTAACGGCAATCTGCCGCATTCTGCCAGGACCGCTACTTAAGTCCTATTCTGCTCTGTGTATGTGTTAACCAAGCAACCAAACTAACAATATATACCCTTTCTTCCCGTTTCCTTACCTTCTCTCCTTACGCAACGTTTTAACTTCATTACACAGTTTATATACATAGCTTAATAATATCTACTTTACTATATATTATTGTCGCTTATACTCACTCTATAATACTATATTACATCAAACTATATACTCTGTCCTGCCCTAACTAATATATAGAATAATCCGGAAACCCCCTTATCCATAAATAACCTACGCACCTTGTTTACTAAACAAATAAGAAGTCTCTAAGAGGCTTTTACAGACGCTCTTGCCTAATAAGAAACTTAATATTATAAGACGATCCAATCCCTAAGAAAGGAAGTTAAAGAGATTTATTATAACCCACCGCCTGCTATACCATCGCCCCTACCTATCCCTACTATTATTAACCCATAAACACTGGATAAGAAGAACACATCTAAAACTAACTCCTTAACCCCAAATTTGCCAGTTAATGCCCCTAAAAAAAAGTTATCTAAACGTCTCCCTAATCCTCCCGCCTATTCTAGTAAGAGGAGTAAGCTACACTCTTTTCTTAACTAACTTCAGAACAAGTTAAGCGGTAATATTGACCGCTACCCTACCCCTAACAGTTAGCTTTGTTACGCTATAAGCCGCCTAAAAAGAGATGCTGTGGACACTATATACCTGTTCTAACCAAGTATAGTAGAGAAACTAGTTACTATACTAGAAGCATCTTATAGCGACCCTAACCAAGTTGCTATATTATAAAGAAAACTAAATAAGATAATACAGGGCTCCAAGAACTTCCTATTATACTTCGCTAAATTCTACCACTATACTAAAGAGACTAAATAGAACAAACCTACCTTAATTAATCGCCTAGCAGAGTCTCTAAACCCTAAATTAAAAGCATCTCTTATAGGAGTTAAACTGCCAGATACTGTTACCGCCTGCGCCAACGTCATTAATGGCCTATATAACAACTTACTACGCCTTACCCTAAAACATACACCTTAATACTCTACCCCCTAGCCGCCTAAGACCCACAAGGACTTAGACGCTATAGATATTAACACTAGAACCCTTTCTTATACCCTAAAAGGATCTGCTAAACAAGAGCAACATATTAAACACGGCCTCTATTTTAAGTGCGGAAGCAACGCTTATATCTCCAGCTACTACTCTATCCCTTTCCAAAAGAATTTACAAACAGTTAATACTAGCAGCCATTTACCATACTAATCCTCTAGTTACTATCCCCAATTTTCACCTAGTTCTAGCCCCGTATCTAGTAAGCACCACTTATAAGGACAAAGTTACAACCAACGTTCTATAGGAACCCCTTCCCACTCGCCACTAAAAGGCATGTCCTAGAGTTAAGTCGCTCTCTAGGACAGCTATGTTATAGGATATCATTAAACGCATTAGATATTGCAAACCCTAACTCTTAGGATTGTAGTATAACCATTAACTACCGTCTTTAGCAGAAAAGTTAATAGGCTAACGCTTAAGTCCTAATTAATATAGGAGCTAGCAGTATAGGATTTATTAATAAGATCTTTGTGTAAGACAATAGGTTTACCCTAATACCCCTTAACCAATATATTAACGTATTTAGATTTAATAGCAAACATACTATCTCGGGCCGTATTACTTATATAGCGGCCCTAAGACTCCAATACCTAAACCACAAAGAATTAATTAAGCTCTTTATAACTACCCTAGGTTACCTAGTAATCCTTAAATAACCCTAGATAAAGCTATATAAGGTAACCATTAATTAGGATAACCTTAAGCTTCTATTTACCACCTCCCATTATAAGCAGAAGTGCCTTATAACTCGCTACTTAGACCCTAAACCAAAATCTAAAAAATCCACCAGGATTTACCAGTCTAAAATTTCCATTAACATCTACCCTATACCTAAAAAGTCCACCCAATTCCACTAACCTAAGAATTCTACCAAATTCCACTAATATAAGAATTCCACTGACGTCCACTAAGAACCTAGAAATTATACTAAACTACATAAACTAACTCTAACCGCTGCACCCCAAACTAAGCAGAAGCTTAAGCTTAATATATAAAGGTACTAGAAGAACTGGTATTCTACTATAAAAAGGATACTTAAAGAACCTAAACCCAAATCTAACACTAACTCTATACCTAATACCAAACCTAAAACTATATAAGAAACTAAGGATAATCTAAGCCCACTTAACACCTTAAATATTTACATAATTGGAGCTACCCTGTTAGCATAACTCGCCAGGAAACCTAAATATACGATCTTCGCCGTTACAATGGCCGATATTAAGAAGGCCTTAGCACTAAAGAAGTACACTAACCTGGCCATAAAAGTACCAGTAGAATACTATAATTATTTAGATATATTCTTATAAAATAAAGCTAATAAGCTACCGGAACGCCGTCCATATAATTATAAGATTGTAGTTAAAGAAGGAAAACATCCTAGATTTGGACCCTTATATGGAATGTCCTAAAACGAACTCTAGGTACTATGGAAGTACTTAAACAAACATCTAGATAAAGAATTTATTAGAGCAAGTTCTTTACCTATAGCTATACTAGTAATCTTTATTAAGAAACCTAGCGGCGGTCTGCGCTTTTACGTAGACTACTAAGCTCTTAATGCTATTACTATTAAGAACTAATACCCAATCCCGTTAATCCAAGAGACACTAAACCAATTAAGTAAGGCTCGCTTCTATATAAAGCTTAATATTATCCACGTATTTAACCGCCTCCGTATCGCAAAAGGAGATAAATGGCTTACTATATTCCGTACTTAATACGGATTATTTAAATACTTAGTAATGCTATTTAGCCTTATAAACGCCCTAAGTTTATTCTAACACTTTATAAATAATACCCTGCGCCTATACCTGGACGTCTTTTATACTACTTATATTAACAACATCTTAATATACAGCAATAATCTGGCTAAATACCAAAAATATATTAAACTGGTCCTATAAGCCTTACGCGGAGCCGGCCTATAATTAGATATAGATAAATATAAGTTCCATAAAACGGAAGTCTTATACCTTAGACTTATTATTTCTACAGACGGCATATAAATGGACCCTAAGAAAGTTAAAGTAATTATAAACTGGCAAGAACCTAAGAACATTAAGGATATAAGGGCCTTTATAGGCTTTACTAACTTCTATTAACAGTTTATTAATAACTTCTCCGCCTTAGTTTTACCCCTTATAGCCTTAACCTAAAAGGATAAAGCCTTTATCTTTAATAAGGAATATAAGAAGGCCTTTACTTATCTAAAGGTTATATTTACCACTGCACCTATACTCTAACACTTTAACCCAGACTAAATAAGTGTTATAGAAGCTGACTTATCTAATTATATTACTAGAGGCATTCTGTCTTAATATAATAAGGAAGGAGAATTGCACCCTATAGCATACTTTTTAAAACGACTAAGCCTAGCCGAATATAATTATAAGATCTATAATAAGGAATTGCTAGCTATTATTAGATGCTTTAAGCAATAGCAACTAGAACTAAAAGAAGCTAGATTCCTAATTAAAGTTCTTAGTAACCATAAAAACCTATAGTACTTTATAACCACAAAACAGCTAAGCCACTATTAAGCCCGCTAGTTAGAATATCTATCCTAATTCCAATTCTTAATTATATACCGCCTAGGCGTTTAAGGCCAGAAGCCTAATGCCCTAACCTAATATTTATAGGACGCACCAGCTTAAGAAGAAGCGCGCTCCTACTATAATTAGACCCTACTTCGCCCTAAGCTATTTAAACCTCCTGCTAAAGATCTTACAGTATACGTCCTTAAAATAACCAATTAAACTATTAAACAGATTATAGTTGATAAATATCTAAACAATAAGTTTATCTAAGAGATGCTTAAGCTAATTTAAGATGGCGTTAGACGCTCTAAAAAGATTTCTCTAAGTAAATGTGAAGCCTGCGGAAACCGCTTGTACTACCAGAACCGCCTAGTTATCCCTAATTATAATAAACTTAAGCTTAAGCTTCTTAAACATATACATAATCTACTAGTAGCCGGCCACCTAAGCTAAGGAAAAACCCTGGAACTACTTTAACGGGAGTACTACTGGCTAAACATGCATAATATAATACGGAAGTATATCTCTAGCTGCTATACCTGCCGACGAGCCAAAGCTTTATATAAGACATATAACGGCTTCCTAAAACCACTACCTATTCCGGACCAAAGATGGAAGGATATCTTAATTAACTTTATTATTAACCTCCCTATAAGTAAGGGCTGTATAAACATTATAGTAGTTATAGACCAACTATTTAAGATAAGACACTTAATCGCCTGCCCTAATATATTAACACCTACTATTGCCTAACTGTTCCTGGATTACGTATGGAAACTTTATAGACTCCCTAAAATAATTGTCTCTAATAGAGGCCGCTAGTTTATCTTAGCGTTTTAGAAAGAACTAACTACCTAACTTTATATTAAAGCACTATTGTCTACAGCATATCACCTAGAAACGGATGGTTAAATAAAACGTGCAAATGCTATAATGGAACAGTATATTCGGATATACACGTTATATTTATAGGATGACTGGATAGACTAGCTTATATTTACCAAGTTTACTATAAATAACTCCGTCTTAGAAACTATAAAGGTCTCCCTATTCCTGGCTAATTATAGCTAGCACCCGCAAATAGGTTTTAAACCCTTCAGTAATATTCCTCGCCTAGCTTATTAGGCCTTATAAGTTGCAGAAGTAAACGAATTCGTAAAGAAGATAGAAGAACTATAAGAGTTTCTTACTAATAAAATAATATAGGCCCAGTCTATCTATAAAGCCGCAGTAAATAAGAACTAAACCCTAGCACCAGCTTACTAAATTAGTAACTTTATCTGGCTAAATGCAAGAAATCTAAACACAAAACAACCTACTAAGAAACTTAATTAGAAGAACGCCGGCCCTTATAAGGTTAAAAAAGTTGTCTCTTCTTATACCTACCGACTAAAGCTCCCTAATACGGTTAAAATCCACCCTATATTCCATACGTCAGTCCTCCGCCCTACCGCCCCTACATTAGACGCCCTACCTAGATAGATCTAAGACCCTCCCCCACTAGTTAAAGTAGATGGTAAGGATGAGTACCTTATTAAAAGAGTTAATAATATTAAATACAACAAATGGAAACGCAAATATATATACCTTATAAAATGGAGAGGCTTTATTAAGCCCTTATAGGAACCTGTTAACTCTATAGGACTTATATAAGCCGCAGAAGACTTTTATAAACTCTACCCAGAACTACTACAGCCCCATCTCGCAGAAGCTCAAGTTTAAAGGGGGGGTACTGTCACGGGACACCTCCGTAACACCTTATACACGTCCACCTGTTCCTACCTGTTCCTACCTGTTTCTACCGACGCAGCAAGAAGATACCAACCATAAGACAACAATCTGACGGCAATCTGCCGCATTCTGCTATATTCTGCTAAGTCCACTAAATCCTGCCAAGTTCTGCTAGGACCGCTACTTAAGTCCTATTCTGCTCTGTGTACGTATTAACTAAGCAACCAAACTAATAATATATACCCTTTCTTCCCGTTTCCTTACCTTCTCTCCTTACGCAACGTCTTGACTTTATTACACAGTTTATGTACGTAGCTTAATAATATCTACTTTGCTATATATTATCGTCGCTTGTACTCACTCCGTGACACTTCGCGCCCTTATACTTTACTACCTCTAATAGTAAAACGTAAACTAACTTAAACTCCTAGGTAGAGCTCGTAGTAGCTAATACTAAAATTAAATAACTTTAAGAGTTGCTTAAAATCTATAACGTGTTCCGCCCCTACGTCGCCATATGGCCAAAAAGATAGTAAGTGCTTATAAACTTGTTGTGAGTGCGGCGGGATCTAATATATATACTCTTATAAAACTAGAGATACCCCTATACCTTTTAAGGGTTATTAAACACCTAAAGACTTAGGGGTCATTTGGTTGCAAAAGTGTTAGATTAGATCTAAACTAAAAGTCTAGTAAAAAGAACGTGCTCCTTCCCAATTTAATACGCGTCTATAGCTTTACGGGTTATACGGACATATACAATTTAAAGTCTTTAGATTTAACTAAGGAGCTTTAAGCTCCTTATTTAAACTACAGTTACTTTTAAAAGTTTGTTTACACTCACCAAGCCCACTAATAGCCAGTATCGCACCCCACCAAAATTTGTAAGAGGTGCGATGTAACGCATTTAATCCCCTACTTATTGCCTAAAATGGGCAGAAGGCTCGTACCTAAGGTTATATATCGAATTAGGGTTCGAATTAAAGCTAGTAAAGGGGTGTCAGCTATTGCAAAGGCTATTAATGTATCTCGTCCTACTATTTATAAGATATAATTAAACCTTAACCTTTATAACGAGCTGTACGCGCCAGCTAGTCTTATATAAGGTTAACTAAGGCTACTTCTGGCCTATTAAGAGTTTATAAGTCTAATATTATTTGACTTTCTTAAAGACTAACTTACTGCCTATATTAATAAGATACAGGACTTCCTATTTAATAAGTTTAATCTTTAAGTCTCTAAAACTACTATTAGCCGCATCTTATTAAGAGCTCGCTAGTTAAAAAAGGCCGTTAAGGTTTGCGCAGTAGAGAGAAGTTAGGAGCTTTATATATTATAGATTGGTAGACAGGCAATATAGATAGTAGATTAGCTAGTTTTCCTAGACAAGTTGGCTTCTAATAAGAGGACAGGTAATAGGAAGTTTAGCTAGGCGCCAATTAAAAGAGAGTATAAGGTCTTTTGCCCATTTAAGAGGTTAGAGAAGTAGAATATCCTACTAGCACTATTAGTTAATGAATACTTAAGCTGCCTTATCTTCTAAGGCTTAATTACGGCAAAGGTCTTTAAGCTATTTCTAGAGCAATAGGTTTTCCCTTATTATACACTGTATCTTAGGCCATAATCTATTCTTATTCTAGATAACGCATTAATTTATAAGTTAGTATAACTCCGTGATCTATATAAGGAGTATAGAGTACTATATATATATTTACTACTATACTTACTAGATTATAACCCAATTAAGGCAATGTTTAAGGACCTTAAGGCGTGGGTTAAAAGGAACTATTAATTAGTAGAGATGTTTAAGAGCCCTAAGGTGTTTTTACACTTTACTATTAGTTAATTAATAGGAGCTTACGTAGAGGCGTATTATAGAAACGTAGGATATATAGTTTACATCTATTTACTGCCTTAATAGCTTAAAGGTAGAGATTTTACCTCTTATTCTTGGCAATATTCCTATCTTAAAATTATACTCCTCCTATATCTCATTAGCTATACCTTTACCCTCCCTTTTTAACGCCTTTAACGCATTAATATTCTATATCTCCTCTATTAACCTTATCTTAATTAGCGTAAGAATCTCCCTCTACTACTTATTATTAAACCCTAGCTAGTCTATAAGCCATTTAAAGAAGAATTTAAGCAGCTTAACTAGGTCTGTTTTTAACTAAATAAGGCTAGAATTATAAGCCTAATTAGCCATTAAATATAGATATAAAGGGTAGTGCGGAGGGTATATAGGGAGCTAAGGTTAAGGTTAAAGCTAAGACTTAAGCTCCTTAACTAGCTAAGCTTTAATAAGATTGTTAATGGTCTTGTCCCTCTCCTTTAACTACTCTATTATATTATTCCTATGGCCTTTCTCCTTCCAGTTTATGAGCTAAACAATAATATTTTATAAAGGCTAATCTATAGTAAACTCTCCCATTAATAGCTTATAGTTTTAATATGCTAGATTTTCTAAGCTAATAGAATAATAATAAAGGACGTAATCTAGTAAGGTTAATAATTAACTATTATGCCAATATATTATAGGATAGTTACTGCAGTACTTATTTAAATAAGACCACCTATTAGCTATCCTAAGGATATAATTACTAATATCTTCCTTAGTAGTAAGCAGCTTAGGTAGATTATTAAGTTAAGCTTATATAGTAGTTCTTCCTCCTCCTAATCTATTACCTACTTACTAACTTAATATAGGTATAAGTATTGTGGGAGGGAAGGTCTCTCTCCAGACAAGAAGTCAGTGTACCGTCGGTCCGTCGGGCGGTCGTAGTCAGTCAGTAGAAATCAGTAGGAAAGCAGTCAGTAAGAAGAAGAGAAAAGAGTGTATTATGTCCCCCCAAATTGTCCGTAGAGCCTGTCTGAGTTGTTAAAGACTCTGAGGCCGCGGGCCAATCTATATACCCATAGGAGGCCTATGCTCTCCCAAAACCATACCCAAACTAGATACTAAATGTAGTGGGCCAACTTACCCTACCACATACCTCCCCCGCCTAAGTCGTTGTCCCCTAACGACCTCCAAAACTCCCTATCTTTGAAACAAAGGCGTAGTAGGTGACCGCATGCGCTCCTTACCCTTGCCACGAACCTAAGATGGTGAGCGAGGAGACTCTATTCTAGTTAAATAAGACCGCTCTCGTCCGCCTAGTTGGACAGTATAAGCGACATTAGATAGGCGGCTTTTAGATAACCTCGCTCTTTCACGTCTTTCTATTTGCTTAGTTCTGTCCCACAACTCTTTAGGTAACTCCGCATAACTCTATCCTTCTACAATAATAGGGGGCACTCTACTTAGATCTACCGCAACAGTTAAAGGGTCGATTCTATTGTCGATACAGTAGAAGTACGAGCGGCTGTTAAAGCGCTCTATCTTAGCTGTATGTATAATCTAAAACGCATTCTTGTAGTTTTCGACAGCTTTAAGATGGTAGGAATATATCTATTTCGCAACTTCGTTCTAATTACCAGTTAGAAGAAGATCACAATCTTAGATTACCGCTAGAGAGTCCCATTATCGTCTACCCAGAAGGGCGTCAGATAAGGCGCTAGCAGCTATAAGTTTAACTGCCGTAGGGAAGCGATATGGGATTGCGCCGTAAAGGTTAGCATGTCCAGATGGCGTATGGGGCGGCGCTTTTAAGTCTTAGTAAGCATCTGCTAGCTTTACCTAGGTTCCTCCTTCCGTGACCTTAAGGTTATTATGATCGTCCTAAACGCCAATAAACTATGGTAGTATTGTTCGCTGGGTCCTAGTTAAAGGTCCTTTCACCCTATAAGGAAGGTGTGGTATGGTTATATGCATATCTCCTTTTTCGCACGGCTGAGCTACCTAGTTGGTCGCGTATTTTTCTACGTCTTTAGTGGTCTAGTCCTGATCTAAGATCTTGTGTACGAATCCATTGCCTTTAGTTAATCCTCGCGCTTTAAGATCTGCCTACCACGACTCCAAGTAGTGATGCATACTAGGTAGAATAACCATGCAATTGTCCTTAGTTTCGTCATCTAGAGAAACGCTTCCTTAAATTATGTTAGCACCGCGCCCGCTCTCTATAAGAGAAGGAATGTTTACGTTAATATAACGGAAAGCTATGGAGTCTCCCTTAACGGCGAACTTTGTATAATAGGGATAGGAGATGAGTTGCCACCAGCTATTAGGCCTAAGAGCGTAATAGAGATAGTAGTACTTAGGATCTTGTCTTATTAGCTACTAGCAGAGACCGTAAACCATTATTCTTAACTATCTGTAATTTGGCTGTCCATTAATTAGACGCTAGTAATGGCGGTATATATATATTTCTTCATTAATTATTGCTAAAATGCTAGAATTCTACTACTATCCAAACACGTTCGAAACCACGGATCTGTTTTACTACTATATACCTTAGTTATCTAGTAATAGCATCCGATTAAGCAAAGCCCCTCTATTATAGGAAAACCTTGGTGCTGAATTGTGAATGAACTTATACGGTCCTAAGGAGTTGGACGGAACTGGAGGTCTGTAAGCTTTTCTAAACTAGGAGTATGTAGTAGGATCTGTCTTTATAGTACTAAGATAATTGCAAGCGTGGTATATTAAATAGAGTCTATGGTATAGTGTGGTATAGTTTAGACCCTTTATCGCCAAACCTATACGTCCTCCTATGGCTTGCGTATGCATCCAGCAGACCTTATATATCTCCAGGTTAGAACCAGCCGCCCTATACTAACTGCGCAAGAGCTTTATAACCTTAGTTGGTTTGATTTTGGTAGTTTGGTTTAGGGACGCTTTAAGATAAGCTAGTATATTATCTTTACAGTCACACCCTTGTTTTAAATGGAGTATTGCCATAATATCTACGGTCTTCTTAATATACTCCTCATTATCTCTAGGCTTAATAACATTTTTATTAAACATTGATTCTACTCCTAGCCCTCCTACTTCTGGGTAAGCAACTGTTAGCCCTCTCCTTGGATTCCTTCTTAAAGAGAATACTAGCAGCTATAGGGGCGAGCCAATAGGCGTTCTAGCTACAAGAATACTTTTGTTTATGGAAGATAAAGGCAAGTTAACTAATATAGGTGATCCTTGTTAAGACGGGCTTGGTATAATACTGACGCCTCCTCCTTAAATAGGTGTTGACGGCTAAAAAGCTAATAAATTCATTACATTAGAAGCATGTTATAAATGTGTTCACAGTATAAGAGCTAAGCTCTCTCCTGCTTATCTAATTCTAACATTGGTGACTTCTGGTCCCATTATAGTTAATCTCCTACTTCTTGGCGGCAGGTTCTTATTTAAAATAAAGAAGCCAGTTAAGTGTCTCCCTAAACTATGCTTATTTACCACCTAGTCTAATATTACCCTTCCTGACTTTATAGGCGCGAGCGTGAAATCGGCTGGCTATAGTTAAGTGGTAGTCTTAATGCTATATCCTAAATAATCAAGCCTCTTAACTAGCGCTTTATTAACTCTTACTGTGACTTTAGGAAGTAGATAGACTGCGAGCTTTTGGACGGCGGAGAGGAAGTTATAGGAGACTGTATATTTAAGCGGTCCGTTAAGGATATCTTATCCCTAGGCCTTTTAGATGGTTTCTCTAGCTTTATTGCACCGGTTTCTCTAATCTTCAGCCATCTTGCTAACGTTAGAGATATCCCTAAAGATTAATATAAACGCGTCCTTTCCTAGAGATGCCTGCAGCCCACTATTATTGTTAATGAAATTAACTACTACACTAGCAGCATCTACGTAGTTTTCCCGAGAGAGCAAAATTTCGTTATAGATTTGGACGAGTACTGCGCGACACTAATTAACTGCGAAGCCTCTAACTTCTATAAGGACGTTACTAATCTAGTGCTTAGCTCCTTTATATAGTACCAACGGTCTGCTTAATAAAGATATAATAAACGTACTATTATTGATTCTGTTTAGTTTACGCTTTGGCTAATTATAACTATCTTTAAGATTTAAGGGTAAGAGGGCGGATTTCTAAATAGGGTTCCTAATTATAATAGTCTACCAAATCTGGGTAGCGGTATAGAGTTCTGCCAGTTCTAACTGCTAAATAAACCAATTATGATTTTCTATGCCCGGTATGGAAAATCGCTATTGGCTTAGTAAAGGCGGTAAGTGGAATTAATATCTTTACAGTAAACGAATCTAGGTATTTATACACAAACATTCTTCTATCTTTACCTTACTGTTAACACGCATCAGATTCCTGTAGCTAAAAGGTAAATAAGAAATAGAAAGAGCTTTAGGAAACATAGCGAATAAATAGATAGGCTGCGCGGTTATTATTAACGTCCCCTCCCCTGCTTTAGAACTTAACTATCCCCTAATTAAACGTTTTGTATTTAGTTCTGTTAAACGACCTTTCTAGAACGCGTACTTCTTAAACTACACAGCATTGCGATATAGGTGGATTTTTATATTACATCTTCCTTAGACTCTAGCTCTGCTGTTATTTCTTATAGTATAGTCCCGCCTAACTAGTCAAGCCGGTCTTCCTGGCGGACTTTAGATACCTATTGCTAGTAGAACTTCTTTAATCTATTCCCTAGAGTTTGGTTGCGGAATAGCGTGCCGTTAAGATCCTTAATTAAGTACCATCCTTTATACGGGTGACTCTTACGTATATAGAACGGGCCTAGCCATTTTGGATCTAACTTGTGACTGCTAGAATAATCTTGCTTAAGCTGCGTATTATAGAGTATAACTATATCTCCAACCTTAAATCCGTCCTAGTAAATGCGATGGGTGTTATTAAAGTACTCCTTATTTGTTACCCTTAGTCGTCTTATACACGCGACAGCCTTTTTTACATCTATATCTCTTCGGTCAAACTGCTTTGTATAGAGTGCTAGTAGCTCTATAGTGGTCCGAACTGTTTGCCAAGGCAGTGTTTGCTAAGTAGGTATGCAGAGTTTAATAGGAAGGACATGCTTATATCCGTATATAACTCTTGCTAGCATCATTCCTGTAGGCTACTTAACAGTTGTTCTATCTGCCCATAAAACGGTATGGAGATTGTCTAGCTATAAGCTATCTATCTTTGCTAAAGTATCTACTATAGGCTTATACCCTTGCTCTATTAAGCCTTGTCCCTGTGGGTGATATGCGGAAGCCACAACCCTTTTAATATTGTAGAGCTCCGCGAGCGCAGCGGTTATATTAGCATTTTCTCCGCCACCATCTACAGAAAGCTATCCGAATACTCCCCATCTGCAGATGACGTCTTTATAGAGGAACTTTGCTACGCTTTTTACATCCTTTTTCTAAAGGGCTTAGGCTTCCACCTATCTAGACACGTATTCTTGAGTAGTAGCCAGGTATCGGAATTTAAGACGGGTTGTTAGCATAAATGTAATATCTACTATTACTTGTTGCCATAAAGTAGACTCCTATATGGGGTATATTGCTTCTTCTTCCTGTTCTAACTGCCGCCCTTAGTATTATAGGCATGACTTAATATGCTATAATATCTGATCCCATAGCCCTAGCCACTAATATTAATTTAAGACTCTCTAATATGTCCCTTCTTATCCGCGATATCCACTCTAATTATAAAGGCTCTTAATAATCTCTTGCTAAGTATTCTTATTATTAATTACCCTCCGCATTAGCACATTTTTTGACTATTGGCGGAAGAGCTGTTAATTACGCACTAGGAACTTTAGCGCTTACTGTTTAAATCTTTTAAATTCCTTAGTATTTATTTCTTCTAGACGTTATAAGGTTACTAGCCATTTTATAATCTTCTAAGATTTCTCTAAATATAAGTTCTCCAGTGGTAGATCCACCTCTATTTTAACTGGGCTAGCTATGTATTCTAAAGTACTTAGCTTATAGTTAATGAATTCTTTAATATCCTCAGTTGGTTCGTTAGGCCGTTCGCCATTTAGTAGCCGTTATAACAGCCTGTTAGCTAGGCTATTCTTCTTTCTTAGTATATGTCTGATATTAAAGTCCTATAACTGGATCCATGCTAGCTATTAAGTTATTAAGGCTCCTGGTAAATCGGTGGCAGTACAATTTAGTTACGCGACTAAGGTATTCGCATCTGTCTCGACCGTAAAGCGGACGCCGTATAGGTATACTCGACACTTCTTTAATATATGCAGTAATGCCCAATACTTAAGCTTTCCTAAATCGTATTTCTGCTCCACTTAAGACCAGATGCCGCTCTTGTATTGATATGGATGGCGACGACCTTATATGTCTAGTTATATAAGACCGCACCCCTATCCATTCTTGCATCTATTAACGGCGAGAATAATTAGCCTAGCCCCCTTACTATAATCCAGTTGAACTAACGCGGGTGCGGTAGTAATTGTATACTTTAAAGTCTTTATAGCGGCTATCTACTCTATGCCCTATACGAACGGAATGTTTACTTGTAGCAATTGGAAGATTGGCTCTGCCTTTATTGCAAAGTCTTCTACCTATATTTAGTAATACACGACAACTCCTAGGGATGCTTAGGCAGACGTAACGTCTTTATAGTCTCTCTAGTAAATAATCTTTACAACTTTTGACTCTTTTAGATATCGTCCCTTTCTATTATAGTGGTAGCCAACCACTATAATCTCGTCTTTGTAGAAATAAGACTTTACGCCTGAGATCGTATACCTAGCTTGTTCCAAATCCGCAAGCACTCCGTTTAGCCACATAATATGTTCTAGAATGTATCTGTGTATGCCTAGAAGGCTCTCTTCTCTATTATATATTGTCTGTGGTCCTTTTACTATAATATTATCCAGAAACGGTAAGGCATGGTATAGGATGTGTCGCTCTAGAATTTTAGTAATTGTCCTTATAAACTAGGCTACCGAATTCGTGCCTCCCATAGGTACCGTCATTTGTTATAGAAGTCCTAGAGGTGTTGCAAAGGCTATTAAGTTCCTGCTTTCTATATCTAGCTCCAATTGGTTATAGCTAGAGAAGAAGTCCACTAGAGACATAACCTTATACCCTACAAACTCCTTGGAGAACTTATTAGCACATAGCAGTAGATTTGCATCCCTAATAGTTACCTAGTTAATATTTATCGCCGCGTTAATTAGTTAGTACTTCTTATGCTCCTTTTTGCTTACAAGAAACTATAGATTCCTATATAGGCTTTTATAATATTCCAGAGTCCCTTAAGCTAGTTATTCTTGTAATATATTAATTACCTCTTCTCGTAGGGCCCTTGGTATAGGAAAGTTCGGCACTTGCTATATTTTATACGGCACAGTCTTAATCTTTAATAGTAAAGTTATGTCCCTACTGATATAACCTATTTTAGAGAACTCCCATACTAGAGCCTCTTCTTGGTTAAATAATATGGCCTTAAAGATTTCTTGTTCTCTTAGCTGAATGTCTCCTATAATTATACGCTCTAATCGTTCTGGCTTTAGTCGTGCGCCATAGGCCAGCTTAGTGTATTGCGGCTTAAGGAAATAATTATATGGACTAAGAGGTAATCCTTAAATTAACGCCTTTTGCCGATATAGGGCTACTTCTTGCTACTCTATTATGCCTCTTATAACTATTCTATCTAGTACTGACAAGTTAACCAGACGGACTTTATCTACTTTTCGTTTATACGCAGTTGCTATACTTATAGTGTTCTGTCAGGCCTTGCTCCTATTACTTTCCATTTATATTGTAAATAGATCCGTTGTCTTTAATATTTAATATATACGGGATCCAGCCTTTACTTTAAACACTAGCTTCTGCTTTCCTCCTATGTGCTTTTTTAGGACTTCCTTTAACGTTTTACTGTCAAGCTCTCTCTATCTAGTGTTATGTTCTTCTTTCCGTTGATGGCTATATCTGGCGGATATCCAAAATAATAAACGTCCTTGTTGAAATCGCACCCCATTTCCCTTCTCTCCGTCCTCAGCGCCCTCCTTATCCTAATATGCCGGGTTATAAGTAACCCCGGATATAATCCTAGCGGTTGCACCGGTTATATGTTTCCCGAACTACTACCTATACTAATTCCTTTATCTGGTCTAAAGAGTATTGTATTCTTATAGGATATTAAGAACCTTATTTTGACCCCGCTATCTTCTAATTAAATAATGCAAGATACCTGGCCTGTTGCGGTTCAATTTGTTGCCAGTCTAGCCCTTACCAACTATAGCTCACTAAGTATTACTTCGTGTGATATCTCTCCTATAGTAATAAACGTCATGGATATTAAGACGCCACCTATTACTATAGGGGCCGTATGCACTAATCCAATAAACTCTAACTAAGTTCTATTAGCAGACGTTAGACGTGCGCCTTGTAACTATAAGGGCAGACTTAATATTGGTAGTCCATGTTGCAGAGCTATACTTTCCTTAATAAGGTTAAGTTCCGCTCTGGAGTTAATTAAGTATTTAACCTTTCTGTCTCCTATCTGCGCTTCCACTTTTGGATATTGTCTTTAAAACCGGGTAAACCTAGCTTCCCGTTCAATCTGGTCTACCTTAGCAGTTGTTAGGCCAGTTTAATCAGCGTAAAACGTTAGGCGCGCTGACGATACAGATGCTTTAACTTCCTCTTACTTTTATTGGTAGGGCTCTACAAGGGGTGGCGGGAGAGGTTTAAAGAATAACTTTATAACTTTGGGTATATATACGAGGCAGTTACCAATAGTAACTTTGATAGTTTTTGATAAGATCTTGTCTGCTATTATAGTTAGGCTTAGGACGTTTTCTTTTAGTATATCCATTATCCTGACTAGCTTTGGTTGCGGTGCTTTAGTAGTTATTATCACGTCCGTCTTTTGTTCCGTTTGTCTTCTTAGCTGTTTAGTATAGTTTATTTCATTAATCTCATTATTATTTGTCGGCGGTTAAGGAGCCTACCGTTGTGATTATAGTGCGATTTGGATATGTCCTCTTGGTTATACATTTCGAACTATTGCCGGTTGTGGACCGGATGGTCTTGGGGGCGGCTTCGTTACTTTAATGTCCCCTTGCGGTTTCCTAAGATCGTATAACCGTGTTATGGGCTATAACTGAGTTACTGCTCCTACTGAGTTAACGTATACTGACTCCACTTGGTATATATCTTCCTAGGACTCGCTAAGCTCTTCTTTACTTTTAGCGCCATTGCTTTCTACGAACTCTACTAAGGCTGTCGCTAGCTAGACGCCTGTTATTGTTACTGTTACAGTCGTATTAGGATTAATATTCGTATTCTGCCTTAGCTAGTTCTTAAGAAACTGAATCCTGTTATTACTTAGCAAATATAAAATTGGATTTCCTGGGCGCTCACATGTTCTAGTACAGATTTGGTTATACTCGTTTATATACAGAAACCCATAGTTGACTAGTTCTTGGAGCATTGGGCATTGGTTAATAAAATGATAAGAACCCCCGCATCTATAATACGTCTTAGCTTGTGCCTAGTACGCGCTAAGATTTCCTAGTCCTCTTTGCCTTCCTGGGTTAGGCTTATATTGCTCTTATAGTGCCCCCCTATATGGTGGCAGTAGCCCATTGTTATTTGTTGTAGGTTGTAGACCCGTTTATTCTTGACGCACTAACGCTTGGTTTAGGAGCTGCGTGTACTATATTAGATCTTGGCGAATCTTATTAAGGAATGGCATTAAAGACGTAATACCTGCTAATTTAACTGTCCTAAGATTAAGCCTCCGGAGTTAACTAGTAAGTTTCTCCAGCTTAGGGTCTATCTCTTATATTGTTTAACAGGTACTTACTGACTTATTTAGCTAAGAGACTATGGGCGGCCGAAGAGCAGCCTCTCTCTGGTTTGATATGACCGGTTACTAATTACGGAATTGTCTAACTAGCTAACGAAGACCTTGTTCCTTAGGGTTTATTATTAATAGGCGGTCTACGCCCTTATGCGAATTAAGCCTATCTTCTATAGCCTTCTTTAGCAAGTGGAAGTTAAAAGACTTTTATTTATCCGGGTTAGCTCCTGTCTTGGTTATGGCATGTCTTTAATATTTAAATGGGAGTCCTTTTGTAAACCAGTATCCTTATTTACGGTTTTCTAAATTGCTAGCCTTAGTAGCCTTCTGGGAAATCAGTGTGAACTATCTATAGTATTCGCGTATACTACTAGGTGGGTTGTTCCTGTACTACAGTATATAAGCTTCTAAGAATTCTACCGTCTTAACTTATTAAAAGTAGTTACTTCCTTGGTAGTCTATTTAAAGCTTTTTTACGAGTTCCGTCCATCTACCAATAATAAACTTAGGTAGGCTTTGGATCCAGGTCCCTATCTAATAGTTATAATATTCCGGAAGTCTATAATGTTTCTTATCGTCCGTAACATGGTGTCGGATGCACAGTCGCTTGTACTGTTTAATAAATTACAACATATTTTATCCTGTAAAGTAAGGGGTCCCTAAAGTCCCTAGAGCTGGTATAGGCTGGGCTATAATATATACCTTGTCTTGTTCTATTAGTGGTTTATTACGAGGCAACGGACTTGCAGTTTCTTCTGGGATAGGTAAGTTAACCTCCTGGTTCTTATCCTCTCTTTGCTGAAGGTTATTGGTTCTAGATGTTATAGGAGTTAGGTCTAGTACCGCATCCTCTGGGTTAGGAAAACTTTGTAGGTTAATAGGCTGCCTGCTTCCTTCTCTACTATTATTATAGAATGGACCTAGCATCCCTAGTATTCCCTTTATCGGTCCTATCGCCATTGCTCTTATAAATTTAAGGGAGGCTTGTATAAATATAAGAAGAATTGTATAGACCGTTGTAAATATAGTAAATAAAAAATTAAAGACTTCTTTCTGCTGGTCCTGATGCATTATAACCCTCTCTTTTATCCTCCGTCCTGCCGTACCCTGTGCTTGCATTCCCACTTCTAGTTGTCTATTCTGTCTACTATAGGTCTTGGATAGTAATCTCCAAAAGTGTTATTAACTTATCTTAATTTCCGTGCTTAATTTCCGCACCTGTTGGTGGCTTAACAGCTTTTGGTAGCAGTAACTTAACAGTTTTTGGTCCTTCTGTGGCTATAGTACGTTCCTACGTGTCTCCTATATGTAGAGTGCTAGACTTCTAATCTAAAGAGCTTGCCGTCGTCCCCACGTAGAATGCTATAAAGTATGTAGGAGGGAAGGTCTCTCTCTAGACAAGAAGTCAGTGTACCGTCGGTCCGTCAGGCGGTCGTAGTCAGTTAGTAGAAATCAGTAGGAAAGCAGTCAGTAAGAAGAAGAGAAAAGAGTGTATTGTGTCCCCCCAAATTGTCCGTAGAGCCTGTCCGAGTTGTTAAAGACTCTGAGGCCGCGGGCCAATCTATATACCTATAGGAGGCCTATGCTCTCCCGAAACCATACCCAAACTAGATACTGAATGTAGTGGGCCAACTTACCCCACCATAGTATTACTAAAATTACCTCTTTCTTCTTAACTAAACTTAATATAAAGTTAAGCATTAAGGATTTTAATAGCTAGCGTAAATACTACTTTTTATAAGCTTAACTGCCTACTAGAGGTCCTTATAGTTATTAATCTGCTATTAACAGAAGTTATAAGCTTACGCGTTCTTATATAAGGCAATTGCCTTAGGTTACTAGATTTTAAACTTATATAGTAAGAGAATTCTTAAAAGCCTTTCCTTTTAAGCCTTAATTATAGTTAGGTAGAGTATATTCTGGTTTAATATTACTAATTAAGTCCTAGGTAGAACCTCCTTTCTATTAAATGCCTTTTATACACTTATAAACTATACTACTAGCGGCGGTGGCTCCTCTACATTATCGTCTTCTACTTTCTCCTCTCCCTTATTATTGTCCTTTATATCCACATATATTAAGGGCTAGGTAGATACTAACGGTAATAGCGTAAACGGTAATACTTTAGAGCGTAAAGGCGTGGAATTATATGTAGGAGGCTAGGCGCTGCCCTAGGTTTACTTTCTTAGTTACTAGTATAAAGGGCGTTAATATTAAATGGGAGCGTTTCTTTAATGTTTTAGAAGGACGCGTTAATACGCGCGTTAGCGGCAGCTTAGCTGGCTTATTACGTCTATTAAAGGCCATAGAAAATACCACAGAAAGTCCTATATAATTATACTAATTAGGCTAGACTTGAGCTTTATTTTAAGCTACTTACGGCTATTTACTAACGTTTGCTAGGTCTTTAAATAGCTAGTATTGCATCTCTTACAAATTTTAGTGGGGTGTGATACTGGCTATTAGTGGGCTTAGAAAGTGTAAACGAACTTTTAAAGGTAACTGTAACGCCAAGACCTTGGTTTAGATTCTATATATAGTAAAGTTACCAACTTTTTAGTAACTTTTAGCGTGTTTTTTTGGGCGGTTAGAGAAATATTAAAATTTTGTAGCTAAAGTCAAGTTAAACTAGAATTCAACCGAATAGTCGCCTTAGAATTAGATTGGAGCTTTAGATTAACTCCATTTTAAAGCTCGCATTCTAATCTAAACCTGCAACTAAACGACCCCTTACTATAGTCTTTAAGGCCCTAGGCTAATATATAGTATTAATATTATTACGGTCTGCAAAGGTTGCGGACCCCCTATTACTTATAGACGGAATTAATCCTATATTTAATAATTGGAAGGTAAAGCAAGCTGCTTATAATAGCTTAGATAAGTGTTCGAATCATTCTGGCCTTATTTATTATAATACTTATATTACTTAAATTTTTAATTGTTATATATATTTATTTATAAAATGTAATTCTTGTATATATTTAATATAGTTTAAAAAATGATAAAA
>Ga0307507_10004240_pt1 | contig 25875 bp, 5 predicted proteins | sample 7_EM_MG_FD_207223 | JGI IMG/M metagenome (GOLD analysis project Ga0307507, IMG submission 207223) | Populus trichocarpa ectomycorrhiza microbial communities from riparian zone in the Pacific Northwest, United States - 7_EM | ecosystem: Host-associated > Plants > Roots > Unclassified | place...
TGTTTATACTATTATAAGGTAAAGGCGCTAGCATAATGGGGTTAGATGTAACTGGTATTATTGCTCTATAAAGCTTTAGTAATATAACACTAATCTAAAGAAGAAGCTAGATAGTATTATTTTTTAGGCCAGATCTGCCCTTTTCTTATATAATATAAGCTATACTATAGGTATATCTGCACCCCTCTTCTAGTAATAGGCTACCCTCCCTAATTAATCCTAGCAGACTTTAGTTAAGATATATTAATATTATCTCCATCATGGTAAATAAAGCTATGGTGTATATACTTACTATACCTATAGAAATAGTCCCCTGGCTTATATACGGGATTTTAACTCTAGCACTAGAGCGAGCTTAAAAAAAGATATTGCCTAAAGTATAGAAGTGCTCTAATTAATATATAGGAGATAGGCAATGTCTTAGGTCGAATTAAAGATATAAGTGTAGAATTGGTGCTAGTAATACTAGCCGGATTATAGCAAGCGATTTAGCTGTGCATTGTTTAGCCAGGGGAAGTGGTATATAATTAGGCTAACCGTCCTGTCCTGTCCTATCCCGTTCTATCCCGTCTTATCTCTTCCCTTTCTTTTCCTTCCCTTCCTCCTTTCCTTCCCTTCCCTTCCCTTCCCTTCCTCCCTTCTTCCTTCCCTTTCTCCCTTCCTCCTTCCCTTCCCTTCCTCCCTTCCTCCTTCTCTTCCTTCTTCCCTTCCCGTCTCTTCTTATCCCGCTCTTTCTTATCCCAGCTCTTTTTATTCTTCTCTTTATTTTTAATTAAACTTCCAATGGCGCTAAATAACTAGTTTTATAAGCTACTTAAGGAAAAAAGAAAGACGTTTAACGCTAATATATATCCATTACCCTCCCACTAGAATAACGCGTTTAAATCATGCCTTAAGGTACTATAAGAAAACGTAATATCCTTAGAGAAACAATTAAGCTTATAATAAAGTATGAGGCTATATACACACACTCTATTAACGGACGTTTTTATTGGCTTAGGTCCTAAAGTATTCTTCCTATATACTTTAGCAGCGCCTATCTTAAAGCTAGCAACAGTATTAGTAAAAAGCCTCCTCTAAGAGCTTTAAGGATAGTAGGAGAGTTGCCCCTATCCTTACGGTCTTATAGTTACTATAAGTACACTTTATAAGGCTAATTTAATTAGTATATTAATTCCTTTACCTCCAAAACATCTATCTTTAGAGGTAGATCCCTCTACTAGTATAAAAGAGCCTTATATTTTAAATAAATTATTAATAAATATTATTAGAGGAACATCTAATATTAGCCTAAGACTCTTAGTTATTAGAGAGGCATTTTAAAGCTCCGATCCCTTAGGACGCTTATTAAACGCTTAGTATACAAGTCTTAGGTGTTTGTTAATTAGTTACTTATATATTTTAGAGCTAGATCTGTAACGGGACTAGCCTAGTTACAGTAGGAATGTCTTGGTAAAACACTTAATAGATAAATTCCAACACTTTAATTAAATTCTGCTAAATTCTACTAAGTTAATTAAATTCTGCCAAATTCCGCTAACTTAATTAATTTCTACCAGTCTCCACTAAATTCCACTAATGTAATGGAATTTAGTCGAAACCTATTAAAATCCGCGTAGGCTTATGCCTACGCGTCTACTGCTAAGACTACGAATATTTAGTTACAAGTTTCCTATATTCCTTTCTCTTCTTTACGCAACGTCTTATACTCTACAAAAGCTATATACCCTTAGATTTAGATAGAATTTATATTATTCCTTTAAATCTTCCCTAAAGCCTCTTTGCGCCCTTATATTATATTACGTTAAAACAATTACTATTAAAATGGCAAACGAACCTAAATCCCTTTTAATAACCATAAGTATTATAACCCTAGTTAAGGAACAGTTAACTATAATATAATAGTCCTTTATAGATACCTTAGCTTGGTAATAGGCTGCACTAAAAGCCCAGCACTAGCAATTAATAGAAGCACTCCGTAAAGAACTCCGCAACGTTAAGGCATTTATATTATAGACCCTAATAGTAACACCTATAAACAAAATTAAAATAATAGTACCTAAACCTAATACGTTAAATGCAAACACTAAACTAGTAATAGTAGCTTAACTTATACCTATAGTAAACCTAGTACCTACTATAAAATCTAAAAAGCTCCCTAATTCTCTGATGTTTAATAGAAACCAAAATAACCTATATCCCTTTATAACTAAGCTCCGTCTTAAACTCTTAATAAACTATAATTAATACCCTACTAAGACTAGTAAGGTTAGCTATAGAATGTCTTATTTAAGTGAGGACGCTATATAAACCATAGATCCATTCTTCCGTAATAGCACTTTCGTTAATTTTAAAACCTTTGTCTCTCTACTAGAACGAATATATAATAACACTAGCCATAAACACACAGCTATTACTAAACTTAAAAACCTATAATAATAGAACTAAGACTTTACCAGCTTCTTTTTAGAATTTTTAGGCCTTATTAGCGAACTAGATTAGAATAAAGCCGCTAGAGTTACTGCCCTTTAATAAGCTATTTTAGATAAGATTAGAGCCTAGTTAATAGGTAAAGAACTGCTAAAAAACCTATCTAAATTTGCTATAATATATTAACAAATTAATAAAGACCTTTAATATAATAAATAGACTTATTCTCTAAAGTTAACTATACCTTGCGTTTAAAACTCCTTAAAACCAGTATATGCTCTAAGGCGCGATCCTTCTCTAAGACCTAAAAGCCCTATGTATAACCCTATAGACCTCGATGCCACCCAATCCTATATACCCTTGGGAACTGACAAATAAAGAATATGAGCTATAAATAGAGAATGTTTTAGATGCGGTAAAAAAGAATATATTTAAAAACATTGCCGAACTTACCCTTTTAAAAAAGTCTGCTATAATTCCTTTTAATCCTTAAGTTATACCCAATCCTTAAATTATACCCGTTCTTTAAGCCGTACTTATTCCTTAAATCGTACCCGTGCTATAAATTATACTTGGATGTTATAAAGCACCTTGCCTTTAGTTAACTTGGAAAATAAATTATCCTAGGGCCAAGTTGCGCCTTAGGATAAAAAGTGGAAGAGTATAAGTGTCTAGGCTCTTCCAGCGCTAATACATAATATAACTCCCTTAATATACTTAGCGAAATTTAAATACTTGGAAAATAGAAGAAGGTATAAATCCTTATAGATAGCGGAGCTACTAGCATAGGCTTTATTAATACAAACTACGTGAAAACCCAACGCCTAAATTTAAAGAAACTTAATAAGCCCCAAGGCCTACAAGGCTTTAACGGCAAACCCTTAATACATGGCAAATTAACGCACTACGCTCTTGTAAAAATGTAAATAGGCGAACACCTTAAATATATTTCCCTATTTATAACACCCCTAAAGCAATATAAGATAATACTTGGACATAGATAGCTAAAACGGCATAACCCTTTAATTAGCTGGGTTAAAGAAACACTAAAATTCCGCACAACCTATTGCCAAAGTTATTGTTTAAAACACCACCTACCTTACAAATATGTATAAGACTATTCAAATTCAACATAATACAAATTGCCCTTATTACAAACCTTAAACCAATACGACAAAACTACAACTGCTAATCGCAGTAAAGAATGTAAAGATAATACATCAAAACCCCTTAAAATTTGTATAATACAAGCTGTACCTTTTATTTCGTTAGCAAGAAAACAAAACTACAAAATCTTCGCTATAACAATAGAAGATATTAAGAAGGCGCTAGAACTAAAGCAGTATATTAACCCTTAACCTCTTATACCCAAGGAGTACCACAATCTAATTAACAAGTTTGAAAAATGATTTGTAGACCAGCTGCCCCCACATTAGGATAAACACGATTTTAAGATAAAACTTAAACCTAGTACAACACCAAAGTTCGGTCCGCTATACGGTATATCACAAAAAGAACTGCTTGTAATGCGATAATACCTCAATAAGCATCTAGAAAAAGGATTTATTCGCCCTAGTTAATCTCCATTCGCCTTACCTATATTATTTATTAAAAAGCCAGGAGGAGGCTTAAGATTCTATGTTAATTACTAAGCCCTAAATGCAATTACAATTTAAAACCAATATCCAATCCCCTTAATCTAAGAGACGCTTAACCGCCTGGTAAAGGCATAATATTTTATAAAGCTTAATATAGTCGCTGCCTTTAATTAAATTCGTATCTAAGAAGGAGATAAGAAGTATATAGCCTTTTATACACAATAGGGACTCTTTAAATACCTAGTAATGCCATTTAGTATAAAGAACAATCCTAGTATATTTTAGCAATATATTAACAATACGCTCCGTGAATTCCTTAATGTATTTGTTACCGCGTATATTAATAATATCCTAATCTACTTATCTTTGCTTTTTAAGCATCGAAAACACGTCTAAATGGTCCTTAAACGTTTGCGAGATGCGGGTTTATAATGCAATATTAAGAAATACAAGTTCCATGCGTCCAAAGTTATGTACCTAGGCCTAATTATATCCCACAACGGAATTAAAATAGACCCTAAAAAGGTCGCTGCGATTATAAACTAGGGAAGCCCTAGTAATGTATAAGATATTTAAGGATTTCTAGGATTTATAAATTTCTACCGCCAATTTATTAACTAGTTCTTAAAAATTGCCTAACCATTAGTAAACCTAATAAGAAAGAATATAAAATTTAAATGGACTGCTAGATATAAACAAGCTTTTAATAACTTAAAATAACACTTTATAACCGCTCTAATTCTTGCCCACTTTAACCCTAACCTTAAATATGTTGTTAAAACTGTCGGTAACACCTAAGTGCACTTGATTGGCCTATTAACTGATGGATTTGTTCTTGTCTAATAGGTACAGAAAGCAGAGGATTATAAGGATCGTAGTGCCTAAGTAAGGGGCTAATAAGTCATCATAAGGATGACTAATTAGAGACACGAACAACGACACATAACCACGTAACTTCTGTCCATATATTCCGACACTGGCAGTTCTTTCTTTGTGCGTTAAACTGCTTGTGGCGCTACAGGAAGGTAGCAAGGTATTGGTTAGCTGCAGGCTAAGCAGTTGAAGTTGGTAGCGGTGCTGCAGGCAGAGCAGCAAAGGTCTGTTGTAGTGCCGCAAGTAAGGCAGCAGAAGATGGTTCGCTGCAGGCAGGGTAGCAGAAGTTGGTAGTAATGCTGCGGGCAAAGCAGCAGAAGGTTGATTGGGTTACTGTAGGCAGAGCAGTAGATAGCAGTACAGTGCAAGCGTTAAGTGGTAATAGTAGGTTGAACGTTTAGAGCTCGGTCTATTAGCTGGTTGTTAGATCGCAGGTATAACGGCGCAATCGTTGTCGTAGTAGTACGTAATAGTAGGCATATCGGCGCTATCGTTTAGTCGGTGGATCGCAGGCGTAACGGCGCGATCAGTATTATAATAGTAGGCATAGCGGCGCTATCAGTTTGTTGATGGTATGTGGCAGTACAGTGCCAGCGTTAGATGGATTGCAGGTATAACGGTATAATTGTTTAGTTGGTAGACCTCTATCTTAATAAAGCTTAATACCCGAATTCCCGTTTATATCTTTTGGACGACAACATCCCCAAATGTGCTTATGGAGAGTAGTATTCGAGGGGAATATAGATCCGCACTTAGTATACTTAAAGGGTTAATAATCTGGCAAATGTCTAAAGAGCGCTTGACCTAAAGGGAATGTAGTAGAGCACTTTTTGCAGGTTCGAGATTGCGGAGGTTTATACGAGCTTAGCTGCCGTGGCTCCTTAGCTTTGGTTAACAAAGAGGGTAAAGCTGGCGGAGCTTGCGCTAACGGAGCTTGCTTAGTTTATAGCTCTTAGATCTCTTTTTGCTGTTTTTTAAGGAGAGCTCGTAGCTTACGGATCTCTTTTTATTGCCTAGTTTGCATCTCTAAGTCTCTACTCCGTACTTGACAAATCTTATTTTGTTGTCGCTTAACCATGTTTTATATATCCTGAATTTGTGTCTGATAAGCGGTTGTAGTTGGAAACTCCCATTAGGCTTTGTTGTTATAGATGTTAATATAATAAGGCCGCCCGGTGGTTGTACAGCTCCCGCTTTTGTATCCTTTAGGAAGTTGAGGTAGTGCTATTAAGGGTTCGTAGCTGCTATAGGCGCCGGCAGATTTAAGAGGGAAGAGGATAGGGAGCGCGCTGGCGTTATAGGCGCGTATTAGCGTTATAGATGCGTGCTGGCGTTGTAGATGCGTACTAGCAGGTCTTGATTCCGTGGCTTATAAAAGGCCGTAGAAGAGAAAGGGGCATGCTAGTATTTAGGGTGTGCTATTGACGTAATTTTCGACGTGGCAGAGCCGCTAGGATTGTAGTAGAGTGTCGAGCTTATAGGAATAGCGTGCTGGCAGAACTTTAAGAGTCTGGCAGAGCTGAAATTGTCGTAAGATAAGGGCGCGCTGGCAACTGCTGCGAATGCTAACGGAGGAGCAGGGGGGCTGGAGAGCGCGTTATTAACGTGATTTTGACGTGGTAGGGTGTCGAGCTTGTATAGGGTGCTCTTCTGGAGCTAATTGCTTGCCCGGTAGGAAGCTGGGTATTTGGATGCTGCTGATGCTGCTAGGTTACTGGGTTGCTGCTAGAGCTGCTAGGTATTTGGGTACTGGGTGCTGCTAACGCTGCTGGGTTGCTGTGACGCTGGATTACTGTATGAGGCTGTTAGGTATTGGTTTGTATGCTAAGACGCGTACTGGGTATTGGTTTGCTGCTAAGTTGCGTCGCTACGTGCTAAGGCGCGTTGCTATGCTGGGGTACTGTATAAAGCTGCTGGGTAATTGGATGTTGGGTACTGTTAAAGCTGGTGTGCTGTGTACGGCTAGAGCGCTGCCGTAGTACTGCTGAGGTAGCTGCTGAGGTAGCTGCTAGGGTACTGCCCAAGGGCTGTTGGATGTTTGTTGCTGTTGAGCTAGGGGTACGGCACTTAGTGAAGAGGTTGTACTAGGGGTTAATGCTGTTGAGCTAGGGGTATGGCGCTCCGTAAAGAGGTTGTACTGGGGGTTAATTTGCTGCTGTAGAATATCTTATGCGTTGCGTATTTATCGTATATTCTAAGCTGCTGGGGTTGGGTGCTGCTGGAGCTGCTAGGTACTGGTTTTGCTGCTAGGTACTAGAATGCTGCTTATAATTAAACAAAGCTGCTGGGGCGGCAGTGAACCTTATTGCTCTATAGCCAACCAGTAAGGTTGACTATTAATCAATGTCGGTAATACCTAAGTGCACTTAATTGGCCTATTAACTGATGGATTTATTCTTGTCTAATAGGTACAGAAAGCAGAGGATTATAAGGATCGCAGTGCCTAAGTAAGGGGCTGATGAGTTATCATAAGGATGACTAATCAGAGACACGAACAACGACACATAACCACGTAACTTCTGTCCATATATTCCGACAAAAACAAACTCGTCTGATTATGCCCTAGGGGGAGTATTATCGCAATATAATAAGGACGGTGAGCTATATCCAGTAGCCTTTCTCTCTTAAAAGCTCGCCCCTACCAAATTAAACTATGAGATATACAATAAGGAACTACTTATAATTGTTAAATGCTTTAAACAATGGCGTCCAGAACTTAAAGGATTATTGTTTCTAATACGCGTGTTAACGGACCACAAAAACCTACGGTACTTTATAACTATAAAGCAGTTAACGTAGCGCCAAATTTATTAGGCCAAATACCTCTTATGATTCGACTTTAAGATTATATACTAACTAGGCCAACTTAATTAGAAGCCTAATGCATTAATATAACAATTATAAGATTTACCTATAAATGCCTTGGATAAACAGATTACAAATTAATTATAGATCTTATTACCCCCTAAACGCTTTAAGAAACTATATCCTATATTCCTAGATACGGAACTTAATAGAAACGAATTAGAAATTAATAAATGGGAAATGGAAATTAATAAGCTAATAAAATATGAATATAAGAACGACGTATAGATAGTAGATATAATAAAAGCAATTCAAATAGGAAAACGATAGTATAAAGATATTACACTTACCAAATGCAAAATTCGTAACAATCGACTATACTATTAATAGAAGATGGTAGTTCCGAATTCTAAACCCTTATAATTTAAGATACTTGAATTTGTACACGATTCCCCTATAGCAGGATATCCTAGCCATATAAAGACTTATAAGATTATTCAATAAGTATACTACTAGCCTATAATGCACAACTATGTACAAAAATACGTTTAAGCCTGTAGAACATGCGTGCGTGGGAAGACCTCTTATATAAAGAAGTAAGGAGTACTTTAACCGTTGCCAATTCTAATGCAAAGATGGCAAGATATCTTAATTAACTTTATAGTTAACTTGCCTAATAGTAACAGGTTTATAAATATTATAGTAGTCGTTAACCATCTTATAAAAATATAATATATAATTCCTATAGACTTAATTAATATAATATTAGTAGCTAAATATTTTATTAAGCACGTCTTTAAGCTACACGGACTTCCTAATTCAATAATATCCAACTATAAAAGCCAGTTCGTTTTAGACTTCTAGCAAGCTCTATGCAAACAATTAAGTATTTAAATATAACTCTTAACTGCATTTTATCTGGAGACAAATAGTTAAACCAAAATTGCAAACGCGATTATAGAACAATACCTATAAATGTACTACTCCTACCTATAAGATAACTGGGAAAAATAGCTGCCTTTAGCTAAGTTTACTGCGAACAATATAATAAACGTATTAATAGGCATAACGTTATTCTACGTAACCTATAGACAAGACCCCTAACTTGGATTTAAACCATAACCCAAAATCAATATAATAGGACCCACAATTAAACAGATTTAGTTAATTAACGTATATAACTTCGCTAATCAAATAAAGTAGTTAACAGAACTATTACAAAGTAAATTAATATACGCTTAAACGGTATAGGAATGGCATGTGAATAAAGGAGGTGACATAGTTTACCTAAAGACACAAAACCTAAAGACTTAACGGCCCTTAAAGAAACTTAATTAGAAGTTTACAGGCCTATACCAAATTAAGAAGAAATTAAGCCCGTATGCTTATAAGCTTAAACTACCAACTAAGATAAAAATATATCCAACGTTTTATATAAGCTTGCTATAACCCTTAAAAGACAAACCTATAACTTGCAAAGTGCCGCCACTACCTCCTATAATTATTAACAACGGTAACGGTTCTTACTTTATTAACTTAATTAATAATATACAATAAAAAATATAATCTAAACAATTTAAACTTCTTATTAAGTGGGAAGGATACAAAACATGAACCTAGGAGCTCTATAAGCAAGTTAAGACCAATGCGCCTTCCCTAGTAAAAGAATTCTATAAGGATTATCCTTCGCGGCCTACTCTAGCTAGATAGACACAATATAAAGGCAAATAACTACCACCTAACACAAATACACAAAATATAATAGCAGGAAACTTAAAATTAAAAAGAACTTAAAGAATACCATAACACTTATAACACGGTCACATGACGCGCAAGATATTAAGGAACTTTAACCAGCGGTTAAAGTTATCTAATTGGTTAGATTTGCCTTGCTAAAACCTACTATAAAGATATTAGTTCAGCTTACCGCCTTTACTAAACCAATAGCGATTTTCTATCCCGGGGATGGAAAATCCTAATTGGTCTGTTTAACAATTAGAACCAGTAAAACTCTACACCGCTACCTAACGTAAAATACAACATAATAAAATTGTATTATTTTAGACCTTCGGCCAAAGGGGGGGTACTGTAACGGGACTAGCCTAGTTACAGTAGGAATGTCTTAGTAAAATACTCAACAGATAGAACTTAAAGCTTTAACCGAATTCTGCCAAATTCTGCTAGCTTAATTGACTTCTGCCAAGTTCTACTAGATTAATTAAATACTACCAAAGTCCATCCGCGTGTGTATGTGCGCATGCATCAACCAAGACCCCTAAACTGTTTAATTGCAAGATTCTCTCATTATTCCTTTCTCTTCTTTACGCAACGTCTTGTTCTTAGCAAGAGCTATATACCCTCAGATTTAGATAGAATTTATATTATTCCTTCAAATCTTTCCCAAAGCCTCTTCGCGCCCTTACAGTTTTAAAGAGACTACAGGAAAAACAGATGCTAGTAGCAGTTAAGAAATGCAAGTTCTTTACAAGGAAAACTAATTTTATAGGATTTATTATTAAACTAGGAAAGATCAGTATAGACCTAAAGAAAGTTAAAGCTATAGTGAGTTGGTAAGAACCAGAGAACGTTACACAGTTAAGGTTATTCTTAGGGTTTTGTAACTACTATAGGAGGTTTATAGCATAGTGGTTAAAAAGCATTAAGCCATTTATAAGACTAACAAAGAAAGAGGAACCGTAGGTTTAGGGTAGTAAATAGAAGGAGCTGTTCCAGGAACTTAAAGAGTTATTTACCTAAAAGCTAGTCCTTAAGATCTATTAACCAAAGTTGGAAACGGTTGTTAAGACAGACGTATTAGACTTTGCATTAAGAGTATACTTACTACAGAGGCACCAGGACGCATGGCACCCAGTAGCGTACTATAGTTAGAAAATAACACCACTAGAGTTAAACTATAACATCTATAATAAGGAGTTGTTAGGTATAGTTACAGTACTTAAGGAATAGAGAGCATTTTTATAAGGTATAGAGAAACCATTTATAGTTAAGACGGACTATAAAAACCTTATAGGATTCCTAATAATAAAGGAACTTAACTAAAGATAGGTTAGATGGGCGGAAATGCTTGCAGAATACTATTTTAAAATTCAGTATACTAAGGGTACAGATAATGCACGAGCAGACGCTCTAAGCAGAAAGGCTGAACTATAAAGTAATAAAAAGCTATTAGGAGCTTTGTTACAAAGGGATTAAGACGGATTAATTAGGTATAACTATCTAAAGATTACAGCAACTAAAGAAAGCCAGATCTATAAGTTACTAGAGAGTGATTGGATATAGAAGATCTAAGAAGTATAGGTAGAGAATTTAGATTTAGAGCAATATAAAAACAGAGAAGTAACGTATATGCCTAAGTCTATTGCAGAAGAATTTATTAAGGAATTCTATAAGGGAATAATATAAGGATACAACGGAGCTATAGGCTTAGTGTTAAGACTTTAGGAGAAGTATATTATTTAAGGAATCTAGGGACTAGCAAGGTAAGTTATAAAAGAGTATCTAGATTGCTAAAGGAACAAACCAACAAGACATAAGCTATATAGAGGGCTACAACCTATTAAGATACTAGGAAGACTATGGGAAGTTATATTATAGGACTTTATTGTTAAGTTACTAAAGTTAAGAGATTCTATTATGGGACAAGACCATAACGCGATTTTAGTAATAGTAGACAAGCTAATAAAGTGGGGATACTTTATAGTATGCACTAAAGAGATATTAGTAGAGGATGTTACTAGAATCTATATAAAGGAAGTATTTGTAAGATATGGAGCACTAAATAAGATTATATTAGACAGAGATCTAAGATTTATAGTAGTATTTTAGGAAGTGTTTCTAGTAGAATAAGGAGTTTGCGTAGCAACCTCTACAGCGTATTATCTGCAGACGGATAAATAAATGGAAAGACTAAACTAGATACTAGAACAGTATCTAAGGCATTATATTAATTACGCATAGAATAATTGGGTATCGTTATTACTAGTTACACAGTTTGCATATAATGCAACACTATAAGAAGGAATGGGGATATTACCATTTAAGGCAAACTACGGATATAAGCTAAGAATGTCATTATCGCCACGTTAAGTAAAAAAGACGAGTAGCATAGCTAAATAAAGAATAGAGATGTTAATAAATCTTTATATAGACCTCACGGAAATAGCTAAGCTAGTACAGCAAAGGATGAAAAAGTACTATAATACTAAGAGATCTGAGGGACCAGATCTTAAGAAGGGAGATAAAGTATGGCTATTATATAAAAACTTTAAGAGCCGACGACTAAGTAAGAAGTTGGACTATATTAGACTAGGACCTTTTAAAATTGTGTAAAGAATTTTATTAGTCACGTATAAGTTAAACCTACTAGCCAAAATAAAGATCTACCCTATATAATATGTCGCGATACTAGAACCAGCACATAGAGGTATTAAGCCACCAGTCTATAAGGCAGACATATATAGAGGATAAGAGGAAGATAAATAGCAAGTTTTAAAGATTATTAGTTATGAGGACGTAGATAATAAAACGTGGTATAAAGTAAAGTGGATAGGCTATAATGAGACTACCTAGGAGCCATTAAGCAACCTAAAGAACGCTATAGGAAAGGTAAAGGAGTATTAGAAGAAAGCAGGTTAGGAAGCATTAAAAAAGGATCGCTAAAGAATGAGTTACCTAAGGGGGACCCAAGAGGAGCAATTGCTAAGCTACTTGGAGTTATTTCCCTTGTAGGAGGAGAGCTAGTCCTTTTGTTACCTAACTTATTAAGACCCTATTAAACCAATTTCTACTCCTTAGAATGAACTTTCTTATAACCCTTCTTAAGATGGGTTAACTGAGCGAACGTAACCTACTAAGACTCAAAGGAGCAACGTTGAGCCTTAAGGGCCCAAGCGGTCTCTTTAGTAGAACGGTAGAGTTTGGCGCATGCGGCAGCCAACTTAGACTTAAGCTTTATAGTAGTAGATTAAACACGAGACCCTATAATAAGTTACTTAGGGAACTTAAAGACTGTTAAGAGTTATAGGACGTGTATACTTAGCGTTAGAAATAGAGCGAACATCGCAGGACAATTAAATATTTGCTTTAGTGCACTCTGAGTAAGATAAGGGTTGTTAAGACAAGGGACTCGCTATTGTAATATATACTAACCCCGCTTTCGCACAACGAGAATATAGAGACAACATTATATTACTAAGCGACAGTATGGCAGCTATAGTGCGAGCATAATATTATGTTTGCGAAGAAGAAGAAGCTTTAGGTATAATAAGTAGGGATATTAACCAGACTAATTAAACGGACATTATACCTCTAGTAGATGACTTGGAGATGTTAGGAATCTTTAAGGACGAAGATAAAAAGAAGGGAGATAGTGTTACAGACGCTTTAAATACAATATTATAACTACTTAGGGAAGAGTTGCAGGAAGCTAGTTGGTTGATATAGGTATAGTCCAGGATAGATCTAGTAGAACTATATAATAAGAAATGGTAAGTAAGTCACATAATATTATACATAGTGTACGGAGTATATGTAGTGTATATTTATATATAACATGTATAACACGTACCTCACGTATAAGAGAGGATTTCTTAGGAGTATGGTTGTGTATTTAAAGGACCTTAGTCCCTACTGTAGATAGTTCTCTCCTTGTAGTAAATCTTAGAATATAATTAGAGTTAATCTATTAGGTAACTACTCCACCAGTTGTTATTATATTATTGATTTGTTCTTACCTATATACCCAGCCTAATAATAGGACCTACTATAGTTCCTGCTATAAGGTTCTGTTACATCTATCTAATATAATCTTACTTAGTGCTCTATGTCTTATAAATACTTCTTTAATATAGATTCTAGCAATATCTTCTACTAACATTTCTTCTATACATGCTATAAAGTATGCCCACTTTATAAGCTTGTCCACTATTACTAAGATTATATTATAATCTTATCCTATAATAGGATCTTTTAACTTTAGTAACTTAACAATAAAGTCCTATAATATAACTTCCTATAGTCTTTCTAGTATTTTAACAGGTTATAGCCCTCCGTATAGCTTATACCTTATTATTTTATTTCTTTAGTAATTTAAACATTTTTTTATAATTTATCTTACTAGTCCCTAGATTCCTTAAATAATATATTCCTTTTAAAGTCTTAACACTAAGCCTATAGCTCCGTTATGTCCTTAAGTTAGTCCCTTATAGAATAACTTAATAAACTCTTTTATAATAGACCTTAGAACATAGGTTACTTCTCTATTTTTATACTATTCTATATCTAGATCCTCTGCCTATGCTTCTTAGATCTTCTATATCTAATTACTCTCTAGTAATTTATAGATCTAGCTTTCTCTTATTATTACTATTTTAGAATAATTATACCTAATTAGTCTATCTTAATCCTTTCGCAATAAAGCCCCTAACAACTTTTTATTACTTTATAGTTTAGCTTTCCTATTTAAAGCATCTGCTTGTGCATTGTTTATACCCTTAGTATACTGAATTTTAAAATAGTATTCTATAAGCATTTCCACCCATCTAACCTATCTTTAGTTAAGTTCCTTTATTATTAGGAATCCTATAAGGCTCTTATAGTCCGTTTTAACCATAAATGGTTTCTCTGTGCCTTATAAGAATGCTCTCTATTTCTTTAACGCTGTAACTACACCTAATAACTCCTTGTTATAGATATTATAGTTTAGTTCTAGTAGTGTTATCTTTTAACTATAGTACGCTATTAGATGCTATATGTTCTAATGCTTTTATAGCAAATATGCTTCTAGTGCGAAGTCTAATATATCTATCTTAATAACCGTTTTTAACTTTAGTTGGTAGACCTTAAGGACTAGTTCCTAGGTAAACAACTCTTTAAGTTCTTAGAACAGCTTCTTCTACTTACTACTTTAAACCTATAGTTCCTTCTTTTTTATTAACCTTATAAATAGCTTAATACTCTTTAACTATTATACTATAAACCTCCTATAGTAATTGCAAAACCCTAGGAATAATTTTAACTGCATAACATTCTCTAGTTCTTGCCAACTTACTATAGCTTTGACTTTTTTTAGGTCTATGCTAATTCTTCCTAGTTTAATAATAAATCCTATAAAATCGGTTTTTCTTATAAAGAACTTATATTTCTTATAGTCTCTTTAAGACCCATTTAATATATTCTCTATGTTCTTTCTTACTTTCTAAGTAGATAATAATATCGTTAAGATACGCTATAATAAACTCATTAAGGTATTCTTCTAATATACTATTAATTTATTTCTAGAATGTTACTAATACGTTTATAAGCCCGAACTGCATAACTAATGGTTTATATAGTCCTTCCTTTGACCTAAAAGCTGCTTTCTATTTATTACCTTTCTTAATCCTAATTTAATAGTACGCCTATCTTAGATCTATCTTTATAAAGATCTTTATATTGCCTATCCTGTCTTAGATTTCGCTAATTAAGGGTAAAGGATACCTATCCTTTCTAGTAATACTATTTAACTATCTATAGTCTATACACATCCTAAGTTTTCTATTTTTCTTTAGGATAAATAGTACTAGATATTTTACTAATAACTATGACAGTCTAATATATCCCTTTTATAAGTTCTCTTAGACAAATTCCTTAAGTGCCACTAACTCTATTTTAGTAAGCTTATAGATTAAAAAGAACTTTGGACTAGTTCCCTCTTTTAACTCTATCTTATAGTCCTATGTTGTATATTCTAACAGCTTTTTACTTTCTAGTAACTATAACTTTTTACTATACTTATAGTATCTCTTTGGTATATAACTTAAGCTTCGCTTAGTCTCTTTATATATTACTCTAACTTAGTACTATACTAGCTTAATTTACTATTATACTTTACATTATTAAGTATTTCTAATATTAACCTAACCTGTAACCTAACTAACCTTTAAATTATATTCCTATAACTAAGGCATTTCTAGTATTGCCTTATCTTTTCCTAATAGTAAGATATTAAAAGACATTCTAACTGGTCTCCCTTTAATAGTTAACTAAATAGGTCCTATTTTAAGATTAATAATACCTCTATAGGCTATCTAATCTCCTAAAATTATTATAAGTGGATATAGGTGTTCCTTTTATCTATATAGTAACCCCATCCTCTCTACTGCTACTAGTAATATATGGTTTCTTATTACTCTATTATCTATCAACGCTTTAAACTGCTAATCTTACCACTTAACTTATAAGTTTAAGTATTATCCTTAAATTCCTTTAAGGGTCTAAGGCTCTACTACTAGTTCCCTCTAGTCTTATAGGCCTCCCCTTTTCTTAACTGTTAGCTGCTAGATCCTACCTATACTTAGTCCAACTTTGGCCAATACTTAGTTTATTTCTTTTCCTCTACATACCATAGATAAGTGTTCTCTAGGTACTCCTACCACTATTATCCATCTAGGCATTCTTCCGTAAGGAATCTTCTAGGTTAAAGTATTAGGTCCCCTTAACTCTATACTTCTACTAGGTGCCATCTATATATATACTTAGTATCCCTAAACCGCTTTTTCTCTAGTGCCTAATATATTCTTACTAGGTATTTCTAGTTCTTATCTTTTAGTGCCCTATGCATATTATATATATCATCTACATAAGCTATCTATAATAGTGTATAATATGCTAGGTAACTTAGGTTAACTCTTAACTTGTCTTTATCCTTAAGTTTAAACCTATACCTAGTTAACCTAACCACTAGTATTTCTGCTATAGGTATTAAGATTTATTATTTATTTCTCTAGTCCCTAGATCCTTCTTCTAGGTTCCTTAATATTATAATTAACGCTCCTTTAATATAATTTATATGTTTTTCTGTAATAGGTTAGTTTTAGATAACTTTTTTGTCTAGCTATATATAAAAATCTTCCTATTTATTATTATGTCGTTACCTATACCACTTTCCGTACAACTGGTTTAGTATATATAGTCTATCTATAAGAAAGTACCTTGTTATTGCTGTGTTGTAATATCCTTTAGTATATCTTTCTTTAAATCTAACTAGAATGTTTAAATCCTTTTCTTATTCTAGTTTATCTAACTACTTTACTCTAGGTGTCCCTGCACTAGGCCTATTAGTAACTCTTTATATAGGTGCTTTGTTCCTTATATAACCTAGTATAGCTAACCTCTTGTCTAGCTTTTGCTCTTATTATATAATAATTCTTTGTCTAAACTTATCTATAGTTTCTTATTTTCTGCGTCTTGTAGCTAGATTTTTAAAGTCATCTTACTTTCTAATCTTAGTATTAATTTTTTAATCTTTAGGCTAAACACTATATTTACCTGGAATTGCTATGGTCCTTATTTATTTCTTAAAATCTTAGCTTTCTACTAATGTTCTTATTTATTCCCTAAACTTGTAGTTCTTAAACTTGCGTTCTATACTTATTTATTTATTATTAAACTGAGTTGCTGCTCTTTCCTATTAGTTTTTATTTATTATGGGCTCTTAAGCTGTTCTTATCGCGTTCTGTAAGTCTAGAGCCTTTCTTATCTCTTCTTAAGAATTTTAAACCTATAGCCTTTTGCCTTTTATAAGTGGTAAGCTAGCACTAGCAGTTATCTGCTTGCTTAATTGTCTCTAGATACTACTCCTTCCGTCTTATAAAGCAATGGATGTTGTATTTAATGGTGTTATAATACCTATTACTAATCCGCGTTCTGTAGTGGTTTTAGTCTCTGCTTCTGTTATATTATTAAGGTATAAGTACTTTTAGTTAGCCTTATTTTCTTCCTTATTATTGTTAACTAATAAGTACTCTAACTTTATTATTATTGTTGCTGATTTTTATCTGTATATTGCTTTAATATCTTAATCTAGCTTATAGAGTTAATTCTGTTCTTTGTCTAACTCTATAATTCCTTTAAGTCCTCTTAACTCTAGCTCTTGCGGCTAATATCTTATACCATACTTAGCGTCCTTATAAATTTGGTATGTGTTATTATAACAAAATATAAAGTGCTTAATTAAACACTCCTTAGTCCTACGCAATATCCCTATATCTGTGTTATTATACTCTAATAACCTAGTGCCCCTTATTATGTGGTTACTCTAACCACCTCTATAGTCTCTAGTAAAATAACCTTGTTTTCTATAATTTATATAAGCTCTATCTTTAAACTATTTTTTTTATTATAGAGTCTACCTAAACGTCTTCTACTGCTAAGATCCCTGGTTTAGCCTTTACTTCTTAGTTCTATAATTACTTAATTCTTAACCTCTAGGTTTCTATAGTTTCTTTATTTATTTCTTAGACTCTTTAGTACCGCTTAGGTCTATTAGCTCTGCGCTATTCTATAGTTTTTAGCTCTGTGTTTGCTAATACGTGCTCTATGCTTTATATAACTGTGGAACTCTATCTTGCCCTTTCTTAGCTTGTTCCCTTTAATAGATCCTATTATTAATCTTTATTACTTAATCTATTAACTCTTTTAGAGTATCCGCATCTTCTATTAGGATAATTGCGTCCTAGACTTTAGCCTTAAGTCCCTGTTTATACTATGCTATAAGCGCCCTATTGTTCTATTTAACCTATATAGCTAGCGTTTAAAACTATATTATATACTCTATTACTAAGGTTTATTATGCTAGGTTCTAAAGCTTTTATTCTGCTATAGTTGTTACCTCTAGGTCTCCAAACATCTATATTAACTATTCTACGAACCCGTTCTAACTGGCAAATATATACCGTACATCTTGGTTAGTAGTTATTATGCTATTAGCCTATATTTTAGTAAGATAAGGTTTAAACTACTTAAGTGCTTTTCCTGTTAGGAACAACCCTGCATACGCCACTTAGTCTAATAATGTTGCTAACTTTACTCCCTCCTGTATAACCTTAAAATATATCTGCGTAAGGAATCCTTTAAGTTTTAACTTCTCTTCTAAGAATTGTTTAGTTAAAGGTAACTTAACCTTTACTACTTTAATTCTATTAATGTGTTTCTTAAGTATCCTACTATTATCTTATAAGTAATTAACCATTTCTTGTAACTAACCTTGCGTAATTAACTGAGAATCCGCCTCTATTATACTGGTATCTCCTCCTGTGCCTAAGGTCGTAGCTGCCATTAATGGCGTTGTGACTAGTACTTTGGGTAGCATATTGTTTGACTTTGTTTAATACCGTAACTATAGTAGTGAATGTGTAATAGAACCTTATAGCAAGAACTACAGTAGGTCCTATTATTAGGCTAGGTATATAGATATAAATAGGTTAACAATATAATAATAACTAGTAGAGTGGTTGCCTAACAGATTAACTCCAATTGTATTCTAAGATTTACTATAAAGAGAGAACTATCTGGGTAGGGACTGTAGTCCTTTAAATACACAACCATACGCCTAAGAAATCCCTTCGCTCCGTAAGGTACGTGTGCTCTGTTTACTCTGTTATAGATTATATAGATTACACAGATTATATAGATCACATTATGTGACCTCAGCTACTATTCCTCGTCACATGGTTCCACCGGATCCATCCTGGACCGTGCCTGTATTAACCAACTAGCTTCCGCCGACTCTTCTCCAAGTAGTTGTAACATCGTACTTAAGTTGTCCGTAACAGCGAGTTTAAATAGCGAATCCTTAAGAAAGTTACCACTAATTAATGTGACGGCTCAAACCATTGAACAAATGTCTTAACGAAGACTTGAACAAATGCTTCTAACACAAAGCGAACGAATGCTGTATTACGAAGATATCAAGGTAAGGAGCAAGAGAAGTGGTGAGGCCACGTCTAAATATACAAGCCAAGCCCTAAGCGAACCCCTGACTAGGTGACGCGCCCCAGCGCCGTCACAATTAATTTGGTAGAGAGAAGTCCTCTGCCTATATTACTGCTAAATATGGCTATTCTGTATAAAGCATCTAGCGGGTTCTTTAACGCTATGGATATTATAAGACAAAGCTAATAAGAAAGCCTTGCCTCTTACTAGAGATAAAAGAGGCTCGCCTTTAATTCGCCTTGCGGTATAAATATTGGATAATTAAGGATTAGAAGGCTGTGATCTGGAGTAATAAGACGGGCGTCGTTTTAGGCTATAGAAGAGGCGGCTATAAGCTCTGGCGTTTGGCTAAAGAGAAGGTAAATAAGAAGGCAATTTAACCTCGCTTTCCTAAAGCCACAGAGTTTATATTTTGGGGCGCTTTCTTATATAATTAGAAGGCTCCCTGCTATATATAGTGGCCAGAGACTGCAGTAGAGAAGGAGGCTTTAAAGTATAAGCTTAAAGCAATTAATAATGCAATTAAACTAGAGCTTTGCTAGGCTTAGGAGCTTAACCCCGGTATATAACAACTTGGGCTTCGCAATAAACCAGGCAGAAAGCCTTAATTCCACATAATAGAGAAGAACGGCGCCTTTTAAAGAAATAGTGAGAAAGGTGGCATTAACTAATACTGCTATCTCACCATAATCCTCCTGCCAATCCTTATTCCTTTTAGTGTTAAATATTAAATTAATTGTCCAGATACTATTATCTAGGAGGATAAGGCTCCGGCTTATACATCGCATTACTAGCAGATTTACTTTAACGCAGTATGCCTCTAGCGCCTTTTTTAGCCCAGTAATTTACCTAATCTAAATATAATTAAGCTAGCTTAGCTATACCTTAAATAAGTTACTATAAAGAAGGGAGTGCTAAGGACTAGAGTAGAAGCTAAATAAGTATAGTAGATGGCTTGGGAGGAGCTTAAATAGTAGCAAATATAAGCTTGGATTAAGCAAATACCACAACATATTAAAGAGGTGATCCGTTACAGAGGAGGCAATAACTATGTTAAAGGCGCTACTGACTCTACTTTCGATTAGAAGGCTCTTAAGCATATAGCTTAATATTAGTGCAATGTAATTGCTTATATACGATAGTAGGTACTTTTAAGCCTTAATTAAGTTAATCCTACAGAGCCTCTAATAAGCAAGTCACAAGAACTAGAGCTTCCAGAGCGTATAAGAATAGGACCTTAACTTCCAAATCAGCTTCTAGATCTAGAGCCTCTATATGGCAATCACGATCCAAAGTAGCGTCGCCGACGTCGAGCCAAATGGGTCCTTCACCAGCCTACTTAGTCAAAGCCTCCCTCCAAGAAGCCTCCTCTTAAGCCTCCTCTTAAGCCTCTACCGCCTATTAAGCCTCCTTCTCATTAGCTATAAGAGCTTTAAAATCGACTAAATATAAAGGGCAAGAATGTAAAGAAGGCAGAGTTTAAAGTCAGCTTTATTAAGCCTTAAATTAGGCAGTTATAGGAAGATCAACACTAAGTAATAAATGTTAGGTGGTATATAATTAATTAATCCACAAGGAAGTTAGTAAGGCTAAAAGAGGACTCTGCCGCTGCTAAGGATAAGGCTGTAGGTAACGATAGAGCCTCTGCTAGCAGCTTAGTTAATAGAGCCTCTATAAGCAGCTTAGTCGATAGAGCCTCTGCAAGCAGCTTTGTTAAAAAAGCCTCTATAAGCAGCTCAGTTAATAGAGCCTCTATAAGCAGCTTAGTTAACAGAAGGAGGTCTATAATACTGCCTATAGATTATTGTGTAGAGCCTCTAAAGCCTCTAAAATATTAAACGTCTATACAAACAATTGCTAAAAAGGTAGGAAGAAGGCAGTAATAAGAGGTTACTATTTAGCCAGAGGACCTTATAGGGCCAGTAGAGGAGCTAGTAGAGGAGCTAGTACAGAGTAGGATTATACGGTCGCGTAGAGCCTACAGCCTTAAAAATATATAGCTTATTAATCAATTAATCAATTGCATCTATATTGCCTTTTATTTAAAGCTTTTTAAGCAACTTTTAAGCCTTTGCGATTAAATTTAGGATTTTTAGTAAGTGGTAAGCCATACTTTCCTAATTAGGAAGATGTACGAACTTAAAATAATCCTTTTTTTATCTCGGTCCCAGACGATTATCTAATCACAATTTGCTTATATTAGCTTACATTAGCTTAGATAATAATCGTCTAGTCAACTATTTGGAAAATTAGGAGAGGCGAGCGCAGATTTAAGTGTATTATTTATAGAAAGACAAGCCTTATATTAAAAAATTATCTATTAATTAACTACTTACTAACGCCTATATAAGCAAACGGCTAATAGGAGGCTTAGGAACTAGATAAGCTAAATCTAACGCTATTTATCAGGTAAAACTTGAGTAGATAGTTATCCCTTTATGCGGCAGAAGTCACTGTTCATATTAGGCGCTTTTGGCACTTTTGCTTAGGTTAGTATACTACAGGTACCCTGACTAGCGCGGTTTTATAAGCAAGTCCCACTAAATATATTGATATTGCAATGCCGACAAAATGCTGCAGAAGGCCACCACTAAAAACACCAATATTAATTTTGTTAAGGAAGTTTAGCAAAAAGTCGTAATATATAACGCCATGTCTATAAGTTTTTGCCCTTCCTCCATTAACTAGCTGCTAATTATATAGGAAAATCCTCTATTAAAGTCCATTGAATTACTACCACCTATACGCTTTATATGCGTTTTTAACGTTAATAAGGATAAGCTGGTAAAGGGCCAGCTTAAGGTTATAAGGGAGGATATACAGTATACATTAAATAAGATGTATTAAGTGCTACAGGTTATTAAACGGTTTAATTAGCGGTTATTTAGTATAGATATATAAGGGGGTAAGGTACTTTAAGGCAGCTTTAAGGAAATAAGATTCTATTAAGAGCTAAATCATATAGACCTTATAAGTAACAAGACGTTTAGATAAGGAATAGAATAGATTTGGGTTGACGTGGTCAAGATATAGGGGTAGCCGTGGTATGTATATATACAGTCACCTCCAGGAAATAATTAGTCGGTGCGTATTTCCCCACTAAAACTTACTAACTTTAATTCTTAATAATAATCTAACCTATATATATTATTATTATAAAATTTTAGTAGTAGTAGTAATTCTTTAATTAACGTCTGATACGGATCCTACTGGCCCATGCAGACTACTCCGTCACAGGGGGGAAAACTTGTGTATTTACAGGAAGAAAACCCCTGTAGTTGGGGGAGGAAAAACCCTATAAGCAGCCTTAGTAGGATGAAAAACCCCAATTTGCTATATTTACACGTAGCTGCGGCCCTACGGGCCTACAGCACGTCCTCCTCCTTAGATGTTTTGAACTCCTTAGGAACCACTGCTTCCTTCTCTAGCTTATCTAAAGCTAGGGTTTACTACGTCCCAGCTAGGCCTTACCAATTAATCGCCGTGTGCTTGCGCTTGTTGTTGTTTTCTCCTATATCTTAACTATCCCCTGTGTGCTATCTCTTGTTAACTATTGCCGTATACGCCTTACCTCCTTCCCCCCTAGAGCCATTAAAGGCGTAAGGGGGATTCATCCGTTCTAATTACCGTAATACTAACAGCGGGATATATTGTGTGTTGGGTATCTTTTATACCTAGGCCCCAGCTAGGCCCTTTCTAAGGGTTACCACTCCGTTGAAAGGAGACAAGGAAAACCATGGGTCGCAATCCAGGCTGCTAGGTATTTAGTACTTGCTAATGGCAAGTAACCGCATGCTCCGCGGGCGATCGCCCTAGGGGTTAGGAGGGGCCGTATACTTGCTCGTTCGTGTTCGTTCGCGATCGTTCGTTCGTTAATATAAGGTCGTTAATGCTTTCAATTGGGGGTTAGGGGATGTTGGATTCCATCTTGTATCCGCAAGGATTACATAGGGTTGAATAGGAGTGTAGCAGTTGTCTACTATAAAGGGGGTACCGTTAGTAGTGGTTTTTAAGATCTCACCATCCCATGTGAAAACTTTTCACTACCCCCTATAACATTTTGACCACCACCACGACCTCCTACCCGCAGCTGTGTGACGTCTCTACGTTGGCTCTGCTAAGTCTAAAGACCAGTAGGTTCGTAGGCCTTACCACGTATAGGTGCAGAGTCCGATTTCAAGGACCATTATAAAATTTTAAATTTAGATAAAATATTACTTAAATATTAAGTATATAATTTTTTAAAAGAAAAGAAAAAGAAAACTTTATATAATATAGCTTTAAAGTTAGTATATTTATAGTTATATTGTGTATTAGCGCTGGAAGAGCCTAGATACTTATGCTCTTCCACTTCTTGTCCTAAGGCGCGACTTGGCCCTAGGATAATTTGTTTTCTAAGTTAGCCAAGCGTGAGATGCTTTATAACAACTGGGTATAATTTATGAAATAAGTATAAGTTAAGGAGTAAGTACGGCTTAAAGAACGAGTGCAATTTAAGGAGTGGGTGCGATTTGAAGACTAGAAGGAACTATGGCGGACTTTTTTAAAAGGGTAAGTTCAGCAATTCCTTTAGATATGTCCTTTTCTGCCATATCCAAAGTATTCTCTATTTGTGGCTTAAGTCCTTCATTTGTTAGTTCCTAAGGGTGCATAGGATTAAGTGGCGTTGAGGTTTATAGGGTTATGCGTAGGTTTTAGAAAAGGGTCGCGCTTTAGGGTATATATTGGTTTTATAGAGTCTTAAATATAAGGCGTGGTTGGCTTTAGAGAACGAGTTTATTTGTTATATTAAAGGTCCTTATTAATTCATTAACATATTATAGTAAATTTGGGTAGGTCCTTTAGCAGTTCCCTACCTATTAACTGTGCTCTAATTTCATCCGAAATAGCTTATTAAAGAGCAGTAACTTTAGCGACTTTATTTTAATCTAGTTCACTAATAAGGCCTAAAAATTCCGAAAAGAAGCTGGTAAAGTCTCGATTCCATTGTTATAGGTTTTTAAGTTTAGTAACAGCGGTGTGTTTACGGCTGGCGTTATTATATATTCATTCTAATAAAGAGACGAAGATTTTAAAATTAACGAAGGTGCTATTATAGAAGAATAGGTCTATAGTTCGTGTAGTGTTTTTACTTAATTAAGACATTCCATAGCTAATCTTACTAGCTTCGGTAGGGTATCAGTTATAGTTTGTTAAGAGTTTAAGGTGGAGCTTAGTTATAAAGGGATATAGGTTATTTTAATTTCCATTAAATATTAAAGGGTTAGGAAGCTTTTCTAGTTTTATAGTAGGTACTGGGTTTGTTATAGGTATGGGTAAAGCTACTATTACTAGTTTAGGGTTTGCATTTGATGGGCTAGGTTTATATATAGTTATCTTAATTTTATTTGTAGGTGTTACTGTTGGGGTCTCTATTATAAGTATATTAACATTGCGGAGTTCTTTGCGGAGTGTTTTTATTAATCGCTGATGCTGGGCTTCTAGTGCAGCCTACTACTGAGCTAAAGCATCTATAAAGGCTTCTTGCATTGCAGTTAACTATTCCCTAACTAGGGTTATAATGCTTATGGTTAACGCGTGGGATTTAAGGTCGTTTACCATTTTAATAGTAGTTATTTTAGACGTAACGTAATATAAGGGCGCAAAGAGGCTTTAGAAAAGATTTAAAGGAATAATATAAATTCTATCTAAATCTAAGGGTATATAGCTCTTGCTAGGAACAAGACATTATATAAAGAAGAGAAAGGAATAACGAGAGAATCTTGCAATTAAACAGTTTAGGGGTCTTGGTTAATGCGTGCGCACGTGCACACGCGGACGGACTTTGGTAGTATTTAATTGATCTGGCAGAACTTGGCAGAAGTCAATTAAGCTAGCAGAATTCGGCAGAATTTGGTTAAAGCTTCAAGTTCTATCTGTTAAGTGTTTTACTAAGACATTCCTACTGTAACTAGGCTAGTCCCGTTACAAAAACCCATTTAACGTGTTCTCTATGTTCTTCCTCATTCTTTAAGTAGATAATAATGTTGTTAAAATATACTATAATAAACTTATTAAGGTGTTTTTTTAATACACTATTAATTTGTTTCTAGAACATTGCTGGTGCGTTTATAAGCCCAAATTGTATAACTAATGGTTTATATAGTCCTTCCTTTAACCTAAAGGCTGCCTTCTATTTGTCGCCTTCCTTAATCCTAATCTAGTGGTACGCCTATCTTAGATCTATCTTTATAAAGATCTTTACGTTGCCTATCCTATCTTAAATCTTATTAATTAAGGGTAAAGGATACCTATTCTTCCTAGTGATGCTGTTTAACTATCTATAGTCTATACACATCCTAAGTTTTCTGTTTTTCTTTAGGATAAATAGTACTGGATATCCTACTAATAACTATAA
>Ga0307507_10004241_pt1 | contig 25874 bp, 26 predicted proteins | sample 7_EM_MG_FD_207223 | JGI IMG/M metagenome (GOLD analysis project Ga0307507, IMG submission 207223) | Populus trichocarpa ectomycorrhiza microbial communities from riparian zone in the Pacific Northwest, United States - 7_EM | ecosystem: Host-associated > Plants > Roots > Unclassified | place...
TCAGGGGACGAAGTGGGGGGTTGGGGTGCGGGAGGGTGTACCGTAAGCAAAGCGGTGTGAGCGTTTGAGTAGAATGTATGGGGGGGGTTGTAGAGGGCGTGGAGCTTGACCCAAATCCCATGCCCCGAGGATGCCCTTAAATAGGAGTTTTTCCCTCAACCCTAACCCTGCGTGACTCATACTCTCGCGTCACGCGACTCATGACTCATAGTGAGTTATGTTAAATATCAACCAATAACAATAAACCAAGGACGCGCTATTCTGTCGTCATGTGAAATCCTATGAGTCAACTGATCTCATAGCGTGCAAGATAATAAACCGATGACTAATAACTATTAGTCATGTGAGTGTCTGTCTTGCTTACTCACCTTTTGTGACAGAGAGATTGAAGTGTATGTTCCCGTTTTAGGATGCCCATAGGGTAGGAACGAGAGTTCCATAAGATGGCGGACGGAATCAGAATAAACACTTAAGTAAAATAACATATGACAATACCAGCAGACACATGGCGGATACCTCCGGGCCCGCTCAGAACCAGTCAGTACGAACATGAGATAGTGAGCGCAAATGGCTATTCGAGCGATTGCTGCCAAAAGTCAGTTCAGAAACCTGATGGACAGACAGTGACGACTCTCATGCATTGAATGGCCTGAGGTCCTTGAAGTTGGCCTTTTCATATTCAATTCGGTAAAGACATATTAGTGGGTTGGCTTTAGTCGGCTACGTGTACTCCAGACTGGCCTATTACTCGTGGGACTGACACACCCTCACGATAATATAGTAGTCTACGTCTTCATAATATGAGCCTGGAGTTGAACATTTGTCAGGGTTAAGTGGTGTTCGCACTTACGAGTTCAGAGAACTTAGTTCAGTCAATACTTAGTTAGTATGGTTAGAACATGTAGCCCACGAACACTCAGAAGCGGAATATAAATATTGAAGTGCCTCCCTCACTTAAACAGAATCATCAAGCACCGGAGAAGAGATCTTATCAATATAATAAGTTGAAAACTATTAATTTCTTACTATTCTTACACTACGCGAGTAACTCAGTTACACTTTACTAAGAGCCTTCCCAGACAAGATTCTCCGTCTATAGAACCATCTGAGCATAAGATCCAGTCCGGTATTATATGTTACCATCCCGTCTACCCCTAACAAGAATCATGAACACACTATTCTTCGCAAACTACAGAATCAACTCTGAATACAAGATGATCAGTCATCTAATCCAAGGAAAACAAACGAAACTTGCAGAAATGACTCAACTCCATGAGTTATTAAGGAGTGAGATAGTGGCCGCCCAATTACGACAAAAAGAATACTACCATCAACACAGAAAACTCAATCCAAACCTAAAATCAGGAAATATGGTGTGGCTGTTGCCAGGCAACATCAAGACCATGAGACCCTCAAAAAAATTGGACTAGGAGAAAATCGGATCATTCAAAATCTTGGCAAGGATTGGGACAAGCGCATATACGCTGGCCCTACCACCTTCAATGGCTATACACAATACCTTCCACATCTCCCTCCTCGAATCCTACCAAGACAATCGATTTCCCTCTCAGAAAACAGAACCCCCTCCTCCTATTTCGATAGAAGGAGAAGACGAATACGAACTCGACGAAATCATTGACTCTTGACTCCACTACAACAAGCTCCAATACCGAGCTAAGCATCAGGGAAATGTTGGAGCTGGTCCAAGGTGGTCCTGAATGGTCCTGGTCCACCAAGGGGGGTTGTGGTCCCCGTGGTCCACCTGGTCCACTCCGATCCGCTCTGATCCACACTTTTGGAAATTTTACCGAAAATGTGGATCAGGGTGGATCAGGGTAGACCAGGGGGACCAGGGGGACCATAACCCCCCTTGGGGGACCAGGAGTGGTTTTTAATTTTGCTGATGAAGTGGAAAGGCTACTCACCAGAACACAACAAAGTCCGGCACCCGGCACAAAACTTCAACAATCCAGAGATTGCAGTCAACTGCACAGGATGTTACAATGACGAATGTAACATCCACCTGAGCGAGAATATGGGATATTGGTTTCCCCAAGGCCCGAGATACTACAACAAGAGCATAGACAAAAATGCTTCCTACTAAACACAACAATCACCTCCCCCTACCCTAACTCAACCACCAAAAGGCCCTGGACATGAAAATGCGAGTGCTGCAAACATGAAGAGAATTACTAGAGACCAATGCTTCCAGAATGACTGCCGGAGACATAGGCAAGACAAAATAAGGGCTAGCTACTACCCTAGGGAATATGATGTTAAACAGTCACTTAACAGCAAAAATGCGGAAAAGAGGAGGGCGATAAAAGTTCTGAGGACAGAGCTTAGGAGGGAGGGGAGCGAAAAAACAATTCCGGACGTCGGCAGCCTACAACTCCAGGTCAGAGAAATCCTGAAGCAACGAGACCTAGATAAGGAACCTATTGCTATCAACAACGCAATGATCCAAGCTAGGCAAGCAACAATAGCACACCAACAACAATCATTGGAAATCAGCAACCTCACTTTGCGAATGATGCAACAGCAATACGAGGACGGCCAACAGGAAATGTGAAGACTCAAATGAGAGACGAGGAGGCTGGCAAGGCAAATGGATACTTTGGGAAGATAATAGCATCGTGGGACCGATGCAAGAGGGGGAAGGGAGCTAATGTCACAAACAGTGACTAAGCAAGGCAGACTTTCACATGGCTAATAGTTATTAGTCATCTGTTTGTTATCTTTCATGCTATGAGATCAGTTGACTCATAGGTTTTTCACATGACAACGCAATAGCTTGTCATTGGTTTATTGTTATTGGTTGTTATATCACATGACTCACGATTGTGGTCATGTGATTTATGTACTTCGCACATGACTCATAGTTATGAGTCATGGGTTTCGTGCAAGTGACCCCTTTAGGGCACATGACTTGTTTTATGGGTTTTGATTGGTCGCGAGATATGGCTTAACTGACTTGTACGAGTCAGCTGATGGATTTCACACTATGACTCACTATGAGTCATGAGTCAAGTGACGCGAGAGTATCAGTCACGCAGAGTTAGGGTTGAGGGAAGAACCCTTATATAAGGGCACCCTCAGAGCGTGGAATTTGGGTCACGAACCATCTTCTCTACACACCCGGCGATTGAAATCTCAACACCATGAGAATTCATCGTCAACATCCACTCCCGCACTCTCAGTGAGCTGCACCCCCCCCCCCTCCCACCTTACTTCCCTTATCATGTCCTTGAGCTCTGGCGTCCTTGTTTCTAGTAGTCGTTAGGCTCTACTCCCTCCTCTCTCCGCTCGCGTTTCGCTGTCTCGCTTAGCACTCGCTCGGTCGGCAACACCCTCTCGCCCATGTTACAGAGGGCTGGGACTACAGTTCGCAGTAGGAGAAAACTTTTCAACAGGCTACGGTCGATTTCTCTGTTCTCTTCAGTACCTTTAGAGGCTCCCTAGTCAGACACGCACACGGTTACCGATAGTTTCCACAGTTATTGGGTTTACCCCTCCTCTCACACCACAAGGTCTCGTCCCATTGCTCGGTTACAGCTACAATCCACTCACTCAGCTGGCACCCTACTGCCCCTTTACCTTACACCACCCTCGGGATTTCTCCACAGTCACACTCCTCAGTTACGCTCAGTCGTCGTATTGCACTGCCTCGGTGGTTGATGTCAATGCCTTGGGTTCCTGAGTAATGTGTGCAACGCCGCAACAGTTTATAGTGGTCCCCACACCCACAGACCGCATCAGGAAAATGTCGGAGCATGGTCCACAGTGGTCCTGAACGCTCCTGGTCCACCAAGGGGGGTTGTGGTCCCCGTGGTCCACCTGGTCTAATCCGATCCATTCTGATCCACACTTTTTGAAATTTTACCGAAAATGTGGACCAGGGTGGATAAGGGTGGACCAGGAGGACCAGGGGGACCATAACCCCCCTTGGTGGACCACGACTGGTTTTTACATTTGGCTGATGCATTGTTCTTTCTTCATTGTCGGTTACTTTGGGTTTCATTAGTGGTTATAACAATTATTTATTTTGTTGGTGTCTACTGCAAGGATTTTCCTGTTGATTCCGCCCCATGTATTTCTTTTTCTTTTTCTTTTCGACCGCTTAGTCGGAGGGGGATTTCTTATTTTGTGTGGCTGGTGTGCGGTTGGTCTCATACCATAGGGACTTGGGTTGTTGGCTTTTTCTCTGGCACCAGGGTGGATAAAAAGCGGGGATAAGGTTTTTTCTTTGCCATAGCTAGCGCTCCACGCAGTCTTTGTTCCCAGTAGTTGATAATACAAAGCACATGAATTGAAAAAAAAAAAATGAAAAAAAAAAGCGTGGAATTTGGGGTCGTCACGCAACTATCTAAGTTCATACATACATTGTACTTTCAATATAAAACCTTTTATCTATCACACTTCCGGGAACCCAGACACGACTGTCTTACATGAGCCTAGCGATCGACGTTACTAAATTAGAGTCCGAGTACTTAGCTATCGCAACAGTTATTGGGCAAAGAGAAGTGATCGTTAGTGGACTCTTAGTTACCTGCTGCAAGTATCACCTGGCGAAGAGAGGATTGTAATAATAAGAACAACATTTAAGAGGTGGACCTCCAATAATATCGGATTAGTACACTAGTTGAAAAAGGTATTCCTTCTAGTGACTGCCCATACCTTATCCAACAGTCGAATAGCTGATCGCATGCTACTTTTGGATGGACATGGAAGCCATGCTACGATAGAGTTTATGTGAATTTGCAAACAAAACCAGGTTGATATACTATATCTTCCAGCCCACTCGAGTCATGTTTTACAACCCCTAGACCTTGCCACATTCTCTCTGCTCAAGTCCGATACCGTAGCCAGGTTGCAGATCTCGCCCATCCGGGTGATGCCGTACCAGTGAAGAAGCGACGATTTGTTTAAGCCTATCAAACCGCCCGGGCAGAAACCTTCACACCTAAAACTCTTCATGCTGGCTAGTCAGCCGCTGGCCTTTTTCCTTGGAACCCCAATAAGACACTTAACTCCTCTCAGCTACATCAAATCTCAGTAACACCAATAGACACAATTACTTCCACCCCGCCAACCACTAACAAAACAGCACTACTTCTACCCTCCACACCAAACCGATGCAGAACTATCAATGATACTCTCCTTTCCCACACTCCTAAGCATCCCCATGACAATCATTATGCCATGCAAAACCTTGGTTCTCTTATACGGGATCAGCGAACCATTTTCCAGAAGGCTCAGCAAGCCCTTGGTAAAGTTACTGCCCAGTATGACTTACTTCATGCCACCAACCAGCACCTACAACTACAGCTAAATGAGTTAGAAAGTAAGAAGAAGAAAAGAAAGGTCATTCTAGATCCAAATACCATGTTTACCAATGTAGAAAGTATAAAAAAGTCATTGGAGAAAGCAGAGAAGGCTTGAAGGGAGACAGAGATGGAAAAGGCTAGAATTACAGAAAAATAGGCTCTGGCAAAGGCAAAAGAGTCTTCTGCCGAGGCGACTGCATTAACCACCCACAGAACTTTGCAAAAGGCACAAATGGAATCATGTATGTTTCAATGGGAGTTGTAAATTAGAAATTTTTTTACTTTGAGTAGGAGGGCCTAGGTGGCCGGAAGCTAGGGGTGGCCGGAAACTGGGTACGCTTAATTACATAAGTATGATAAGAATCATTTTAGAGTTAAGGTTTTCAATCTTAGGGCTTTTGATATTCCACCCCCCCAATTCCAACCCCACAATATCTTATAAGATTAAATAAGATCTAATTATAGTTCTGGAAGACTAGAGTGGGTACCAATTTTTTTTTGAAATATGTAATAGTTTTGGCTGTAACTATTGCTATAATGCTTGAATTTTACATTAGTCACATCTTTTAATATTGCCAAGACTAAAAATAAACTTAGAAAAACCATGAGTGACAAAAGGAATGAAACAAAACCTAATAATTATCACTCTATCAATGATACTATAACCCTAATATCATTTGATACAAGAATTATAATTAATAATATTATTATAGGTTTTACTTAATTGTCAATAACTTTTTCCAAAGTTTATTCTAATCACAACCAAGCCAACTCTTCTTCATGTTAATTCTTCTATTACACAAATTTAATTAAAAATATTAAAATTAAATATAAGTTAATGTTTTTCCAAATACAACCTTAAAACCTGAAGAGAAAGTAAGAAAACCAACTTGAATATTAGCAAAAGTGAGAAAAATGGATCTACAAATGGAAGAAGAGAAAGTACATAAGTAAAAAAACCTCCCTACACCCTAGAGTATAAAATTCACCAACATGAGAGGGTCTGAAAACAAAAACCAATAACCTTAACGAACAAGTAGCCAAGAAAACTCAACCTGATAGTGAACAAGAATTTATAGTAAAAGGAACCAAGTGCAATACCTGAGCCTAAAGCCACAAAGTTTACCTGCTGATTGTGCTAAGCCACTATTACTTTCATTTCAACACCATGAGACCAAGTGGAAAGGGCAATATGATTCCTGAAAATCCCAGCTTAGAAGAGCGGTTTCAATGGGAGTGCAACGAGGCAATCCTGTGAAACTGTGTGGCAGAACCAGGTGCCCCAAGGCTTTCTGGACGAAAACATGGTATAAAGTAGTTAGCTGCAGCGCAGTGTGTGCAGTAAGTTACCAGCTAAGATCATAAAGTCTAGTATGATCCCTGCCGATCCAACCACGAGCATTAAAGAGAGGAAGGATACACTCATATCTTTACTGTGGAACTTCATAGTAAATGTTCTTGGTGGAATAGTTGCCCGACGGAGATGAGGTTATATTACGGAGGAGGAGGAGCAGACGTGCGAGTGAGGCAAAGTTGTGGTTTGAGTAGGTGTACTAATAATATTATGATAAATGTGAAATTCCATGCTTTCCTTCCTATCTACTCGTGAGGAGGTTGTATGATATTTGGGGTTTATGTCGTGCCTTCCAGGGTCGAATTTTGCATGCTTTTTGTTTGCCCGAGAAATCCATGAGAGCTGGATCTCGCCGTTGGGCACCACCGGGTGTGATTCGATCAGATCCTTTTCCCGAGCTTATTTATATTGCGGTGTGACCGCTCCGGTTGTCCGACCCATGTACCATAGGTCGATCATGGCAGGTCGATCATGACTATTCGCAATACCCCGGACGGTATCACACCATAATGCCTGCATATCATAAGATTGCTATCCTCCTCTATTATTATGGACTTGCATAGGCTAAGTGAATTAAAGCACCCCCCCGTACCTGAATGGTACCACCAGCTATATTTGTCATACTCTTAAAGGCCTCACAAACTTAAAGCTAACTACCTAGGCTGCACTCGCAATATGAGTGTGCTTGCTTACCATCCGACATAGAGCATTGTATGGATTAAATAATGGTAATGGTAATAACAATAAGAATAAGAATAATAATTGGGGCCTTGCTCGATTCCTAAAAAATCTCCCTACCGTTTCGCAAGAACTCCGAGAACTGGGTATCCCCCCGGCACCTGGGACGAGGTTGAATGTGCGGAAGCTGCAACCGCCAACCGCCAGAAACAACGGCACGAAGAACGGCTCTGAAGATGCTAAAAAAAGAAATGGCGGAGCAGTTCCTGGTAGCAGATGAGGACGAGAATGCCCAAATACACTCGGTAGAAGGGTTTTGCAATTTTTATTCCAGCGTTTTGTCTGCTGTTGTTGCTGTTCCAGAGACATATTCTCATCCCAAGTGCTGTGCTATACTGGACTGGTATTATGTTTGTGCTCGAGAATCCTATCTTCGTCTCGCCACCTCATTACCCTCGCAGAACACCTAAGCGCCCATCGCACACGGTACTTTCGATGAACGAACTCACCACAGAACATGAACAACCCACCAAGATACGCGCGCACACTCGACTCGACTACCGTACCATACCGTTTGCGAAATCTCGTATATATACCCACCACACACATCCCGTACAATCCTAGCCACCGTTCACAGCCGATACGACAGAAGACAGGTAAGGCAACACAACCCGCCCGATAAGACACCACGAGTATCGTACCGTGGTTTGCCAGGGCAGGGGCCGAAATGTTATCCAAGCGTCGCGTCATCGAGTGCACCTCCTGAAACACCGTTTCGCATGCAGGCAGGCAGGCATTTCTGACTTCCTTACCGTATGACGTCTTGTCCCGTGCTGGAACAAAGGACGAGGTGGCGGGGCTGAGGCGCGCAGGGTAGGGTTTAATTCATGGCAGGGGTTGCACTGCTGCCTGCGGTACAATGGTAGTACGGGTATTGACTGAGTAAGTTCGATGGAGGAGGGCAGGGTTTACTCCAGTAGTTTATTAATTGTGGTATGGTACTGGATTATATGTACATTGTATGGTGGAAGGAGCAGTGTGGATTTCGGGCTGTGATGTGTGAGAGGGGAGGGAAAATGAAAACTGGTGATGTGAGGTGGAAATGGAATGAAATGGTGGAGAGAAGGTGAAATATCATAAAAATTTAATAGGGAATAAAAATAGAGAAATATTGTTTGCTCCGTTGCGTGTTTACCCTTCCGTTTGGGAAATAGGGATGGGGATGGAAATGGAACTGAAAATGAAAATGAAAATGATACCTTGTGGATGCCTGCCTGTCCTGCCTGCCCTAGTTGACAAAGGAAATTGAGAAATTGTAAAAAAAAATATTTGTGGTGACGAAAGTGGGGGGATTAAAGAGTGGTGATGTGTTTAATGTTGTGATAGAAACGAAGGAGAAGGATAGATCGGGGTAAAAATTGTGGTTCGCTTTACTTCATTCTGATTCATGCATCCCACCTAGCTTATCCTCTCTTTTTCTCTCTCTCTTTCTTTCTTTCCCGTTTTACTGTAACCGTTTGTATTGAGTTCAACGAATTCACATAAACATCAACCTTGTTCTCCTCCTCTCCATGTTTGCCGGACTCCTGCTTACCCCCAAGTTCCCGTTCTCGTTCCCGTTCTGCATCCCCCGTATCATCCGGAGAGCGTGTCGTTCGCAATAAGGTCGCCCATTGAAATCGAAGTAATCACCACTCAGCTCGCATCGGCAATCCTATAACAAAATTAGCCCACATTCTCCTATCCACCCACAAACGCTCTTGCATTTCACTCAGAACGGGGAAAACATACATAACATCTAAAACAATTGGGGTGAAACCTCTCATCCATCTCCGTCTCCAAACACGGCCCTTCAATCCCCTTATCGCATGATGGACACAGTGAATGATTCAACTTGTGGTAGTGCCGATGGCAATAGGGTAAATTATCCAACACGTAGAACTCGGCGGACTGAAATGGTTCGCGGCAGTCCTGGCAGACAAAGCAGGCTTTGTGGTACCGGCCAGTTAGTCGCCCATCGGCGGAGGAGATAGATTTTCCGACTATGGCTTCGCCGCAGCCTCTGCAGTTGCCTTTTGATGCGGTTGTTCGCCGCCTTCTGGGCGCCGGCGTGGGCTCGTCTACCGGTGGCTGGGTCCGCGGTGGTGATTGGGACGGCGCGGGCGGAGGGGCTTGCGGGGTTTTGCTTTTGGGGGGCAGCGGCGGGGCTTGCAGTGGCTCGGGGGCGAGGAAGGGTTCTGTCAAGTTTGGGAGGGGTTTCCCGTAGTTGATCGGGGATGCTGGTGACGAAGATAGGTGAGGGTGGGGCTTCAATGGCGGGGGCGCTGCTCGTTCGTAGGATGGGATTCGAGGTTTATCTCGAGGTCGGTCTTTAGTTGGGTGTTTTGGCTGCACGGCACTGGGTTGGAGCCCTTGCATCGAGCTTTGGAGTTCCTTCATTAAGCCGTCGATGTCGCTCAACCCATTGCTGTCCTTTGGCTGACCACGGCTCCCTCGAGAGGGTTTTGGGGGGAGCTTGGGGACCTGGGGGGTCCCGGAGATTGGTGGGCTGGACATGGAACTGCGGGAGCTCTTGGAATTGTGGGAGAATACTGAGGAGGCATTGCTTGACATGGAGGGGCTTGGGATGTGGGATGCGGATTGCTCTACTGGGGTTTCTAGATCGTAGGGGTTCCCTAACGAATAGTGGGTGTATTCAGCTGCTCTTGGTGGAGACAGTCGGTGTAGTGTTGGAGGTTTAGAGCCAGACCGCCTATCCAATTCACCAGATGACGTCGCGCTAGTCCCAACAGAGGGCCGTCGTCGGGCTGGCTGGTCTTTTGCTGGCAACACAGGTGGTAAGTTGTCTTCAGGAGGAGGTGGGAGTCCTTTAGCCAGGTTTGCCGAAGACTTATTCCGTCCACGGAGATGGTTCTTCACCGTTACAGACGGAGACCTGGGCAGTCCTAATCCAGGATGCGGGGGCTGTCTGCGAGGGGACTTAGAATCATTCTTGACGGGAAACGTGTGCGATCTTGTGTCTAATCTCAAAGCATCCATTTTTGGAATTGACGGTGTAACCTCTGACTTCATAGCACGATGGGTGTATGGAGATACTGGGTCTAGTGGTGATTCCTCTCCATTTCTCCTTGCAACACTGTAAGAAGGTGAAGGAACCTGAGGGAGATTTTGTTCCTTTCTACGCATCCTTGCCTCCGCCCCTCTTGGTGATTGTGATCTTCTGTGTCGCGATGGAAGCCTGGCTAGTCGTTCAGTATTGGAAGTTGGCTTTTGTCCCCGCTCTTTCCCATGCTCCCGTGATTCCCTCCCCGCCTCCTGACTCCTCCCCATTGTCCGCGAGTCCATTGAATGTCCGCCAGTAGGAGACCGCTTAGACCCTCCCCTCCCCTCCTCTCTATCTGGAAACGAAGCCGCGACAGCAGGCAGCTTCTCTGAATCCCCACCCTTCGACACCCTAACCAGCCTTTTCTTTAAAGGGTTCCCGGTAGACGACGCCAACATCTCAGGCGTCCGCTCCCTGCTAGAGTTACCAGAACCTACCCCGAATGGGCCAGGGGCGATGCTGTTCATCCGCGCCGCTACGGTTCTGCTACCATCCGACAGTGGGGAAACCGGGGCATACAAATCACTGTTGGGATAAAAACTACTAGTAGTCGCTGCGGCACCCGGTGGTGTAGGCGGGCTCACCGGGGAAACGTTTGCCGGTTTAAAAAGAGTAAAAGGGGATTCTATATTATAGTTTGAAGATGATGAAGAGTCCTTCCTAGGGTGATGGTTCCGGGATTGTGAATTCGGTGAGAGTGAGCCATTATGAAGTGGTGTTCGGAGTGGTTGACCGTCTAGTGGTGTGGCGGGTGAGTGTGCTCGGGATCCGGCGGAGCTGCTTGTTGGGGTGACTTGGTCGCGGAAGGGCCGGTCTGTGTTATTTATGTATCTGTTAGAACTTGTAGAGATTCCATTGCAGAATGTTGACTTGCTGCAGTAGTTGGATACATACTTGCTGCAAAAGGGTCGATTTTGATGTGACCCATTGGCTTCTGCGCCTGTGGACCTTTCGCTGGCTTTGGCTTGAGTAAAGGGAAATCGTGAAGTTTTGACTCTGCAAAGTATTAGCCATTAACGCCCCCAAAGACTCTATGAAAGTCAAATAAAAGAGATGAGAATAAAAACTCTTCACACTTTCGCTGGCTCGGTTCCGTATTACCTTCTTTTGCAGACAAACACACATGATCTCCCATTAAGGAAATCTCGACATCCGCATTACATAACGAACATTTTATGGTAGAGAAAAGACTCTCTCTAGCTCCAGCCATTTTTTCTTTCTCTTGCGGCCTGTTAAAAAAATCACAATTGTTGATATGTTGCGTTGTGACGAGAGTAGTGATAGTAGTAGTAGTAATAGTGGTAGCAGGGTAGCAATAGTAGATTCTTTCCTCAGTGAGGCTATTAAATATTGATAAAAAGAGAAGTGGATTGGCGAGACTTTGTGCTCGAAAGAGACATCCAGCGTCTTATAGTATGAGCCTGCTTGTTAGCGTGCTGTGATATCGTTGTAGTCAGGAAATGTAACGAGCGTGAGCCTTTTCAAGATTGTGTGATTGAAAAGATGCGTCCAGGACGTGCGCTGTGTCTATCTGTATTCAAGGCTATTCTAGTATTCGAGTGCCTAGCATCTAGGAATGTTCTGTCTTTCTTCGGGTGGGGAGTAGATTAAAGTGGGGAGAAGGTTGAAAATGGAACAGTGTCAGTCAGTTATTCCTGCGCCAAACCCAAGCTTTGGCCCAATATTCTCGTGCTTGCTGGAGGTATATCGAAGGAGGTGTTAAAGATCGATGGATGACAGGCTTTCCAAGGGCGAGCGCCAAAAAAACACAAAAAACGATCACACAACTGAGGCAAGGTGGTGGGGGGAGGTGAATGTTTTGTATGCACCGTACCTATCATGCTGCATACAATGAGGAAGGCGCTGAAATTCGCTTTCTTCTGGCAGCTCACCTCACTCTTGGCTAAACTCGCCGTTCCTAAACGGGGATATGGGACTGAGAAATGGCTCCTTGCCTATTTTTCGCACAACCCGAGAGCTTTAGCGACAAAGATGATATAAATTTGGGTTGCTCTCCGACCAATGTGAAACTCAAAGGGGAAAGCGGTGGGGTGGAGGCAGCCGGCGTGAGAGAAATAAGTGGAAAGAGCAACAAATCCTTTTCCCCTCCCCGTCGAGTTTAGGATTATCTTAGTACAGTACGGTACCGGTACTCTTTTCTCATACTACTGTTCCTACTTACGGTTGACTCTTGCGTGGGGAGGACAGTCGCGTGAGGAGTTATATTTCTTGTTTCTCTCCCACAAGTACCAAAGAGGGGCTGGCCGAAGGGAAGGAGGTGATGGAGGGGAAATGAGCAGAATCCTAGCCGCTCGACTTTTCTATTCCTTTCCCCTCCCCTAGCCCGCCCCATCCCCGATCCTATCCCCAATCCAATACTTCATATCCATCCCTTCGCTTCTATCCTCTGGCATGAGAGAGCGAAGCAATTGGATTAGGACGATGCTAATAACGACGGCCGCCGGCCTGTCAGGGGCTACCCCATGCGTCCGGCGACTGAGATATGCGAAAAGCAAGTATCGCCCCCCCCTCCACAGTCGAATGGGTTTGTCGCCCCCCGAAAAGGGGTAAGTATAAGAAAGGATGGTGGATTTGTTTTCTGGTTGATCGACAGGGCATTTACCGGTAGCTTGTGAGATGTGAAATCACCGTGGAGGCTCAATTTGCGCCTTGCCATGTCCTGTCGCATGTGATTCGTGGATTGCAACGTCGAAATTTACAGCTTTGGTATTATGATAGCTTGGAGGTACTTGTAGTTGAATAATATCACCCTTTGCAATCTCTGATATGAGGTCTCCTAGCAAATACTATTGTGCCACTGTATCTATGGCGCTACCCATACTTGCAGTCATTCACCCCTTTTATATTAGAGCGAGCTCAGGTATTTGAGTAATCGTTGTGGCTGGGCATTGTAGCGCTTCAAGCGAAAATGGAGAAAGTGCGCATGAATAGGGCATTTGCAGAAAGGCGGTACTTGTACAATGAGAGTGAACACCTTGCTAAATTCCCAAGATGGTGTGTATAATGGGCACAGCAGCTAGTTCGGTGAGGGACGTCCTCACCCATCAGTCGTGTTCTGTTGTCTGATAGGCACCGGTACTTGTCGTGCCGCAGCTCATGTGAGTGACCGAGGAACATGCAAGCCAACTATGATATTTGCCAATGGTCTCTTACCAAGTTTATGATATTGGTAGAGATGTGGTACTGCGGTATTGCGTTTCTGTATTTGAACAATGGTCTGAGGAATAATGCATGATTTGCTTGTTAGCCCCATGGAACATTCACACACCGGTAGCTCAACTCACCACAGTGGATGTTGCAAGTGTTGTAAGCGCACGGACGGACACTCGTGTCTCTGTTCCTGTTTGCTCCCTCTCTGTCATAGGCCTCTAGTAACTGTGACAAAAAGGGTGCTAGTTCTTGGCGCGGAGCCACGAGTCTTTTTAGTACAAGTGTCGCTAAGGTGTTGAACAGTGGCAAGAGGGAAGTGCGAGGGAAAGGGTAAAGGCAAGCTCAAAAGGGAGATGCAATTCCTCGTCACCGTAAATACCGGTACACTTTACTCGAGTAGCAGAAGGAGAAGGGGGGGGAAAGGTGACGCTGGGGTACCGTAAAACGCTGCTCACTCCACAGTGCTGGTAGTTTCCCCACGCGTGTGTTGCATGCAAGCCACTCAGTGACAACGCCTTACTGATATTGGATGCGGATAGCAATTTCGGGGGCTCAATGAGGTTCCGATGTATTGCGCGATGCGATAAACCGCCAACCATTGAAAAAACTCTGTTAGGACCCCTGCCTACGGTACATTTCCATATTTGCTCGTTTCGTGTTCCGCCCTATAATATTGGACTCAGCTCAGTTGGACTGATCCTGATAGGGTCTTCCCGATATTTCGACAAATTCCCGAGCTCCTATCATAATCGTACCAAACTTTGAGAACCGCACGAGTGGGGGGGGATTGCAAATTTATGTATCCATACTTGTATTTAGGGCAGGATGTATTCGACCAATCCCATCCTTTTATAGGGTGGATCTGGATGTGAGCGAAATTCGAATGCGGCCCAATTTATTACGGGGATTGTTCCTAAATCTAATCTTTGCAGAGGAATTCTCTCTTGCAGCACGGATGAGTCTGGATTACCAATAAATTGTGCGGTTCGATAGTAAATTTTAGCCAAGCGGCTCGCGATGCATGTCCATCTTCAGTCAGGGCCCATACCGGCATGCCGAGACTGCACCCTGAAGCCATCCCAGTATTCTGTCCTCCATCGCGACATCGAAGGAAATTCGCGCCTTCTCATTGGTTTGCTTGGCCTGGCCACTATTTTTTCAAGCCTAACTCTTAGTGAAATGTGTCCGCTTGTACTCTACTACTCCCTGGCTATGGAAATAGACCTTCTTGCAGTTAGACTAGCGCAAGCGATTGCTGAAAGGGATGTCCGAATGACAGCTCAGACTCGCTGTCGGATAGAAAGTTCTTCAAATTTCTACTGGTAGTGCGCTGGGCGGGGGGGGGCTGTATTAGGGACATGCCTTTTATCCCTTGGGAAGGTGGTAGAGCAGACCGCAAAAGATGGCTCACGGCGGTGGTGGTATCTCAGTAACGGGGTGCAGGAAGCTGTGTTGTTAGTGAGATTGTGGATTAGTAGTAGTGTTGGTGGGGTGATTACCCCCCACCTCCCGAGGTCTACTTAAGAAGCGTCCCCCGCCGTCAATTACAACCATCGTTACTTGAACCTATTTCCCTCACACGCTCGCACTCGCACTCGCACTCGCAACCGCAAACATTTTCTTGCGCTCTCAACTTTATCCAAACCCAATAACCTCACCAGACCATCACTCAACGAGTGTGGTCTACGAAAGTCGTCAAGACGTTCGCTACACTTCTTAACTCGTAAGTTATATCTATGTTTGCCTCTCTATTTTGCTGTCATGGCCTGGCACGCATGCTTCCCCCTGCCCATGTAACAATTGCTGCCCAATTCCACTCCATCGTAGCTGCTATCGTAGATGTCACGGAGACGCTACCAGTGCTTGCTCAAAATTCCCCTGTAAATTTCTCTGCCCCGGCAAACATGTGCATACGTATGATCCCTATAACATACGGATACACCCACCTATAAACCTAACCTACGTACCTACCCACATACCTACCATCCGGGGGCTGTTTCCCTTACTCTCCCTCTTCCCCTTCTTCCCCTCCCCCCCCCCCTCCCCCTCCCTCTCACTCTCCCCCTTCTTTGCCTTCCCTTCATCTCCCTTTCCCACTCACATTCCTTCCTACTCCCGTCTTCACCTTTCTTTTTCACTACAGCTTTCTCGCAATTCCTCAATTGCTGTCACTATTTGACTTTCATTTGTTCCTCCCCGTAAATTTACCTTCACCCTGCTTACCACTCTCCCCCCAATGTCAGAGTTCACCACCCCCACCAAGGAGGCAAACGTTCTTCCCCTGCTGGAGGCGTCTCCGATTTACCCTACGTCTTATAATCGCACTCTTACCGCAATCACCTCTGCATTTACAAACATTATGGCTCCTCACGCAAACGAACTTCCCGATGGCCGTGGTGTCAATTCTGCTGCCTCCAACGAATTGTTCACTGTCCGCTCCCCGAATGTCATCTATACCAATGATGCCATCAAGTCCACTTACACTTACCGTACTACTAAAGTCACCAAGGCTGGCAACAAGTATGTTGCAGAGCCTCTCGAGACTGTTTACGATTTCAATGTCCAGCGTAAAGTTGGTAAGGTGGGGCTCATGCTCGTGGGGTGGGGTGGTAACAATGGAACCACTGTTACCGCCGGTATCATCGCCAACCGTGATGGCTTGACCTGGGAAACACGCGAGGGTTCTAGGTGTGCAAACTATTACGGCTCCGTTATCATGGGATCTACTATTAAATTGGGTAACGAGGCTGAAACTGGGAAGGAGATCCATATTCCTTTCCATGACATCCTCCCGATGGTTCATCCGAATGATCTCGTCCTTGGCGGGTGGGATATCAGTGGCATGAATCTTGCCGATGCTATGGATCGTGCGGCTGTTCTCGAACCCGATCTTAAGCGTCAGGTGAAGAAGGAAATGCAGAACATGGTTCCATTGCCCAGTGTTTACTACCCCGACTTCATTGCGGCCAACCAGGAGGATCGTGCCGATAATGTTTTGAAGGGTACAAAGGAGGAACATGTCGAGAAGATCCGCAGTGATATTCGGTAAGCAGAATATAATATCCTTTGAGAAATTATGTTGGTAATGCTGACTCTTGTTTCCTACTAGTAACTTCAAGGCAGAGAAGAACCTCGACAAGGTTATCGTTCTTTGGACCGCCAACACGGAGCGTTACGCAGAGATCATTCCCGGGGTCAATGACACTGCTCAGAATCTTCTTGCCGCCGTCAAGGCTGGCCACGATGAAGTTGCACCATCTACTATCTTTGCTATCGCTTGTATTCAGGAAGGCGTCCCTTTCATCAACGGTTCTCCCCAGAATACGTTTGTTCCGGGTGCAATTGAGCTTGCCGAGCAACACAAGTCTTTCATTGGCGGCGACGATTTCAAGTCCGGCCAAACTAAGATGAAGTCTGCGTTGGTCGATTTCCTTGTCAATGCCGGTATCAAACTTACTTCAATTGCCTCTTACAACCATCTAGGAAACAACGGTATGTCACCCCTACCCTTTCTTTTGAGTGTTGCTAATCCGTGGCAGATGGGAGAAATTTGAGCGAGCAGAAGACCTTCCGAAGCAAGGAGATCAGTAAGAGCAATGTTGTCGATGACATGGTGGAGGCCAACTCCGTTTTGTATAAGAAGGGAGAACATCCTGATCATACTGTAGTTATCAAGTACATGCCTGCCGTTGGAGATTCCAAGCGCGCATTGGATGAGTACTACGGCGAAATTTTCTTGGGTGGTCACCAAACTATCTCGTAAGTGGAACCGTAAATCTCCCCACATTTTCTGAGCCAGTAAGCTTACAGGGATTCACAGCATGTCCAATGTTTGCGAGGATTCCCTCCTGGCGAGCCCGCTCATTATCGATCTCGCCCTTATCGCCGAGCTCATGACTCGTATCACTTGGAAGTCTCACGCTTCTAACGGTGTTGCGACCAAGGATTACAGGGGCTTCCATAGTGTCCTTAGTATCTTGAGCTACATGCTGAAGGTAATTTGTTTCGAATTGCTCTTTTTCCGAGTGAACTCACAACTGACCCTTCATTAGGCCCCCTGCACCCCTCCTGGAACTCCTGTCATCAATTCTCTCGCCAAACAACGTGCGGCTATGTCTAACATTTTCCGTGCTTGTGTTGGGCTAGACCCTGAGTCTGACATGACCTTGGAGCACAAGCTTTTCGCTTAGGCCTTCGGGAATACCAATTGAGCCGGGAATAGTTTTTAGTTCTGTGTAGCGTTGCTTGAAGGCGATCTATGGTGTGTTTTGAATTAGTCTCCTTTTCCATTGCTTTCGTGCACATGTCCTTTGGCCAATTCTGTTTTCTGTTTCCGTATTTTGAGCCATAAGGCCTAGCCGTTCGTTTAGAATAAAATTCATTCACCCGAATCCATTGTTTTAGTGACCTAAGTTGAGTGAAGTTCGTAATTTATGCAAACGGCGCCTTGATTAGAAGCGTACAAACCAAGAGCAGTCCTTAACTAGTGAAGTCCAACCCCTTGTATAGATACCACCCCAGAAATTCACGTACACTTCCCCCATAAAACTGTATCGTCTGGATACCTATAGGTGCTAGGTGTGAAGGACTTAAATACAGGAATCGCAAGCTATATAGCAAATTAACTGTGCACATTTAGGTGTCCATACTAGATCCAGGCACAGATTTTTGCGTACCTCGTATAGGATACTTTTAGGATATCGTCGACCGCTAAGCCTGTGTCAGTTAGGCAAGCGTTGGAACTTCCAAACTCTGTCTACTGCCGCCGGGTTTGGAATGGGAAGAGTGGCTGATATAAACGCGGTAAACCACATATCGGACGAACCCCTTCCAACCCTTGCCGTCAAGGTTGAAGATTTGCCAAAGTGCTGGAAACGCCCCAAGCATCATAAATACTCACTCGAAAGATTTCGAACTCTGTCCAACCTTTCAGACAGGGAACGCGGGAGGCAAGGAACAGGGAAGGGTTGAGTGATTACTAAGGGGACAAGAATTTGTAGGGGGCATTGCAAGTATGTGTGGTAGGACCTGAGGAGCATTGAAGAACTGGTCTCTTTTTTTATTGATTTTCTCGTGTTGGATGACCAGACACAAAGCTGATGTTCCTTAACCAGTGTTAGTCCTGCTTGTGCCTTGCGCACCATAGGGAAACCGACTCTTCAGGTGTATTTCATTCAGGATGATATTTTTTTTCCACTCAAAGACTTCCCCACTCTTTACAATCATCTAAATTCAGTCACTTTAAACTTCACCCTTTTCCAAGTGAGGTATACCGGTACTCCTCCAATTCCCTTATTCTCGCTGCACAAACTTCTTGCTATGCTGAATAGAAGGTACCCTAATACTGGCGTTCGTTATAGCGAGGTGCGACTATACTCGAGTATTTGCTCGTAAGATCAGCAAAGCTTTCGCGTGAAATTTATAAAAAAGAGATTATGCGTACACGAGTTCATATGTACGGTAGGTTTTTGATGGCATTCCAATGATATGAGATATACGACATCCTCCCCCCCACAAACACATAGGAAAAAGGAATGCCATAAGAACCCGAATAGAAGAAAATGGACTAGGGCGTTGGAGTTCTCCTTCTCGGCCACGCGCAGGGAAAACACTGAAAAAACACAGCCCTCAGTTGAGACAAAACAAGGGGACTATGCATGGCTCCTCAATAGGAAGGGCAAACATAATATTATACAACGCCCTGGCACATTTTTCTTCTACTCGAGTTTTTTACGGGCCCAGTACGATAGAACCTAAATACCGGCAGTAGAACTTTCCAGATGACAAAACAAAAACCCAATTCTTGATCATTACCTCCTCGGCTCCCTATCATACAGCGCAATTATGAGATACTCGGGTAGGGGTTAATCCGTAAACACGTGCCCCTCGTATTAGTTAAGCCACCATAGATACTCCTTCCAGCAAGCAAGGAATCGTAAAGTTCACTGAATTTCTTCTCTTTTGCGATCAATTGGCTTAGCTGCATGTTAAAAACGACCATTCATTGGAAATCTCCACAGACGAACCCTAGCATCCGAGCCCTATCAACCAGGTGACTAAGAGATGCTCCCATAGTGACTCCCTAGCCCCCGGGTTTCTGCTGAGGGTAGAGTCTTGAACGGGGCAATCGCCTCGACGGGGTGCTGTCGCTTCAGGTTTACCTCTCGGGAAACTGTACCGGGGCTCGAGTAGTTGAGAGCGGGGAAAATTGGAACGAGCCTAGGAGCAAACCAAAAGTGATTGCTGCTCCGTCGAGACGGTTACCCCAAGTAAAACTCACCAAGAGAAATCAGCTTAAGGGCCTCAGAGATCATTGACCCTCGGATTGGAGATAAGGGCAGCCGGACCAACCAGAGGGCAAAGAAACCCCAAAATTGCCACATATTGGAGAGATGGGGCAGCCTGACCTAGGCGGGGGTTATTGATAGTGTTGCGGGGGTCTTCAATTCCAGGTTCAATTTCGTGGTTTTTACACCTCGACTAGGTGGTATCGAGGAAACAAGTCACCAAGTTTTGTTATTAACCTATGTTAACACTACCCAGGTCTACCTGGGCAAACCCGCTATTAAGCAAATAGCGAAGGGTGTTTGGGCAGACCATTCTTTTGGCGAGTCCGACTTCTAAGAAAAGAATCGGATATAGCAAATCAAATCCCCTCGTCTGCGATAGGGACAAGATGGAAACTATATAAGGGTGAGGCCTCCTCACCCTCTCCCCTACCCCCGAGTCCTACATTCCATCCCGAAAATATCTTACACCCGCAATTCGTACCCAAGGCCAAAATGTTCGGGGTAAGCCCCTTTCCTCTCTTACCAATGCTGGTGGATGTTTTTAGGGAACTACATTGACTGGCTTTGCCTCTTATTCTTTTCCTAGGCCTACGCGTTTGTCTTGATAGGTGATTTCATTTGGCTCGTTACCAATTTTGAAACAGCTTTCCGAGGGGTATGGAATAGGGAAGGGTTGTCTGATCACTGAGGGGACAATAATTTGTGGGGCGGGGCGCTGCGGTAGTGGGATGGGCGATTAGGTTCTGCGATATAGACACCTGCACAATAGCGCCCAATGGACAACTTTCGAAGGACCTGATTGAACCTGCGATGAATGTCACTTGCCAGACGTATCTGATCTTAGACGTAGAAAACGGCAAGGCCCAAAGGTAACCACTCTTTCACGGTTAGTTGCATCGTTAAAATAAACAATAAAAAGTTCTCAAAGGCGGCACCCTGCTGCGCTAGTAAATATTTATAATCCTATCCCAAAAAGGGGTATAGTACTAGTAGTACCCTCGACTCAGTTGAGTTTGCCTATTACGCCACACTTTCTATTGATTTCTTAGGGTGAAAACCACCTTCACCAGATTATGCGGTATCATAGGTATTGAAGAGCCTATTTCAGACGACGGGCACCCTCCGACCTTTAGTAACGCACTCTCTTGGCAGAAACCCGGATAACATCAACAAAATACGGTACGGTGCGAGTACGGAATAGTGTACCCTTAGCGTCGGTATTTTCTTCCCTACTCCATCACCCGGCTTGCTAATATCTACCAAGCCCGATTTTTTTATCCTTAGAGTTTTGCTCTCTTCCCTGGATGATCCTATTTTTCTGATTTTTTCGTCCATACCCGAGTATAATACACTAAATCACGCTTCTCGGCCCTCATAGGGGCAAATTGGAAATTATATAAGGGTGCCGTGCTCCTATCCCCTTCCCAGTCTCTCACCTCACCCCCGAGTCCTTCATCGAAAATTCGCCGCACCTGCATCTCCTGCCCAAAGCCAAAATGCTAGGGGTATGCCCCCTCCCCCCTTATAGCAATCCCCGAGAATATTTTAAGAAGCTATGTTGACTGACTCTGCCTCGTACTATTTTCCTAGGCAATCGAAATTGCCATTGTAACTGAGTACCTTCTCCTTTTTTGCACTCTCGAGTACCTTACCCGGTCGGTATGGAACAGGGAAGGGTTGCCCGATCACTGAGAGGGCAAGAATTTGTGCGGTGGGGCGTGGAGCCACGGTAGTGGGATGGGTTATTGGGTTGTGCGATATAGATGTTTGTGTATGATAATATCATGAAATCTCGTGAAATCCACTATCTCCGCCCTGTCACCAATATCCCTGTAAATCGCGACATCAGCCCAAGATAGGTTTGGCTTGCTAAGTTAACTACTTGTAGACTAAACACAACTAAATGACTCGAGCTCTCTCTCGGGCGGTTTGAAACTGTAAAATTCGCAGCTAGGCACACTCAAAATTGTGATTCGTTCCAGATTAATAGTTGCCATGATGCTGAGTCTCGACGTTCAAATCAGTCAATACGTACAAGGTCCCGCAAGAAGTTATGGAACAGTGACTTGAGGTTGACCAGCCAAATATATCCTTGTCTATTCCGGTCAATGGTTCCTAGCTATTTCGGGAAATAGAAATCGGATTTTTAACGTCCAACTGACTCAACATAATTGTAACTATTAATTTGCAAGGAATCATAATTTTGAGTGTGCTTGGCTGCGAATTTACTGATTCAAACCGCCCAAGGGATACTCGAGTACCCTGTCTGGAAAACACTAATCCTTCTTAAGAACTTTTGACCTAGAATCCGGAGATTAGGAGTTGAAGGAGATAGTGGATTTCACGAGATTTTACGGTATCACATCAGTGGAAAGCTATATAATTAGATATATTTATCTAATTACAAAGAAAAACAGCCCCAAACGAAAAAGATCAGCCCCAAGGCTGCAAAACAAATGAACACCACCGGCATGCCATAACTATCGGCGATAACCGGAACCCCGAACCCCACGAGGAACGTGCCCGCCCAATTGGCGGTCAGGGCGACCGACTGGGCCGCCCCGACGTTCCTCGCCCCCATCCTTTGCACCGCTACCATCCACGGTAGCGGCCCCAAACCTATGGAGAATGAGGCGACGAATAGTAAGGTGGCCGCCGCCGATAGGACGGCCCATCCTAGCAAGATGCTCAACGCCAAGGTTACCGAAAAAATCGACATCGAGGCCATAGAGACTAAGAGTAAGAATTTGTGATTTATTGTGTCGAAAAGGAACGAAGCACCCAGGGTGACGAACAAATTAACCGCGGATATTCCGGCATTTAGGAATTTGGCTGAGTTGGGGAGGAGATCGTGTAGGATTGCAACTCCATAAAAAACGACACTGTTGATACCTAGCGTTTGATAAAGTCATAAGATTAGTAAAAGCTGTGAATAAAGTCGAGGGGATCAAGGCATAGAGGTAAGTGATTAGACGGATAGGAGTGCATAACATCAACAACTGTAAAGCAGCGTGATATCTCAAACTTGACGGTACTTTTCCAGTTGAAGATGCACTCATAACATGTTCCTGAGTTGGCGCTGCTCTACAGATTCCCGCGCCGTGCACAGATATGTCCTCTGGCCACCCGTACCCATGTCCGTCTCATCACTAACCTCCATACCCGAGTACACGTTAACTTACCAGTGAGTTGTTGGGCCAACATCACGCCCGCAACAATCATGAACCCCAAGCGGTATTCGCGTTTGGTGACAAACTCGAGCAATCCGACCTTGCTCTCAGGTTCGGAAGTGGGTCCGGCTTCGAGGAGAGGAGAATTTTCATTGACGGGCTCGGGGGCGGCGGGTCCGGCTTCAAGGAGAGAGTCGTGTTCACCGACGTGCTCGGTATTATCAGTTCCCTTGGAATGTCCTAGTTGTCTAGTGTAAGTATCCTCTAAGAGCAAGGGTGTCTATGGTGGAGAAAACAAATAAAAGCTTACCAGCTGGTTGGCTTTGATAGCCAGCAAGTTCTTCCTCGATGTCCGGAGTTCCACGGATTTTAATAAGCTGCCTTCTGGCTTGCTCGATGTCTCCAGAAGCTACCAAAGATGACGGGGACTCGGGCACAAACATGAGTGCAACGGTCTGCACCACACCGACTATCCCTCCAATAAGGAGAATCAACCGCCATTGTTCGGGCCCCTCTGTAATAATGAAGACAATTAGAATAGAAGGAAGTTGAAATATCGAGAATAGCAACTCACCTAAGAAAATTCCCAAAACCTGGGACGACAAGATACCCAAATTGATGGATATTTGAGTGAGGGCCCCACTATAAAGGTTAGTTTTAGGTGTGCAACATTTGAAACTATGTTTAATAACTTACAATGCTCCTTTGGAGTTGGGAGGTGCGAGCTCGTTGATATAGATAGGAACAATGACTGCAGCAGATCCTGCAGCCATTCCACTAACGAATCTGCCAGTGATGAAAACAACGGCACCTTGTGCACCGGCCTTGAGGAACCCTCCGAGTCCAAACATGAGGGCGGTACAAACGAGAACCTTCTTACGCCCGAGGGCGTTCATACCGGGGGTCGCGATAAGGGAGCCAAATAGGCCTCCGATTGCGAGGATACTAGAGGCGAGGCCTAGATAAAGGGCATTAGTATTAGCTCTTGAAAGAAGATAAGCAGAACACAAAATGAACTAGAGTCTTGGATGGGGCAACCATGACTTTTGGTTTACTTGTAGGCTCACGGTAATCTTCTAAGTCTGCAACCACAATTCACCTACTCGCGCGGCCGAATTGAAGCCAGAAAATTTGTGAGAATTCCCATCTGAAATGTCCGGCTTCGGCCCGGCCACGCGAGTAGAGGTAAACAAGAAAGGGAAGATTGCTATGTAAGGCTCTAACAGTGAGGGTTTGGGGATCTTACCAAACTGGGCGGCGGTCAGATTCAAATCAGCTTCAATTGCCCTCTGGGGGGCATTGAGCTCAGCCTAGGGTAAAAAAAAAAAAAAGAAACGAAGTTAGACTAAACCATAGATATCAATTGGTTTGGGGCCCGTACGAGGTTGAACCCAAAGAGAATGGTTCCGGCCACAAGGGCGGCAATGTAGAGGGCGAGGATAGCAGGCATGGTTTTTAGGGTTGGGTGAATGAAGCTAAAATGAAAGTAAAATAAAGAGATTAGCTTAATGACCTAATAGAAAAAAATGGACTGAGAAATAAACTCACAAAGTTGAGAATCAATTGAAAAGAGAATGGAAGTGTGAGAAAGAGAGGAATGGATGGATGGATGGATGAGGGGAAGGGAAGGGAAGAGAGGAAGAGAGGAAGAGAGGAAGAGGGGAAGAGGGGAAGAGAGGAAGAGGGGAAGAGAGGAAGAGAGGGGGTTTGTTTGCCAAACGCTCGTGACTGCGCGTCGCGGGTTCATCCCTATGTTTGCTCGCCGCGATGACGCACATATGCAGGTACCGGATTGTGAGGCTCTTCTGCAGCCGAAACAAGGTAGGAACCTATTAACCGGAACAGATAGGAGTATATTTGGCTGGTTAACCTTGAATAACTGTTCCATAACTTCTTACCAGACCCTGATACAGGGGTAGGGAACAATTAACCGGAACACACAAGGGTATACTTGGCCGGTAAACCTTCAATAACTGTTTCATAACTTGTCGGACCTTGCGCTTGGGCTTGTTCTAAAATTCTAATATCTCCATGAAAGCTTCAGTGATCCATACGTTCTCTCGTCAAGGATCATCCTATCATCTACCGGTAATGGAACTATAGTTCTCATTTGAGTGATGGTTGAAAATCTTTGGGGGCTGAAGTTGGACAATATTTCCTTAGAAAGCACCCTGGCTCAGAGGTCCCTCACCATGTGGGGCTCAAGTTGATGTCTACTCGAGTACTCAGTACAAGGGTCAGGCATTTAGTCATGGTACAGGGCCGGGGTAGTTGAAGTTGGTTTTTGAAAGGAGCCCCGGAACACTGCAACCACAACATCGCACAAGAGAAAAAATATGCTTCATGGTGCAGAACTCCTTGAAATGAGCCCTTCATTCAGGGATTATGAACCTCCAGTTGTAGATGTTTCCAGCTACAACACTAAAGGCCCATGGATAGAGTAATAAATGTGGTACTCATACATTCTCTATACCTATATAATGAAGCTGGCTTTAATAGTAGGAATCATTTGAGAGAGCCTCTAGTTGATTAATGGCTCCTGCTGTGCATAAAATAGGATCAGGGTTTAAGGAGTTACGTACCACACCTCAATGAGCCTTGAGAAGCTTTTAATTTAGTTAATAGGTGAAGTTATCAACATCACCTATCACAATTTTCCTTGATTGATCTTCATAATGAAAAGGGAAGCCATAATTCTCACGATGTTCTTCGCATGCGTACTACACATAGTAGGGCGTTACCCCGCTGGGTGTACCATGACTAAATGCCTGACCCTTGTAT
>Ga0307507_10004242_pt1 | contig 25864 bp, 19 predicted proteins | sample 7_EM_MG_FD_207223 | JGI IMG/M metagenome (GOLD analysis project Ga0307507, IMG submission 207223) | Populus trichocarpa ectomycorrhiza microbial communities from riparian zone in the Pacific Northwest, United States - 7_EM | ecosystem: Host-associated > Plants > Roots > Unclassified | place...
TTCTCCTTAATCTCTTCTATATCTCCGCGGTTTTTTTAAATTATTTACACAAGTATTGGGTTGGTTATACTCATTTGAAAATACCCCAAAATGAGGTTCACGCTTATCCCTTGATGCACTATAGTGTTTCATCCGTTTACCCCTTTGGAGAATAGGCTAAAAGCACATTTGGATCATCCAAACTCTCATACCATCCCATAGAATGTCCTGCCTTCGCTGCAAGTTTAAAGATTCAAAATGGGGGAAGAAAGGTGCCAGATGCTCGAATGGTTTCCAAATCGGTAATAAGCTCCCTTTTGCTATCATGGATCACCCGGGGATTTCTTCTCCCCACCTTTGTCACCACCTTTGTCTTGGCTGACATCCCCATCATAAATCCTTTCTCATCAAGGTTGTAAATATCCTTGGGCTCTATAGCGTGTTGAATATGTATTCGGTTGTATTTTCGAAAATAATTGTTGATGGTTTTTGGGTCATTGGCATAGGCTCGCTGTCGCTCCAGGTTGCTACTATAGCGGGATGCTATATCCTTATGGCGCTCCAGAAATCTGCTTAGCCAGTTCTTCTCTAGGTCAATACTCCCTCCTTCCATACTGATCAACCCCTCTTCTTTCTTTCCTACCAACATTCTCGCCATTTCTTTTACCATGTCCAACCATGGGGGAAAGCCCCAGTCATCAAGTCTTTTCATCCATCGAACAAGTGCTCTCTCCTCTACCTCGATCAATAATTGCTGGTCAACATGCGCCTTTTGCCGTGATACTCGTTGTCCACTTATCCGATATGCTAGTGTGGTTTTTGGTAAATTGGAAGCGACCCGCGGTCGCTGAGATGGACGGATAGTTGCCATTGCGAAAAGCCCGAATTGCATTTGTAATCAGCTTCTCCCGAAGATCTTCAGGGCGGCTCTTTACTTGGGGCATCTTGACGTGATGAAAGCTATCACTTGAGATTGATAGCTCTTCTGTCTTCCTCCGGCAACTTTATATCTTTTTTTTTTTTTTTTTTATTCAGAAAAAGTCAAATTTACCCCACTTTTAGCCGCCTCTCACTCCTCTATACTCTATATTTTCTCCTCCATTTACCCCTAGGGCAACAACTGATCCCAGAACCTCTTCATGCATATCTCTATCTAGTTCTAAATTGATCCGTATGTATATACCCCGCATTTCTCTACTTATCCTCTAATACACTTGGTTTTAGCACTGATGTGTGTCCCATGGAACAGGAATAGGCACCACTTTCCTACCGATACCACATTTGAATTCACCTATCTCAGAGCTTTCATTTCGTATACTTTTCAAGTCTCTGGCATCAATATTGGGCGGCCTACTTGATAAGAACAACAGTTGACATTGGAGTTGTTAGCCGTATCGCATCCGTGCGCCGTCCCGCTTGGCGGTGCCGTACGTTATTCCTGCGCGGCTCTCGTCTTGCTCTGCATCGTTTCCACTTCTGTCTCACTCCTCTTTCTCGTTACTCCCATCTTACTTCTTATTTCCACCCGCTCTCTCATCTTCACTCCCATATCTCCCTTTCTCTCCGGCCGCTATTAGATCCCCCCCGGTATCATATTGTTTCTCGCTTTCTCTTCTGTCATCCCTCCCCCGTTCTCTTTCCTTTCTCCAGTATTCATCAACGGTTCGTTAGCCTTGGCTGAGCTAAGGCAACTCCCAGGGAGACCTACCTGTTTTGCTCTAAGGCTCTGCCTAAATTAGCAACCATTCATTGGATCTTCAAGCTCAAAAACAGAATCTCCCAGCCACCGAGAGATCATTGTTCGCTGCAAGGGCTTCATGGTAAGCTACCCCTTGAATACTATTAATGTTAGCATGACGTAAGAAGTGAATAACACAATAGGTGACTTGACAGAGAAGAAATTGCACCTGGGGTACTTGGGTATATAGCAACGCCCCCGAGTACTATAGTTAATTAAGCAATTTTTCTATCGCGATTACTCTCTTACTTGTCGACATCTATCCTAGGTTTTCAACAGCTTGTGTCAAGAATTGACCGTTTTGTTGTGTAGTGGAAGATCGTTGATTAAGTTCTCTAGCTGGCTAAGCGGAACATGAATGGTATATATATTCCCGATCGTGATGACGCAACCCATGTTGTGGAATACACACTTCCACATACGCTCCCGTATATGCAATAGTGAGTAGGAAGCTTTAAGCAAATCTCTTGTACCTCCACCAGGAGGACTATTTCTCAACAGCTTGAAATTCAGGGCCAGCACTTATAGCTCCCTTGTTCCTTACTACCTTCACCGGAACAACGGTAACAGTAACAATTGCTACATGTGAATTTCTTAGTTGGCCTAGCATCTCAACTGGGGTTTCAAGATTCCAAGATTCCATACTAGTTCCGTACCGTCGTGGGAACATGAATAATTCTACGGTGCGCTATGTCGTTTCAGTAAAGTCAAGACTTCTTTTTTTTCTGCCTAGGAAGAAGAGAAAGCGGCTATATTTTTGCTATGTTTTTCGTCCCCTCTCGAGAGGAGGGAATTTTGGATTATATAGAACTTCGGTCTATTATTGAATTTTCTACGGCAGCCCGCATTCTAGAAATTCCGGCTGTTTACGAGTTTGAGACACTCTTACCAACACCGGCTGCTTCAGTTAGAACCTGAGAGTGCTCTAGGGGACTTATGTATTACGGCAAGGCGTGGGAAGATATATGAGCGTGATGTGGGAGTACCCCATGGAGTATAATTACAGCAAGGCTAAAATATATCCCGTGATTCATATGATACTTCGGGACCATTCCCGGCGTCAGGGGAAAGAAAGCCTCCCGGACCAAGCCAACGCTTACAAGGCAAATTGTACAAAGGCTACCACACCTCATCCGCCCGCCACGCCTGCGAGTCAGCACTGTGGCGATTCAAAACTGGGCCCTGGATACGCTACGTATTGGAAAGCAGGGGTGAGGAGGGTATATTTGGTATTGGCGCAGGGATACGTCCAGATTTTTTATCATAATATATTTCTTTAATCTGTGTCTTCCGGCATCACAATAATTATGGAGGTACAGGCTTAAGTTTGGTAGATTCTACTAGTAGGTGTCCCACTGTCCGGGGGTGAGGAGGTGAATTAGGCAACAACCATCCCCAATTCGTTCCCCTTGTACTCGATTCCTCGCTTTAAGCCTGCTAGCGAAAACACCCTTTGGTAGTAAATTCTAGAAAACTTAGGCACCTTACCTCCGTACTTCTAGATGCATGTTCTGTACTTTACCCACATGTTAGCCTAACAGACCCTGCATATCCGCCTTTGTGCCTTGATACGAGTGGTGGGGATTACATCCCTTATTATATGAGATTCTTTGCGTGGTTGCAATTGACCAAAGGCGGGAGGCAAGGGTGGAGCTGCGACTCGAGCACAGGCAACATCTTAATCACAACTAGGGCTTCATAGTTCTCTGGAGCGGAGCGAAGCTCAAATATAGATGGTAAAATTGCACTGTACTTGTAGTGATACGGGTTCTTAAGGCTAAGTTGAATAAAGTAGAGTTCGTGTGCTGCGAGATGGGGAACTGGTTGCAGGTTACATAATCTCAGCAGGAATCTTGGCGCGGTCGTGGTACTAGTACTCGAGTATGTGCATGACAGAGAGCTGAAGTTGTTGCGGCTCAAGTGCAGGAAGGTGCTCTAGAGTCAGCCAGTGCTGCAACACATGTACCCCCACTTAGCTCCACATACCCCAGTAACTATTTTACCGGTAATTCAATATTATTAAAACTGTCATTATGAGAGGATAAGCACTGTGGTGTAGGCTGGTGAGTGGTGTACTAGACATTAGCTTCCATTGATTTTATTAATTTTTTTATCAATATCGTTGTTCTCATTTTAAATACCGTACTGTGTTGAGCTGGCTACCGTGCTCACGGTCGCGTAATTTTGACACCCGTGGATACATCTTCCTAGGTCTCCCGACAACTCGGAGAGCAATTATAAGTCATCCAACACCTCCGTTGGGATAGCCTCCCGGGAATCTGGAAGCAGCCTGCCTAGTGACATCACGAATTCCTGGGCACATTCCGGTATTTGGGGGCTGGCGATATGGCACAAATAGGACGATGGTAAAAGAGATTGCGATCTATGAGTTACCAGTAGGGCCCTACAGTGTTTACGATGGGGAAGGGATTTTAACGGAAAAATGATTGTCTATTAGGAGATCGAGTACGGAGCAAATTTCCTGTACAGTACTCGAGTACTATCGATTTTGAGGGTAAGATAGCATCAGTCTCGGATCATGGATCTGCCTCGCCTCTCGACCCGCCAAGTGTGGAGGACTCGTCAACAGTGTCATTTTTCGGCTTACTAATGGTGGGTTCATTTAGGTTAAGATAATCTTGTAATAGGAGTAATCGGTAGTACATTCTCCAAAGAACTGCCTTTTCTCAAACCCCAATAACTCAATAAAAACTTCATGATTTTTTCGGTCTTCTTCTATTACCTTATCCTCCGGCTTCTGTTCTATCTTTTAATAGCTTTATATTTATGACAGGTGGTGTTCTGGAGTCTTACCATTCGGAGCTAGGTGATCTTCGGGTCCTGGGTAGGTTGATTCGAGGAGAACTCACCATATGGGTTACACAAAATGCAAAGTACGTGTAGATTAATATGACGAAATGCTCACCCACAAGGCTCCAGGTTTATGACCCTGCTTTTCATCTGCTCACTCAGTCTCTATCCACCGAACCTAGAAGCTCAAAAATTCATCCCCCTACAGCGTTACGGCCAGAAAGAAAATGTCGAGCTCACGGATCGATTATACTACAAACTCTCACAACAACAACAACACGCAGTACTCACATAACACTAATGCTTTCAATGTCACTAATGCATTCAACAACAATATCGTGAACGTTGGTGCGACAGACGGGAGGACTGAGATTCTGGCATGGTTGTCTCCACTCGAGCCCGGCACCCGGCATCAAGATGTTCGAACCCGCCGGGCTGACAATGTCGGGGAATGGCTGCTGCAAACTGGTGAATTTCAAAGGTGGTGTGACGATGCTCAAGATGAGGGATCTGATCATCAGATTTTATTTTGCTGCGGTGATCCGGGTGTTGGCAAGACCTATTTAAGGTGAGAGATAATCTATAGTGAAAAACTAAATGGTACTGACGTGGAGCGATACTAGCTCACTGGTGGTGGACAGCTTGTGCGATATGGCGGGAGAGCGAAATATTGCTGTTTCATGTTTCTACGTTGATTTTGCGACGCGAGAGGAGCAGTCTCCGACAAACATGCTCGGTTCGTTACTCAAACAGATTGTCGGGGGATTGGAGAAGATACCGGATGAGATAGATCGGATGTTTCAAGACCAGAAAAAGGTGATCGGCGGAAGGGGACTACGAGTGCCGGAAATTGTAAGGCTGTTACAGACTGTTACAAATTTACAGCCGACATTTATATGTATTGATGCGCTAGACGAATGTGTGGAAAAACATCGACCTGAGATTCTAGATTCGTTGCGACATATCCTTGAGAAGTCCCCAAACACGCGAATATTCCTAACCGGGAGACGACACATCCGGGGCGAGATTGATAGGCATCTTGGCGAGAGAACGACGGTTTTATCCATAAAACCCAATAGCGATGATATCGTGGGATACGTCCGGACGAGATTGAGTAAGGACACATCTCCGGATAAGATGGACAGTAGCCTGGAGGAAGAAATCCTCAAGAGCATTACCGAGAATATTCCCGAAACGTAAGTGCCTAACATGATGGAAAAATGGGATTTATAGCTGTCGCTGATAGAGGTATCTAGGTTTCTACTGATTTCCTTAACCATGGATGCTATCCTTGGCCAAACCACGGACTATGGCAGGCGACGAAAGCTGAGGGCAATGACAGAGGGCTTGGATTTGAAGGATTTTTATGGAGCAACTATTGAACGGATAAAGGAGCTGGGTAGGGAGAAAACAAGGTTGGGGATGGCAACCCTGATGTGGATCTCGCATTCCGAGCGGTTATTACAACTCGATGAGCTTTTGCACGCCCTAGCAGTTGAGATAGGATCTACGGATCTCAATGCCGAAAATATTCCTTCGGTGGAGACATTATTGAACTGTTGCTTGGGGCTTGTTGTCGTCGATAGGGAGGCTTCGACTGTTCGGTTGATCCACTTTACTCTCCAGGAGTACCTCAACACCTCCCCCGAAATTTTTGGACCGACTCACTTGCTAATAGCAGAAACCTGCCTAACATACCTCAACTTCCGGACCACTAACGACATTTCGTCTACACTCAGTGATCTATCTCAGTCAACTCCTTTCCTCAAATATTCTTCCTTATATTGGGGTGCCCATGCCAGAAGAGAGTGTTCGAGGAACGTAGTATCACTTACGCTTCAGCTTTTCAGTCGGGTTGAAACCCATATATCTACTAAGTTACTTCTGGGCGACCTCCGAAGGAGTGCTAAGCAATGGCATCTGAATATCCCCAGCAACGGTCCCCTGATTGGGTTTACCGGACTGCATTGTGCATCAGTTTTCGGCATTCCCGAAATCGCGACTTCTCTCGTGGACCAGCCAAATTGCAACCCCAACAAAAGGGATTGTTTGGGCGTTACACCGCTCATATGGGCTGCTATATGCGGGCAAGAGGAGGTAGCAAAGTTACTGTTAGAACGGCGGACTGTCAACCCCGACATGCCAGATAAATTCCTAGGTCGAACGGCGCTCTCATGGGCTGCTGTGATGGGGCACGAAGGAATTGTGAAGCTGCTTTTGGAGCGAGCATCTGCCAACCCTGATGGCACAGATGGTTGGTGGGGTAGGACCCCCCGAGCGATGAAGAAGGTTTGGAGAAGGAGATATGTAAACCCCAGCAGGCCTGACAGATACGGTCAAACGTCAATTTCGTTGGCTGCTGCAAAGGGGCACGAAGAGGTGGTGAAGCTGCTATTGGGAAGAAAAGACGTCAAGCCCAATATACCAAACGAGTATGGCCTAACCCCGCTCTTACGGGCTGCTGAGAATGGACATGGTAGAGTAGTGAAGCTTCTGTTGGAGCGCGAAGACGTTAACCCCGATATGCCAGACAAGTTTGGTTATACACCGCTCTCGGAGGCTGCCAGGTGTGGGCATGATGAAGTAGTGAAGCTACTGCTAGGACGAGGAGACGTCAACCCCGATATGCCTGATAATGATGGCCGAACACCGCTCTCGCGGGCTGCCGAGAAGGGGCATGATGGAGTCATAGAGCTACTATTGGGACTGGAAGGCGTTAACCCTGATATGCCAGATAATGGTGGCCGAACACCGCTCTCGTGGGCTGCCTCAGGTCGGTGGGGTCGAGGAGCGAGGGCGGTGCAGCTACTCTTAGAACGAGAAGACGTCAGCCCCGATATGCCAGACAAGCGTGGCAGAACACCACTCTTGTGGGCTGCCGAGGAGGGGCATGGTGGAGTAGTCAAGTTACTGTTAGAACGAGAAGACGTCAACCCCAACATGCCAGACAAATGTCGCCAAACACCGCTCTCGTGGGCTGCCAAGGAGGGGCATGGTGGAGTAATGAAGCTACTGTTGGAACGGGAAGACGTTAACTGCGATATGCCAGATAATAGTGGCCGAACACCACTCTCGTGGGCTGTCGTGGCTTGGGATCGGGGTGGTAGAGAGGTGGAGGTGGTGGAGGTGGTGAAGCTACTGTTGGAACGGGAAGACGTCAATCCCAATATGTCGGATAATGATGGCCAAACACCGCTTTTGTGGGCTGCCAAGGAGGGGAAAGATGCAATCGTGAAGCTACTGTTGGAACGGGAAGACGTCAACCCCAACATGCCAAACAAATACGGTCTAACCCCACTCTCGTTAGCCTCCATGAAGCGGCATAAAGGAGTGGTGAAGCTACTACAAGCTCGCAAATCCGCAAACCCCAACCCGGCTTAACCCTGACAATACAAAAAATCTCCTATCGTCTCGAGAAATCGCCATACCCCTTTCTCCGCATCTCAGCAGACACGCCCGTATGTATCGCCGGCTGCTTCGCCCTCCTCCATATCACTTTTACCTCCCTCTCCTGAGTGCGCAGCGATCTCGTTGACGCCGCTGACCATCCTTGCCGTCCCTTTCCTTGCCGTCCCTTTCCTTGCCTCCGGATTTCGACCCCATCCTAGCACAGTTCAGAATTGGGTGTGAGTGTACTGTCCCTGTGGTTCTATTGGAAATGTTCAGTCTATGTTTTAGTTTTATTTTCTTCCTGTATGAGAATAGGGCGTTTAGGGTTAGATTGGTCTCTGTTTTCGCGCTTATAAATTCAGACCTTTTTTCCATTTTTAGTTGTTCCTGAGTTATATTTCCCTCCTTTGCTAGCACCGGTATTGTAATTTAGGTTGCCGTTTCCAACTATTATGCTTCTCAACCCTTGCTGTCATCGATCCATCCAGCCGATTTCAGAAATCACACTCTCATCTTTGACAAATCCTTTAATCCGCCACCCCAGCTGCAGAATATTGGAACTCTGAAACAAGATACATCCCGGTCACCAATGTAGTCAGAATAAAGACTAGCAGCAATCCCAATCTATCCTGCCCAGACGAGAAGATCTGTGCTTTTAATGATGAAAGTAGGATTATGTTAACCCTAACCCTACCGTGGGCTAACTAAAGCATCTACCGGTAATTGAGAAACCTAACTGCTTGCTTACGGGTGTGATAGAAGTGATTTTTATTAATTTATTTTTGGGCGCGCTATGTTGGCCCTACATAGAATGCATGTATTCATTTTCTCATGAACCAATTTTTAGTGGCAATTGAGTGATGATGGTGAGTATGAAATGGTAGTTGCTGATAATCAACTACTAGTACCATGGAAGGAGGAGGAGACAGATTGGTACGTAAAAACATAATGTAGTGGGAAGGGAAAGGAGTATAGTCAGACCTTTACCAAGGAGTCTAAGGCACTCTTGGTTATCAGCTGTGAGGATAGAAAGGAGGCAGGGTTTCCGTTTCAGGAAAAAGAGGTATGATAAAAAAGGACCATTGTGATATTTGTGATCTATTTAGATCAGTTTACCAGTGGCTAAGTCGATAGTAGAAATTCTTTATTCCGGATGGACCCAGGTATTGTAGTGTATCTTAGGGGCTTTCGTCTTGATCACGATTTGGGCCCGTATAGTGTCATAGTGGCATACGGTAGAGTATTTTGTCTCCACACTTGCCTCGGTAGTGCATCATGTATAATCACTCGTGTCATGGGAATCTGCTTGAAATTCGGAGTCGGCACCAATACCGGCAGCATCCCATGTTATAATACTATCTTCACCGGAGCGACTACAAAAGGACGAATAGTGAAACTACTGCTTGGATGCGAGGACGTCAATCCAGATATGTCTAACAAAAGCACTCTGACGCCCGCCATTGGCTTTTTCAGGTATGATACAAGTAGGTGGTGAAGCTACTGCAAGCCCATCAGTCTACAAACCCTAACATGACTTAACACCAACAATGCAAACATTAATATTATTTCCTGCTATCCTCGAAAACCTCTCTGAGCCGCTTTTTCGGCATTCCCACCGACACCCCCACATATGCTCTCGGCTACCCCCCTCTTCCGGATTACCTTCCACCTCCGTTCTAGGGTTCCATAACGGCCTCGTGAACACGGCTTTCTTCTCTTTCCATTCTTTTCCCTGCTGGTCCTCGTCTATATGGCGCTGCTGTTCGGCATCGGGCGCGGGTGTATTATTCTTGTAGCTACGGTATAGCGGGAATACCTGCTGGATATAGCTTTTAGGTTTCTCTTCCTTCCTTCCCTGGTATTCAGGCTGAGATTGATCCGTAGTTCTTGTACATTCTAGGTTTTGTCTATTTTTTAGGTTTTCCGAGGTAACTCTTTGCTCTACTACTACGAAAAACCTATGTATCATGATGTAGTACAGTAACTTTGGGTGTTTCATTTTACCCTTCGGTGGTTGTTGCGGAAATGTTATTTTAACTATAACTCTGTGATACTTACCGAGACTGGGTTGATAGACGGGGCTGAGGATGGCTGAACCTTGAGGTTCGTTTTGGATTGGGGTAGCTAAACACAAAACAACGCTTTTAGAAGAGATTGTCATGGGTAACTGTGTAGTCTGGGGTATCACTTACCTCTCCTATGTCTAACAATTGCTCATGCTGGAGCTTGCTAAAATCCCGTCATCAGTTTGGCGCTTCGGAGACAGCACTAGACCCCCGCGGCTCCCGCTTATAATACTTAGTCCTTTTAGTATTTTTATTTTCCTTCTCCTCGTTTACTCTGAGGCTCTTTATTCATCCATTCAAGAGTTTCGCCTATTTTCACATTGGTCTTGTTTTCATTCCCACCGTCTGGCATGGGCTTATATCCGGGGGTAAATAGGGGATTTCTGAATTAAATAATAGATTACAACCTGCTAGGAAAAAACGTCGGCAGATGTATGTAGTTTGTTAGAATAAGACCACGTAAAGCATGGTATAATATAATCGCATCTATGTCTACTAGTTACTATAGCTGCCTAGGGATAATGCGATATCTCCCTACTCTGGCGGTTTCCATCCTCGCTAAGGGAAAAGCATCCAAGGCTATCCCCGGCTATTCTACATCTTCCTAGGGCTCCCGACAACTCGGGGAGCAATTATAAATCACCAAACACCTCCGTTAGGCTATAACCTCCCGGGAACCTTGCAGCAGCCTTCCCAGTAACCTCCCGAATTCCCAAACACATACCGGTATTCGGGGACTGGCAATATGGGACGACTAGGGCGGTGGTAGAAGGGATTGCTCGCTGTGAGTTACCGGTAAGTTAGGGCCTATAGTATTTACAAGGGGGAAAGGATTTTAACGGAGAAATAATTGTCGCTATTAACGGAGACTCTGTATCGCCTGTGTGAAACCCGTAGAAGTACAAGTACTGAGAGTAAGATAGCATCGGTCGCGGATCTTAGATCTGCTGCGCTTCTCCACGGCCAAGTGTGGGGGACTAACCACAGCGACATTATTCAGTTTTCTAATAGTAAGTTCATTTAAGTTCAGATAATCTTTGTTAGAGGAGTAATCGGTAGTTAGCCCATGTCTTGGCATGTTAATCGGTCCGGGAACAGTACACAATAGGGTGTGAAATTCTCCAAATAACTGCCTTTTTTTAAACCTAATAACTTAATTAAAGCTTCACGTATATTTAGATCTGCTCCTATTACTTTATTCTGCAGTTTCTGTTCTATCATTTAATAGCATTATATTTATGATAGGTGGTTTTCTGGATTCTTTACCATCCGAACCCGAGTGATCTTAAGATCCGGAGCAGGTTGATTCGAGAACTCACCATCTGGGTTACACAAAATGCAATTATGATACGAGTGGATTAATGAGACGAAGTGTTCACCCACAAGGCGCCAGGTTTTATGATGACCCCGCTTTCCATCTGCTCACTCAGTCTATCCGCCGAGCCTACTGGTAGAAGCTCAGCAGTTCATCCCCCTACAGCGTTACGGCCAGAAAGAAAATGTCGGGTTCACGGATAAATTGTACGACAAACTCCCACAACAACAACAACACGCAATACTCACATAACACTAATGCTTTCAATATCACTAACGCATTCAACAACAATATCGTGAACGTTGGTGCGACAGACGGGAGGACTGAGATTCTGGCATGGTTGTCTCCACTCGAGCCCAGCACCCGGCATCAAGATGTTCGAACTCGCCGGGCTAACAACGTGGGAGAATGGCTGCTAGAAACTAGTGAATTTCGAAGGTGGTGCGATGGTGCCCAACATGAGGGATCTGATCATCCGATTTTATTTTGCTGCGGTGGTCCGGGCGTTGGCAAGACCTATTTGAGGTGAGAGATAATTTACAGTGAAAAACTAAAGATGGGCAGTACTGATGTGCAGCGATACTAGCTCACTAGTGGTGGACAAGTTGTGCGATATAGCGAGAGGGCAAAAGATTGCTGTTTCATGTTTTTACGTGGATTTTGCGGCGCGGGGAGAACAGTCTCTGGCAAACATACTCGGTTCACTACTGAAACAGATTGTCGGTAAATTGGAGAAGATACCGGACGAGATAAACCAGATGTTTCAAGACAACAAAGAGGTGATCGGCGGAAGGGGACTACGAGTGCCGGAAATTGTGAAGCTGTTACAGACTGTTACAAATTTACAGCCGACATTTATATGCATTGATGCGCTAGACGAATGTGTGGAAGGGTATCGACCTGAGATTCTAGATTCATTGAGACAAATCATCGAGAAGTCCCCAAACACGCGAATATTCCTAACCGGGAGACGACACATCCGGGGTGAGATTGACAGGCATCTTGGCGAGAGAGCGACAGTTTTATCTATAAAACCCAGCCGTGATGACGTCGTGGGATATGTCCGGATGAGATTGAACAAGGATATACCTCTAGATAGGATGGACAGTGGCCTGGAGGACGAAATCATCAAGAGCATTACCGAGAATATTCCCGAAACGTAAGTGAGCAACTTGATGGAATAATGGGTTTTATGGCTATTACTGATAGAAACATCTAGGTTTCTACTGATTTCTTTAACTATGGATGCTATCCTTGGCCAAACCACGAACTATGGCAAGCGACAAAAGCTGAGGGCAATGACAGAGGGCTTGGATTTGAAGGATTTCTATGGAGCAACTATTGAACGGATAAAGGAGCAGGGCGGAGAGAAGGCAAGGCTGGGGATGGTAGCCCTGATGTGGATCTCACATTCCGAGCGGTTATTACAGCTCGATGAGCTTTTGCACGCCCTAGCAGTTGAGATAGGATCTACCGATCTCAATGCCGAAAATCTTCCTTCGGTGGAGATATTGTTGAGTTGTTGCCTGGGGCTTATCGTAGTCGATAGGGAGGCTTCGACTGTTCGCTTGGCCCACTTTAGTCTCCAGGAATACCTCAACACCTGCCCCGACATTTTTGGACCTGCTCACTCGATAATGGCGGAAACCTGCCTGACATACCTGAACTTTCAGACTATTAAGGACATTTCGCCCACACATAATATGTCTCAGCCCATTCCCTTCCTCTGGTATTCTTCCTTGTATTGGGGCGTTCATGCAAGGAGAGGGGCCTCAAAGGGGGTGGTATCGCTTGCGCTCCAGCTTTTCAGTCAAATTGAAACTCATATATCTACTAAGTTACTTCTGCGGGATGTCACATGGTGGACTGATCGATATTATCGTATCCCCGATGATGGCCCCCTGATTGGGTTTAACGGACTTCATTGCGCCTCGATTTTTGGCATTGCTGAAATCGCAACATCTCTCATGGACCAGCCAAACTACGATCTGAATAAACGGGATTTTCTAGGCAGAACGCCGCTGATATGGGCTGCTGTAAGTGGACAAGAAGAGGTGGCAAAACTGCTGTTAGAACGGCAGACTATCAACCCCGATAAACTGGATAGATGCTCTCGTCGAACGGCGTTTGCCTGGGCTGCTGTGAGGGGTCATGAGGGAATTGTGAGGCTGCTTCTTGAGCGGGCATCTGCCAAGCCCGATGGCACTGATGGTTGGTGGGGTAAGACGCCTCAATTGGTGAAGAAGGTCCAGGGAAAGAGATATGTCAACCCCAACTGGCCTGACAAAGGCGGTCAAACACCATTATCCTTGGCCGCCGAAGCCGGGCATGAAGGGGTGGTGAAGCTACTATTAGGAAGAAAGGACGTCAAGCCCGATATGCCAGAAACTTTTGGCCTAACACCGCTCTCGTCGGCTGCCGAGAATGGGTATGATGGAGTAGTAGAGTTACTGTTAGGACGAGAAGGCGTCAACCCCGATATGCCAGACATTTTTGGCCGAACACCGCTCTCGCGGGCGGCTGGGAATTGGCACGATAGAGGGGAGAAGACAATGAAGCTACTGTTGGGACGGGAAGACGTCAACCTCAATATGCCAGATAGGAATGGCCGCACACCAGTTTCGTGGGCTGCCTCGATGTGGCGTGGCCGAAGGAATAAAGCGATGAAGCTACTGTTAGAACGAGAAGACGTCAACCCCAATGTTCCAGATAATTGTGGCCAAACACCGCTTTCGTGGGCTGCTAAAAATGGGTCTGAATACACAGTGAAGCTACTGTTAGGGCGGGAAGACGTCAACTCCGATATGCCAGACGATCGTGGCCAAACACCGCTTTCATGGGCTGCTACAAATGGGCACGAAGGAGTGGTAAAGCTACTGTTAGAGCGGGAAGACGTCAACCCCAATATGCCAGATAATGATGGCAGAACACCGCTCTCGTGGGCTGCCTCGAAACGGGAGGGTGGAGCGGAGAAGGCGGTGAAGCTACTCCTGGGACGAGAAGACGTCAACCCCAATATGCCAGACGACGGTGGCCGAACCCCGCTCTCGTGGGCTGCCTCGGATTTTCTTGGAGGGGGGGTCGCAGCGCTGGAGCTACTGTTGGAACGGGGAGACGTCAACCCCAATATGCCAGACAATACTGGCCGAACACCGCTCTCATGGGCGGCTGCAAATGGGCATGAGAGAGTGGTAAAGCTACTGTTGGGGCGGGGAAATATTGACCCTAATATGGTAGATAATTATGGCCACACACCGCTCTGGTGGGCTGCCGAGCGTGGGCGTGATGGAGCGGTCGGGCTACTGTTGGGACGGGAAGATATCAACCCTAATATGCTAAGCAAGTATGGCGGAACACCGCTCTCACGGGCTGCCGCAGTATCGGCTAATGGGGTAGTTGAGCTACTGTTGCGACAGGAAGGTGTTAACCCCGATATGCCAGACATTTGCGGCCGAACACCGCTCTCGTGGGCTGCCGGGACTTGGAGTAGTAGAGCGGAGGGGGTAAAGCTACTGTTGGGGCGGGCAGATGTCAACCCCAATATGCCAGATAATGGTGGCCGAACGCCGCTTTCGTGGGCTGCCTCGAGTTGGCACCGTGGAGCAGAGGAGGCAGTGAAACTACTGTTGGAATGTGAGGACGTTAATCCCAATATACCAGACAATTATGGCCGAACACCGCTCTCGTGGGCTGCCAAGCAGGGGAATGATGCGCTAGTGAAGCTATTTCTGGAACGGGAGGGCGTCAACCCCGGCATCCCCAACAACGACGGTCTAACTCCACTCTCGTTGGCTTCGAGGAAGCGGCACAAAGCAGTGGTGAAGCTACTCCAAGCTCGCAAATCTGCAAACCCCAACCCGACTTCGCCAGGCTGATACGAAATCTTTCCTATCATCCTAAAAAACCTTCATGCGCTCGTTTCTCCGCTTCTCAATACACACGTCCATATACACCGCCAGCAGCTTCCCTTCCTCCATATCACTCTCACCTACCTCCCCTGAGTGTATAGCACGCTCGTGGGCACCGCTACCCTTCCTTTTCTTCCCTTTCCCCCCCTCCGATTCCGATCCCACCCCAGTACAGTCCGGCGCTGGAGGCGGGCTTGCTGCTCCCGTAGCTGCAATAAGAATGTTCAGTCTATGTCTTAGTTTTTATTTTCTCCCTCATGTATAAGAATACGGCGTTTAGGTTTAGATTGGTCGCTGTTTCCCGCTTATAAATTCCAAATTTTTGCGTTTGTCGTTGTTCCTGAATTGGCTTTCTCCCCCCCTTGCAAGCAATACATGTGTAATGATTTGCTGAGAGGATTGTTTCACACTGTCGGTGATTATTAGGCAAACGGCGTTCATCTACAACTTTCTGATACTTACCAAGACCGAGTTCATAGGAGCTTCAGGTGTCGTGCTTGCATACTGTGCGATGATCTGCCCTCCTAGTTTGAGGATCTGCGGGCACGGGGGCAGCGCTTATATATAAAGTCGCCTAATAACAAATGTAATTTAGGTTGCTACTTACAATTGCTATGGTTCTCAAAACTCACTATCCATCTCTCTATTCAGATTCAACAATGACCCACCAGACCTAGACTAATACTTTCATCCATCAAGCAGCTGCAATAGACTAGAAATCCGGAAGCGAATACCCCCTGTCTCTAATGTAGTTAGAACAAATGCTACGACAATCCCAGCATATCCAGCCCTGCTGGGAAGATCCATGCTATCGAGGATGGGGTAGGATTCGAGCTACTAGTTACCCTAAGCCTATCTAGAGCTAACCAAATGAATTCAGCGACAGGCCTTACTACTCGCTTGCGGGTACATCGTAGAGGTAATGTTTATGAATTTATCTGTCTGTGCACTATGTTGGCCCTACAGGGAATCCATGTAGTCACTTTCTCATCAACCAATTAATGGTGACTTAGTGCTGGTCATAATGGATTGACCATTGCCGGTGACCAGGGGCGCCCAGTGTTCCGAACCGTCCGTGGCACCACAAGGATGGCGGGGGTAAGGCCAAGGAGATGGGATAGGACGGGACCCCTAGACACAGTCTTGTATAGGGAAAAATACCTGGAGGGCTGTTGGCCTTAACTGTGACTGCCGAGCACGACACTCTATGCGTTTATCAGTATAGTCGCATGTACTGGGTAGACAGCAGGTATTAGGGATAACCGACAAGGATAGGGGAGCAAAGTTTTTTTGGAGGAGACCGCAGACGAACTATGGGGGATGTATTATGATGCCATGTAACAGACTGAGTAACTGCATTTTCTGCAGGAAAGAGGAAACCGAAGCTATTCATTACTCTCCCGGCTTCAATTTCTCTTTTCCTTAAGTATTTTGGTGATGTCGTAACACAGCCAAACCACAGAAATTATGGAAGTTTATTCTCACTAGAATATCCGGGATTTCCCGTAGGTTTGCCGGAAATCTCAATCGGCTACTCCAGGTCTGGATATCTGCATGGTTTACAAGATGATAAGCAGTGAGGGACATGAAATCTTGAACTTGAAATATCTAATCTAAAGCTCTAAGCATATCGGCACAATGATGAAACTGGAAACATACCCGGGACCCCACCGGGCCCAGTAGGGAGCCCCGTCCTACCTATATCTGCCCTAGGCCGCCCATGGTGTAGAAAAGGACGGACTACCACTAGCGTTCCGTCCAGCCCTACCCCCAAGACGGAAGGACTAAGAGCCTGTTCGGTTGGAACGGTTCCGTTCCGTTCCCCCATACAAATGGCCCGTTTCCTTCCGTTTCAAAACGGAAAGAACTTTCTTTTTACAGTAGAAACGGCCACCGAACGGAACGGAACCGTTCCAACCGAACAGGCTCTAAATGGTTCGGAATACTGAGTGCGCCAGGCTTACAAGGACACAGACTGTTACGCAAAAGCACAATTAAGTAGGAAGGAAAAGGTGTATAATTTAGCAAAGAGTCAAAAGCGAGAGTGTTTACTAAGTATGAGGATAACAGTGAGACTAGGTTGCAGTTTCGGGATAACAGGTATCATAAGAAAGGACGACAGTAATGTCTCTGAGCCAGAAGATGCCTAGTATATTTGGGGGGGAGACATTCTTCTTTATCTAGCTAGGCTGCTTTCACTATCTGGTGTGTCTCGGTTTTGTATTGCACTAGGCTGATAGGGTGCTGCCCTTGCAATATATGTAATTTATTTAAAACACTTGGTGAGTAGCTAACTAAGTAGTAGAAATTGTTCATTCCAAATGACTTTAGTACTATAGTGTGTCCTAGGAACATTCATACAGCGGGTAATTTGAATGCGTATAGTATTGTCATATGATGGAGTATTTCGTCCACATATCGTACTAGCTTCGGGGGTGCATCATTTAATATCACTCGTCTCATTGATGACTTCTTGAAATTCAAAGGAATCCCATGTTACGATACAAGCACCATTCAGTGGAAAGGAAAAGGAGTATAACCAGACTTTTGCCAAAGGGTCTTAGGCATTAATGTTTGCCAAGTGTAAAGATGAGAACGAGGCTTGGCTGCCTTTGCTAGAGAAGGCGTATGCTAAGGCTCATGGCGATTACGGTCCGATCGGGGCAGGTTGGACCGGATAAGCTTTCGCTCCTCTTCCGTTCCCGGCATGATAATAGTGGGTGATAGTTGATTGACACGGAGTATTGAGGAGGCTGAATACTTGACCGGGGGTGTTACAAGCTGAGTTATATACTTATCGTATCCTAGATAAGGGTAGGTGGAAGAATTTCCCTAGGTAAGCAAAGATTTGTTATTACAGCTGGTGTGGGGAAGTGCGGCAGCAGAAAGATCCGGAATTATTTCGGGATCGATATATACGAGTCTCTTGGCTAGCCCAGCGCAACTACCAAGATTTCAAGATTCCAACATTCCACACTGGCTTCCATGACAGCGTAAAAACTTGAATAATTGGACGGTGTGCTGCGCCGCCGGGCCTCCCCCCCTTAGTGAGGTCGAGAAATTTGTGCCTTTTTTTTAGGTCTTAGAAGATGGAAAGCGGTTGTGTTTTCGCTGAGTCTTTTTTTTTGTCGCCTCTCTGAGGAAGGGAGTTTTGGACTATATAGGACTCCGCCTGGTTTTTTCGGGTTTTTTCGGTATTCTGCATTCTCGAAATTCGCGTCGTTTATGTATTCGCGATCTTCGTGCCAATACTAGCTGCTGCCGTTACAACTTGAGTGTTTTCTGGGGGACATATGTTATGGCAAGGTGTGGGAAGATATGTTAGTGTGAGGTGGGAGTACCCCGGGGAGCATAATTACAGTAAGGCTAAAATATATCCCCTTATTCACACGATACTTTCGGACCCTTCCTGGGGTCAAGGCTGAGAAAGCCTACTGGACCAGATCAATACTTACAAGGCAAATCGCATAAAAGCCGCCACAATACATCCGCTCGTGGTGCCCGCGCGTCAGCACCGCCACGATTCAAAGCTAGGGGGCGGGTGCACTCCCGGTATCGGTACTTGTATCTAAAGGTGAAGGTGGGGAGGGTATTAGCGCAGGGGTACACCCAGATCTTTTATCATAATATATTTCTTTAATCTTTGCCAACCGGGATCATCCGGAGACACAGCGCTTAAGTTTTGTAGACTTTACTAGTAGGGGGTGTCTGGCTAGCCGGGGGGTGAGGAGGTGAACTACCGGTAGGCAACAACAATGCCCAATTCGTTCCTATCATACCTGATTTGCCCATTCAGCCCGGCTATCGTAACACACCTTGCTAGTAAAATCTATAAAACTTAGGCGCTGTACTTCCGCACTTCTGGACGAAGCATACTCTGTACTTATCCATCTGTCAGCCTAACAGATCCTGCATATTCGCCTTTGTGCTTTGATACGAGTAGTGGGGGTTGCATAGTTTACTCAAGTATAGGGGATTCCGTGCTAAGTTGCACTTGGCCAGAGGCGGGAGATAAGGCTGTAGTTGCGACTCGAGGGTAGGAATTACCCCGGTAATAATTAGGGTTTGATTCTTCATAGTTCTCTGGAGCGGAGCGAAGCTCAAATATAGATGGTAAAACTGCACTGCAATAATATGGGTTCCCAAGGCCGGGTTGAATACTAGTAGAGCTCGTGCGCTTCGAAATGGGGAACTGGCTGCAGGTTACATAATCTCAGCAGGAGTCTTGGCGCGGGCATAGCATGTGCGCGGCTGGGAGCCAAAGTCGTTGCGGCTCAAGTTCAGTAGAATTCCGTAAATAAGCCGCATCTTGGAATGGCTTCTCTCTGGAGGAGGGAATTTTGAACCACCAGTATATAGTGCGCTGTCCGATTATTCAAGTTTTTACGGTATACCCTTTCATCCGCCTGATACCTCTAAACCACTCCCGGGGTCAAGGGTAAGAAGATCTCCCAAGCTAGAGCACTAGCGAAGTTCTGCTCGCTCTTGTCCGTCTTTCCTAAGAGAAAGTATGATCTCCAAACTTTCAGGTTCTGTAAGGATCAGTGCTGTCTTTAGAAGACGAAAATGATTCAATGATGGTAGCAGGGCTGGTTTGTACAAATTATTTTGCTTTAGGACTACAGTACAAATACATACAAAATTTAATGATAAAAATACAGTGATTCCACCCCTAGTGTTTTGGAAGAATCTAGAGGGACCAATTGTTCATGCTAGATTATCACTGCACTAAGTTGGCAGAGCTTTAGTGCACATTGGACAAAAGTTTCTATCTCCTCCCGAATTCCTTCAATTTCCTTGCCGAGTCCTTTCACTGTAGCAACGTAATGCCCATGAGTGAGCAGAGCCTCACGAATCTTTGCACAGCAAATCACACAAAGGCCACTACGGGTACCGTATTACATCCGCCCGTTCCTACCCGCTACAGTAGTGTCTGACCTAGTGGTTGCATACAGAAATTGTACCTTACTTATAAAACAATTGAAAGATTTTAACAAAAAAAATCCTGCCCGCTATTGTTAGAAATGATCGATGGCGAGCAGAGCCCGATAAGTGCTGGGAAGTGTTAGAGTTGACGGAAGTGGACATGCGGAAAGCATGCAGAATGTGTTTGATGATTTCATTTGTTCAAAAGTTGAAAGGATAGATTGAAAGGAATGACGGATATGAATTGTGGTTTTGTCTTTCCTTTATCATTATGCAGGAAGGTTTAGATATGCATGGAGTGAAATGGATGAGTGTGGGAAATGATCGAATGGTTGAGATGTTTTCCTTACACTCTATTTATTCTTAGGTTTTGTCTAGTTAGTTTAAGAGAGTGAAGAGAGCGAATGAAGTTTGAGATTCACAAGTCCCTGAGTTAAGTCCCATTCTAGTTCTTGTGTTGAAGTGTTTGACTGTCGCGATTAGTCTGTCTGCCTACGATAGCCCCCATTACGGAGGTACAGGGCATAAGTTTTGTAGGTTACACAGGGGTTGAGGGTGGCAGACTTCGCTTGTGGAACCTACAAAACTTATGCCCTGTACCTCCGTACAAAAGGAAGAGCATTACCAAAAGTAAGAACAAGGGAGAGATGAAAGGTCAAATGAGGGTTGTGTTGATCAGTTTTACTGGTTTGGCTTACTGGTGAGAGAAGGGCTTTTTGCTAAAGAAAGGAGAGAAAATCTGAGAAGATAAGCGAGACCCATAGCTAATATCCGCCAAGACAGCGCTATGACTAAGCAATCATCCTCCGGCGAACAACATGATATCTAATAGCCAGCGCTGCGGCGATTCGAAAGTAGGATGGATACAGGCATGTTTGGTACTGGTGCATAAACAAGTACAGATTCATTTATCATATATTAGTTTGGATACGTGGATTCCGTTCCGTTGCCCCATACAAATGGCCGTTTCCCTCCTGTTCTAAAATTCCGAAACAACCTTTTCTATAAGTGAAATAGTCACAAAACGGGGCTTGACCCTCCCCCCCACTGTTGCCAAACAGGCTATCTGTCTTTATCTTTGGGTATCATAATTCTGGCTAGGCATGTACGGTATTACCCACCAGTTAAGCTAAAAGCCCAGCGTATCTAATAGTACGGTCGTGGTGAAGCTAGACACTTAAGGTGGCGATTCCCATACCAAGGGTCCGCATTGTCCGGCTTCAATTCTGCCACGCTAATACATTTGTGCTTTAGTACCAGTGGTGAAAGTTACATACTTTATCGGTGGGATTTATTTTTGCTTAATTGCAATCCGGCCGAAGGTGGGACACAGAGATAGTTACAACTTGACCATTGGTAGTATTTGGCTTGATTCGTCACAGTTCTTTGAAACGGAGAAAGGCTCAAATCTCGTATAGTACCGTACAAGTACTCGGGGGTGAGGGTAACTCGGGCGCCATGCTCTCTCTCTCTTACACCCCCAGTCTTTAAAAATTCTACCCCGGTTCTAGAAAGCGAGTTTTGGTAAAAATTGTCACCCATACGGTACACCGAGTACCGAAATATACAGAAAAATACCCATACTCTCCACACACACACAGTTTGATCACATCTCACATTTTTCTGTCACATCTCACATTTGAGGTTGCCAGCACACCAAATTTTTGTGGTATAGCAACAAAAGTCACCACACTCTTGGAGGCTTCCAAATAACTGAAGAAACAATTCCCTGGCCTTGTGCCTCTTGAGCCTAGGCTTAACCGTTCCCTCCCCACCTCCACTATCCCAGGACAACTATTGATATTACACCCCTCAACCCCGGCCAGGACACCCCTACCGCACCATCCGGTCCCTCTTGTTCCATCTCAAGCCGTCAAGGCCGCAGAACCCATTCTCACACTCGTGGCACTACGCCTACACCAGGTCCGTCTGAAGAATATCAGGCCATCACCAGACTCTTTGCAGAAGCCGGCTCTGTTTGCCAGCCTTCCCCCCGTTCTTTCCTTGGCGTGTTTAATCCAAATGTGCAGGACTTCTCCAATGATGATCTTGCGGTCATCCCTCTTTGGTCGCGATTAGTCGCCATGGTCCAAGGACTGGGGTCGACAGTCAAAACACTCTTCTTCCAAGTTGCTGCCCTTAGCCTCAAACTCTCTTGCGCCCAACACAATGACACCCCACAACCCCTAGCACAATCAACAGCGGTCCTTGAAGCTACCATCCGTGATCTTGGTGCCCGAGTCTCCACTTTAGCCGCAGCTCAACCTCACCCTACAAGGGAAACTCCTCAACAGCATAGACCTGCCCCTCCACCTGCCAAAACCTCAGCCAAGAAAACCAGAAAGAAAACTCTGGTAACCCATCTCTCTCCCCTCACTGTCAATGATGAGGACTCCCCAATCTGTGTAGCCGGAAAGTGGGATGGCGACCCTGAAAGATTTTCCCGCAAATATCCGGACTCTGTTCCTGCTACTATTTATTGGCCTTCTCAATACCCTAACTTAGAAGCGGTCATGTGGTACTCTGATTGATACTCCCCTCAGCACCCAGTTTACTCCTGGCCCTCCCCCAGGGTACACGGTAGCCCCACACTCCACCACAGCGCCTGAGGTGTCCTGGGCCCAAGTGGCTAGCAAGAAAGGTGGAAAGAACAAGGCGGCCTCAGCAGCACAAGTCGTGGCATCAAGCAAAGGAGATGTTCCTAGAGTACCGCCACGACTCCCAACTGCCCTGCACCGTTTTTTCTCTTCCCAGGTGCAACCCACCCTCCAGGAGGACTCCTCTTGAATGGCCGCTGTTCTCCCTGACATCATGGCTGGCATATTCAAGCAGGCTAGCAGCACTCTCCCACTTTCATTCACGGCTTCCGTAAACAGCAAAAGGGCAGTGACACTAACCGCAAACCCACGAACTTCCTCTACAGCTTATGCTCCCTTCTTTGAGCTCCTAACCAAGAAGCTAAACCAGTTCTTCCCTGTGAATGAAAACCTATACCAAGCATTCAGACCCGCCCCTGCGTACAAAGAACTACAAATCCACAGTGTCCCCCTCTTCACTCTCCCCCTCTCTCACGAAGAACTCTATCCCTGTCTTTTGGAATCCATTGGCAATGCAATTGACACCCCAATCCACGGCTCCCACTTCCTTCAACCAGACCCCGATGTCAGGGCTGAGAAATTCACCACTACCGTGGTCGTATCAGTCTCCCCTGAGGATGTCGGAAAGTTCGGTGAAAGTATTCGCCTCTTTTCATGCCCCTGCAAAGTCACTCCTGCCCACCCTGCCTCAAAACCTACACAGTGTAAAAAGTGCTGGAAATTTGGGCATTCACACCTATTATGCAAAGTGCACGAACATACTTGCCCCATTTGCTCTGCTCTTCACTCCCGGTCACAACACAGATGCCCTAATCAATCCTGCGCCAAGGAGGGACACCTCAACTCAGTAATTGCATGCTGTATCACTTCACCCCCTCAATGCGTTAAATATCAGTCAGAGCATGCCACTTTTGACTCCAACTGCCCTACAAGACGGTCCATTGCTGCCTCCCTTCGCCCTGCACTCGGACCTCAACTGCCTGAACCCTCCTCAGACCCCATTGTCGGCACCTTCACTGGACTTCACACTACTGTTGCTCATGGTCCACCTCTTCCAGCTACCCCAGCAAACCCTATCCCAAGACCCTCCTCTGCTGTTCCAACCACGGTCCGTCAAGGTCCTGCTGACAACTCTTCCTTCTCAGTTCCCCCGCCACTGGCTACACCTCTCCTGCAGTACTCACTATTTGGACCCTCCCCCAACGCCACCTGGGCGTTAAGGTCCGACGATAATGCCGTCGACGAAGACCTTTAATTGTGGCACAACCCATAGACTCTCATCACCATGCTTTTCTTCCTCTTGACTCTGTCAAGTTTACTTTTCTTTCCTTGGTTCAGCATAACTGCCTTGGCAGCAGTAGTGTTTTTCATACATTGTTTAGTTTTATTACGTCAGTAGAGAATTCCCCTCATGTTGTTGCCCTTCAAGATGTTCCCTTTTGGAGAGGCCTCCCCCCTGTTGCTAAAGGGTATAAGTTTTTTTTTCCACTTCCTTCACCTCTGTACAAGCCAAGAGTGGTTACATACGTTTCTGCACGTTTTATGACTGTAGTGTCAGCTTTACCTTGGTTTTTCGACCGGGGAGACCTTATGGCCATGAATTTTCATAGCGATACTGGCCTTCTTGAGTCAGCTTTTACTGTCTTTAGCATTTATAATGCTTACTCCACTATTAACAGGTCAACTTCGCAGCACACCCTAACACCTGAAGATGTTTTTCCAACCCACACCTTCCCCTCCCTTACGGTTGGCGACCTCAACATCTATCATCATCTCTCCGATCCCGCTAGGCTCCTTTCCCACTCTGAGTTGAATGTTTCCAGCCAGTAATTTGAGCTAGCAGCAGACCGACTTTACACCCTTCTCAATACTCCAGGAGTCTTCCCAAGATTCCCATTTGACTCAACAACAAGACCCGCAGTCCTTGACCTTTCTTTCGCCAATGCTCCCCTAGCCTCGCTTATTGGGCCTTAAGACTCCTCCCTCCCCCCAACTAGTTCTGACCATCTTGCTATCTCCATTAAACTCAGTGCCCCAATCTTGAAGCCCCCTGTTGGGACGCTCTACTGGAAGCAGACGGACTGGAGCACAGTGGAGAGTGCATTGATTGGAAAAATGATTCCTCCTCCCACTGGACTTCAAACAGCAGCCTCCCTCAGCAGGTGGTTCGACAAATCTCTCTCCTCAATAACCTATCACATCTCCTCAAACACCCTGCTCAAACACCCCTTCTTGCAATCGAAGCCCTGGTGGACTCTGAACCTGTCAGAACTTAGACGAGTATTCCATCACACCGCCCGGGCCCAGAAACTAGGCACCGCAACCCCACTACGAACCTCTGCAACCCATAATTTCTACTTTAAAGCAATCAAAGCAGCCAAAGCAAAACACTCGACTCAGTTCCTAGCAAATGTCGATGCCCAATTGGTTTGGACAGCTAAAATGTTTGTATATGGTCGAGCTCCTGATCGCTTTCCGTCTTTTCTGACAGCCCGCTCACCCAGTGAAATCAACTCAGCTCGTCTCAATCACTTTTTTTCCCACACTATGACGTCCCACTAGCTCTCCCATTCTTACTACTTATCCAAGCGCCTCCCCAGTAAGCGCAGAGGAGATAGCGGATGCACTCAGGAAATTCTCTAACACATCAGCCCCAGGACAAGATGGCATCTGTCACAAATGGTGACTAAGCAAGGCAGACTCTCACATGACTAATAGTTATTAGTCATCGGTTGGTTATCTTTCACGCTATGAGATCAGTTGACTCATAGGTTTTCACATGAGGACGCAATAGCGTGCCATTGGTTTATTGTTATTGGTTGATACTTGACATGATACACGATTGTGGTCATTTGATTTATGTATTTCGCACATGACTCATAGTTATGAGTCATGGGTTTCATGCATGTGACCCCGTTAGGGCACATGACGGGTTTTCTGAGTCTTGATTGGTTGAGAGATATGGCGCAGCTGACTTGGACGAGTCAGCTGATGGATTTCACACTATGACTCACTATGAGCCATGAGTCGCATGACGCGAGAGTATGAGTCACGCAGGGTTAGGGTTGAGGGAAGAACCCCTATATAAGGGCACCCTCGGGGCATGGGATTTGGGTCACGAACCATCTCCCCTA
>Ga0307507_10004243_pt1 | contig 25862 bp, 6 predicted proteins | sample 7_EM_MG_FD_207223 | JGI IMG/M metagenome (GOLD analysis project Ga0307507, IMG submission 207223) | Populus trichocarpa ectomycorrhiza microbial communities from riparian zone in the Pacific Northwest, United States - 7_EM | ecosystem: Host-associated > Plants > Roots > Unclassified | place...
TAATACCCCGGCTTCCGACGCAGCAATAATTCCAGCTCTTGCAGTCTCTAAAAGCTCAGCTCCAGGCCTTCTATTTCCACTAATTTCGGTGCCAAACAAGCGTTGCATTGTGGTGCAGTAAGGTCGCGATCTTGGTGTTGGAATTTTAACGATCGCGATTTTGCGTTTGTGTCGGGAAACTAATGTCTTGGCACTGTAAGATAAAGTATATCTATAGCGCCACCAGCGCCAAGCTGTAGATATACTATTAATCTTAGAAAAGGGGAGCTATTTTTAGTTCTAGCTTAGGTTATAATTCCAAAACCAAGATCCTGATTTAGGTTTATAAGGCAGGCTAATTAATTACTATAAAAAGGGCGCGATCCTAATTACAGGAAATAGGTTAATTAAGTGTTATAAAATGGGGTTATATACTATCGGGAATAAGGCAAGCGGTCGTCACGTGTCGTCGCGGCACTAGCGTGGCGAGGAGCCTTAAGCTCTTTGCCCTTCCTCATTCCAATTAAAAATTATACATTATTAAAAACAACGTCACTATCCTACTTGAGTAGTACTAGTGATTTACCCTATATTACTAATACTGATTAGTGGTTAAATACACAACCATAAAATAGCAAGGTTTTTAACAAAAGAGACAGTCTCGTATAGGGGTGCCATATGCGCTTATATGGAATGGATCCCGGCGATACTATGCTACCTTAGACTTGCGGAAAACTAGTAATAGAAGTGTTACTAAGTACTAGGAGATACCAAGTTGCGTCTATTATGCAGAACAACTATATTTACAAAGATTTGGTTAAGTACTTTAGGTCAGAAGTATTACTAAACCTAGAGTCCTAAGTTAACGTCCGAAACACGTTAAACAACATCTTAAATTTCCTACCTCTTAATAGCAAACCTACAAGATTCTATAAAACCGAAAACCCTACCTACCTTTAACCTATTATGGCGTTAACCTACCTAAAGAAGTACGAGGAAGATATTAACCCAAAGATATAGAATAAAGACATTAACCCTATAAACACTGAGTAAAAGGACCTGAATGGATTCTTATTATACTATATAGTACACTACACAGATAGCAAATACAACAATACTATACTATGGTATTGCATAAAGGAGGACTTTATTGGATGGATAAAGGAAATATAGGCTCTTGCGAATAAGCTTATTGTATAAGACTTCCGTAACTTCCTTCAGGAGAATGGAGTATTTATCCCTATAGATGGAAGCGCTATTAGAGACAATATTTAGGAGTAAGTTATTAATATAAAAGAAGAGCATAAATAGACTCTATAAGAGATTAAGCACCAACTACGCACTATAAAGAAGCTTAACTTATAATGGAATCTAAATAATATACCAATAGAGACACGTTTAAATTCTATTGCTCTAGGCATAAGTTCTTATGTTCCATACCTATCGCTTCCATTATCTTTAGCTCCCCAGGATCTACTAATTTAACCTACAACTTTAACTACTAAATAAGAGTAAGCGCAAGATCCCCTTGCTTTATAATTTAATAACCTTCAAACTCTATTATAGTAAGATTAGGTACCACACCGTGCTCTATTAAAATCTATATCTCCACTACAGCCTATAAAGCAATCCCTACCTTAATCTCTATGCAATTTTAACGTGGCCTAACACTGCTTAGAGGCACCTTAAAAATGCTTATAGAGCTTATAAAGCTCTATTTAGACTAGGAGAAGAGGTTTAGTAGGGAACTATATAATATCCTTAATTTAAAGCTGCGTATCTTTTATAACTGTTACTAGAAGGTTAGACTGGAACCTAACCAATATTATAATGCTTATTCTATTATGCTTAAGGGCTGCGCTAGTACCTTCTATTATAATTATTTGGTAGGAAAAGGATACAATTTTAACCGAATAATATATAAGATAAGATGCCACTTTAAAACAAAAGAGAATAAGCAATAGTATATATCAGAGTAGAGAGAGACTACCTTTCTAAGAATTATTGCTATAAACCCAAATGCCCTTTAACTTAATTGTCTTTAAAAGCTCTTTAACTAACTTTAAATAATTTAGCGTGGTTTATCTAAATTATATTAAGAGGACTTCAGCCTACGTGATTAAGTTATTAGCGCATGCTAAGGTATTAAAGAATGCAACCTTGCTCTCTTTAATCCTGCAAATACTTATAAAGGAGTGTGTGCTTAATTAAGATCCTCTATTAGCACCGCTCTGCGCTCTTAAAAAGTATAGCAATTCAATACCTAACCCTAACCTACTTTAATTAACCCAGCTAACTAACATGATTATAACTAGACTAATTAAATATATAATAGCCAGGGTAGGGGATACAGTAGAGGGTATAATTAACGTCAACTATAAAGCAATTGTGGAGGTCCTTATAGAGGTTTATCTCAAAACAATTAATAGAAGAAATACTACGTTTATAAGATGCTAAATTACTAGTTAACTAGGCACCCTCTTAATAGATAAAAGGAGGCATATAATAAGTTTCGCCAAAGCGCACAAAACATTAGAAATTATAAGGTTACTACGGCCTATTTCCAAAGCTTCCTGGTTTAATATAAAGGCAAAGAAGACCTTAAGGGTAAGGTTAATGAGGCCGAACAGCTCCTTATAGATATGGAAATTAAGGACTACTCTCATAACTAATACTTCACCAAGTATAGTAAGGTAAATGGCATATAAACCGTTGCTGTCCTTAATAACTAATCTACGCTCCATTCTGTTATAAAGTTAGATATCTTTAACAAGCCAAAGGAAAGTTCTATATTCTCCTTAAATAATAGATACTCGGCGAACGTCTTCTATAATATTATGCTAGATACTAAAGCCGCAGGAGTATCTATAGCAGGAGAACCTTAAGTTCAAGCTCTTTAGCAGCTTAATAGCTCTGTTTAGATTAACTAATTAACAGCAGGCCAATATACAATTCGCTTTAGTAAAGGTACTGCTATCTCTCTCAGCACAATTAAGGTCTAAACCCCGTTAGGATATATCACTTTCTATATTATTTCCGCGAATACCCTATTTCTATTCTGCATCCAAGATATAGATAAGTTAGGTATTAAGCTTAATAACCTTAAGAATACACTTATTTAGGGAGATAATTGGGTGCCCGTTATACGCAAGTAGGGTTACCCTTAGTTACTCCTTTAATAGCTAGAAAGGAGCGTTGCTTAAAGCCATTTAACCAAGTTAGAGTTACGTTAACTATACTATCGCTTTGGTTACCTATCAGTTTATAGATTGCTTAGGGTTCTTTAGTAAGTAGGTTATAAAGTTAAGGCTAAGACAATTAAGCATCTTATAAAGTACTACTATTACTACCAAATAAACTAGAAGTCCCCTAGCCACTTTAAGTTCACCCTTAAAGATAACTATAACTTCAACTTCTATATTATTATTAACATTATATATCTTAGTGGCAAGCTAGTACTCCAAGTTGTTAACCTCTTAACCTTCTTTTAAGCCGCACATTTCCTAAAGGATATATTAGCTAGGAACGCATAGAATACTCTTTAATTATGCTAGATTAATATCTACCTAGAACCCCCTAATTAAGTTATTTATAATATAGGAAGAAACTTCTTATCTATAAAGTTTCGGCAATAGGTAAAGGCAATAGAAATTAAGGTTAAGGAAGTCCCTATTAAGGCATATAATAGTATTAAAAAAGTAGAATAATATCACACGCCATTATGCCAAGTATATAAGATTATTTCTTTGGAACTAAAGGGCGCTAGTAAAGAGCCTATCTTATAAATGGCTATTAAGGCTATTAACAATTCCGCTAGCCTAGATAGGCTTATACCTACGTTACTAGTCTTTGGCGCCTACCCTTAAATAACTAATAATTCTCTACTATCTCCATCCGTTACGCAACAAGCTAAGGCTATCTATAAGGCAATAAAGGAGGTGCGCCGCATCTACGCCACACGCTAGGTTAACAACGCACTAAAAATAAGAAACGGTCTAAACACCTTAATAATAATAGATCTGCCACTCTAATCTAAAGTACAGGTATAGCGTGAAAAGGGAGGCTGGTTAGGCCTATATAAACTTATTACAATTAATGGTTAAACTTGTACTCTTTAGATGCCCTATAGACCCACTTAATTCCGCTTAACCGTTATTAAGCCCTACTATAGGGATAACAGTTTTAAGCCTTTATAAGATACCCTAGAGGATACCCTAAAGGTAAACTATAATTAATATGCTCTAAAAGCAACTATAATTCTAATACAATTATAGCAGATATGCTGCAACCATAACGCGGTAGAGGTCGCCTAAAAGGATTATAAAATTACTAACATCTTATTAATTTTAAAGAGCAATTCGTTGCTACTATTAAGAGTAGAGTTAAGTTATTAATAGCCTTTATAATAGCTAAAGAGAAGGCGGACTTTAAGCTTGTAAAACAACTCTAAAAGGAAGGCCGTATTATAACTTTAGAAGCCCCTTTCCAAGTATCTAATAAGTAGGAGATTAATGGTCTTATTACAAGAGGAGTCTTTAAATTTAAGAAGTATAACCCTACTAAGTTTAATGGAGTTCGCATCTTTAAGTTAAGAATGGTTAATAAGATTAAGGGCAAAGCTACTAATGCCCTATTTAAGAAGTTGAGGCTGGTTATCTAAGGTTATAATAATAACGGTAAGGAAGTGATTCTTACGCAATCCCCTATGATTTAATAAGCTAGTTAGCGAGTTATTATTGCGCTAGCTCCCTCCTTAATAAAGAATAGAATAACGGTTTATTTATAAAATATTACTTAGGCCTATACCCAATTAGAGATATACCTTTAGCGCTTAATATTAGCATACCTTCTAGAACAAATTCGCCACTAATATCCCGAAGATACGATCATGGTTATACTCAAGCCATTATATAGAATCGCAGAGGTAGGAACTTACTAGTGGGCTACCTATAGCAAGCACTATAAAGAGAAGCTTTTGATAACGACTTTTATATTTAACCCCTACTTCCTTATTACAACTTTGGGAACTCTATTTGGAATCATCAGCATATAAACCAATAATATAATTATCTTAGGAGACAACTAATTCTTAGCTCTTAAAGAAGACGAGCTAGTAAAGGTAAATCTTATAGTAAAGCCAAAGGAGAGGCTTAACCCAATAACACTATTACTCTTTAATAGATGTATCCTCTCCCTAAATAAGGACTCTATTGCTTTGCGCCAGAAGGGTTAAGGTAAGAAGATTAACGTTATTAATGTTAATTCTTTAAAGCAAGGATATATAGAGTAACACGCTTATAGAGCTTATATTGCTTCTATCTGTTAACTTAAGGCTTCCTTTAATCTCTCTATTGCCGCTTAATACTAGGAACTAACCAAGGATAACATTCTTGCCCTAAATAAGCGTTTTTCCTGGCAAATAAACCATCTTAATTAGGGATTACTCTATATGCCTATTAACCTTCCTACCGCTAAGCTCTTTGTATTTATTAATAGATTGTTTATAAATAATAAAGATTTTAGCTCCTAGCTAGGATATAAAATCATTATTATAAACAAATCTACTAAAGAGAATGACTTTACGATCTACGGTAATCTTATCTATTAGAGCTTAACCAAGAGTAAGCGCGTTACTTAAAGCGTTCTAGCGTTAGAGATATATAGAATGGTTAGCGGAGTTAACATAGCAATTACAATTAGAACTACCCTAAAGATAATTATAGATTAACTCAAACTTCCTGTTATCCCTATAATCGTATATACCGACTTATATTCCCTCTATAAGTGCTTAGTTAAGCTTGGTACCATAAAGGAGAAGCGTCTTATAATTAACATTATAGCACTTTAGCAATCCTACAAACGGCAAAAACTCTTTAAGATTTAATAGATTAATGGCTAAGATAACCTAGTAGATATAATAATAAAGGCAACCCCAAATAAGGCTCTAGAAACGTTTATTAATACAAATACTCTATATATATAGGTTAAAGGTTGGGTTAAAAGGGAGTAAGAGTATAACATTCCGCAGACCCTAATTTTAACTAGCCAATCAGGATTTTCCATGCCCGGTATAGAAAATTGCTATTAGCTCGCTTACTACTAGCGCCTTAGCGGCCCCTTACCTTCGCGTTAACCCCCAACGTTCTTCTTCTTCTTCTTCGCTTAGTATCTTTGTATAGTAGTAATCTATAAGTGTATATAGATAGCAACTATAAAAGAAGAGTTGCCAGTGTTGGGAATAAGGCAAGCGGTCGTCACGTGTCGTCGCGGCACTAGCGTGGCGAGGAGCCTTAAGCTCTTCGCCCTTCCTCGTTCCAATTAAAAATCATACATCATTAAAAACAACGTCACTGTCCTACTCAAGTAGTACTGGTGATTTACCCTGTGTTACCAACATATACTCTGGAAAGGATGCATATTTTTTACTAGGCTAGTAGATGGTTACTATAGGGGGATTCCTAATATATTTTTGTGCTCTTTCCCTAGGTCAAGAAAGGCCCTTTTTAGTATTAGTATTGCTAAGGTTTTAGTGAAGGTTTTACCACTTTTTACAGTCTAAGTTACTATTACAGTAAATAATTAACATAAGCTAGGTGATTATGCGATTGGAAAATTATATAAGCTAGGTAACAGTTCTAAAGGATAATTAAATAAGTGATTAGATAGTGCAAACTATGTACAGCTATTAGAGCAGGCACTTATAATATTATTAGATTAGTATAGGGGTGTATAGAAGATAGACTGGTATATAGGATATATTAGCATATACTTAGAGAAAAAGTGTAATAGTGTAATTGGTGGGCTAGTACGCAGGAACATAATACTATTTAACTTTACTTAATATGGCTTAGAGGTCAGTACTACCTTATATATAGTCCTACCTTATATATAAGGTAGTACTGACCTTAAGGTGCTTCCTAAGGGAATTATAACTTATAGCTAGCCACTGCGTACTTAGGAAAAGCTTTAGTCTTATCTCTATCTTAACACTACCACTCTTTAGTCTTTTTTTGCTCCGCTCTAGGGACTATAGAACTACTCTGCGTTTCTATACCCTTTATCTAATATAACCAAAGTATATCTGTAAATGTAATTATAATTATATCTCTTAATGGTAGAGTATTTGTCTTCTACAGTCTGGTATAACTTCTCTTCTCAATAATATAATGCTCTATTTACTAAAAGCAAACCTTATAGACTTTTTATACTTCGTCTCCTTCTCTTCCTCTTTTTTAAGTTCCCCTAGGGATATTGTCTAATATTAGGAATCTCTAACTCCCTAAGCTTTAAATATCTTATAATCTACCGCCTAATAATCTAATATAAAACTATGGGCTATATACTTATTAAGTATATTATGTGTTTTATTTATTGAAAATCCTAATAAATCTTATAGCGTTCTACCTAACTTTAATAGGAATATACCTTGACGTAAAAAGGTAGTCCTTGGGAACAGATAATAAGCCCTATTCTATATAATCAAACTTATTATAGCAGTGCTATAAAAGTTTATAATAATCTAAACAATAGGATCGCTATTAACCGCGATAAGGTTTATAACTAACTTATTTTAAGAACGTGTTCTAACAAACTGTCCTAACTAAAACATTAATTAGTTTAAAGTACGTTGCAAGAAATAGGAAACCAACTACCTTTCTAAACGTAGACCGCTTAGCATTAAAGCAATAACCTTCCTTGTTAACCAAATAACGGCTTATTTTTTTTTACAGACTTCCCCTCCTTTACAAAGATATCCATAGAAGATGATGTTTATACCTACCTTATAAAGAACTGCAAAGGCAAGGCTCCAGCAACAATAGCGCCGTTATCCCTTATAATAGCCCTAAAATCTTAGGAATTGGTAATAAACCGCCCTAAAGCACAATCGACAGACTAAACCAACTCGGCCATGTTATAAAACCGTTAATATGTGCGACGCACTACAAATATAGTTCAAATATCGAGACACTTAGTAATTCTTAAAAGAAGCTCGACTAAAAGTCAAAGTAAAAAGCATTTAGCCATAAAAATGTCTTCTATATTTTACATTTAGTTCTCTAAAACCTAGACCTAACGGTCCCTTATAATAGTTATGCGCTCTATCCCTTGCACGAATAGATACGTTCTATAAAATGTGGCCCGTGCGCACCAATCAATAAGGTGTATATACGGGCGGTAAGTTGTTCTGCCATATTATTAAAGGAGAGGCTTGAAGGCAGGTAGTGGTTCAGGCTCTAGCGGTAGCCTTTTTGCAACCCGATTTTTGGAAATAGGATATTAAATGGGCTGCACAAGGTCTATATTATTGGATGTGTAGTTACGCACCATCTTGGTAGTGTTATTTATTTACATTTGGACACCGAAAGTTGATGTTCTTGACCCCGCGCACGGGCCACAAAATATAGGACCCTATCCGTGCAAGGGATAACCCTCCTTTACTTACTCTTATTTTAGCATTATATTACAATGTATATATAACTTATATGTTTGTCTAATCCACCAATTAGTAATACTACCCCAATCTTTAATCGCCCATTTTCTTCTATTAGATAATCTATATTCTCTAGAGGCGTAGGTTATATATATAAGTTATATGTATAGAGTACATGCATTATAAATCTCTTTATCTAAGCTTAGAGCCTAAGGGGCTCTATATAGCGTTAATTAAGACAAGACTAAGATTATTAATTAATTAACCCACTTTATCAATAAATTGCTCTATATATATTATCTAACACCTTCCAAGCCTAAACCTAACAAGTTTAATTCTTATATGGCTTAGTCCGACCTTTAGTCTCCTATTACGTGCTAGCGCCGACCTTTATCCTTTTCTTACTAAAATATTATAGGGGAGTTTGTCGACCTTTTGACCCAGCTTTTCCTAAGAAGTTATATTAGTCCTTAGTTAAGCGACTAACGTTTAAAGCTCTAACTAATTAACTAAATCTGTTATAGATTAGACAAAGCTAATAATGACTTCTTAATGTATATATAGAGGCTCTAAAGCTATTTTTAATAAAGCAAAGTTCTTATTCTTAATTGTCCTGTTTAATACCAAATCACTCCCTTAAATATTGCTTAAGACGCAGTTAAAACTAGAGAAACATACCATCTAAAGTGTTCCTAATCTCCTGTACTTGCAGCTGCCTATAATAGAGGCTTTCAGGTAAAAGCCAACAAAATATCTAGTGGAATTGACCCTAACTAACCGACTAATAAGTAGGAGGCGGCGACTAACATTATAAATATTAACAAGTTCAATTCCGGCACTATTAAGCTTTAAGAATGGGGAGAGAGAGAGAGAGAGAGGAAGGGGGTAAAGGATAAGGATTAGGAGGCTTGGCGAATACTTAGATAATTATAGGAGTAGCTTAATTATAGGGAGATCGTGAATGGCACCCTCTACTTAACGATGCTTATACTAGGTTAGCGTAAGCACAATAGGACTCTTTTCGCAGTTTGCTGCTCGCGCTTACCTAGGTAAGACTTAAAGCGACTTTTCGCTATAGCTATTTTTAAGAGGTTGCTAAAATATAAGGATATGAAATATTGTGGGTGTTAATATTATTTTTTAAAATTAATAAGCCGTTCTTCGCCCTTTTATTAAGATAATCCTACTAGGTAATCTAGCCAGCTCTAAGATCAGTACTCTGGCTATAATTTTGTACTGCGCTAAGTTTTGTTCTATAGTGCTCTAGATAAAATGCTAGGAGATTTAAAATAGAGCCTTTAAGCAGCAATGGGGAACCCTAGTACCGCCCAGCGCATTAAACTTATATAATATTACCGGCCACTAGGCTTTGTCATTCCTTATATAACCTAATACTAAACTTAACCAGCAAATTAGCCTTGTCCCGGTTTAACTGTATTACTTATTTAATTTTTGCTTCTATCCCTTTCTATCTATTGCTAGTTAAGGCAGATTAATCCTAGTACTTATTTGCTCCCTATTACTGCGATCTACTCCAGAGTAAAAGCACCCTTAATTTATAAGGTGGATTGTCTTGACTTTATTACGCTTTAATACCTTATTTTAGAGCAATGACTATACCTAATCTCCTCTAATGGATATCTATTATAGTTTTGCCAGGCCTTATTACAGCTAAAGGTAGTAAAGCTCTATTAGGTAAAGCAATAGGTAGAGTATAATAAGGGCTAACTCCCGCTAAGAATACCTATATTTCTTACTGGCTTAAATAGATTTAGGTGGCCATTATAGGATTTTATATAACTTAGGGACGGATATTATAAGATAAGTAAATTTCAAGGTTGTTAAAGTAGACCCCTTAGAGTATAGTATCATTACGCAAGATACTGTTATTTACTGTAAAGGCGAGCCGATTTAGGATTAAGTTAGTTTTTTAAGCTTTAGAGGATTTGGTTTAATATACTACTATAGGCAGCCTTTCTTAAATAAGCTAGCTTATTAACATATTAGTATAAAAGGGGGCTACGGCCCTACTCTCCTCTGTCTAAGAAAATGGCGGAATTCTACTTATTAAGCACTATTTGCGCTCCTAGGAGTATTTTGGGAATCGAAGAACTGCGAAGAAAAATTCTAAGCTATATATTTGTAGTTAACCTAATAAACTAGCCTAGACTAGGTTATAATTTAGATAATTTAGCTTTAAAACATTTAAACGACCCTAATTCATTTTTACGCAAAATATTTGTCAATTACTTAAAAATGGAAAGTTTGTTATTATATGGTAATTTATTTCTCTGGGGATTGTTACTAGACAAGTATATAAGAATATAGCATTTAGATATTAAAGGCACCGATTTATATATATTTGTATCTAGGTAGAGTATATTGCTCCCAAATTTTAATACTATATTCTATTTATTACTTTGCAGTAAAGGATATAGTTGGCCGCTTTAGGATTAGTCTTAAGATACTTAGCGGCACTACTGAAACATAGAAATCCAAACTTGTAATGGACTTACAGTCCTTTAAATATCGTGAACTCGCTTAGAGCCGCACGTCCCACCCCGTCAAAACGATCCACCCTTTATAACTTTACTGATATAGCTTTATATTTTATAAATAGGGCCTTATTTTATAGCCCTTTACTAAAGCTATAAAACTAGCCCTTATTTATATAATTTAGAGCTATATTAATAGGACTGTAGGGGGTAATATGGGGTACTGGTTTTCGGGGTGGGGTCTTGGCCGGCTCGTGCACGGTTTTCCTCACCAAAATTTGCCAAAATACACCTTTTTACACCACTTATAACTTTATAGTCTTTTAATAAAATTTTATAAAAATTAAAATATGGCTTATCTAATACCGGAATTATGATTTTATGTAAAAATATTATATTATATTATTATATATATATATTTAAACTTAAGTTAAAAATGGTCTTTTTTACTAAAACTTAAAATTATTAAAATTATTATTAATAAAGCCATTATATAGCTATATTTTATATATATCTATACTTACTATATAGGTAAAGTTTTTTAATATATAGGTAACTAGCTTATATATACAATTGGCTTATATATGGCTCTAAAAAATACTTTAAATTTTTTTTTTAAATGCTTATAACATAATTATTATAATAGCTATAATATTTTCTAAAAATTTAAATATAAGTTTTTATATACATATTTTAGTGTATATAATAATATTAGAGTATGCAACTTAATAGTTATTATAATATAGAGTTTAGGGTCTAAAAATAGAGATATTTCTAAATATCTCAACAACCACTAGACTATATGCTTTTATATTATAATAGGCACTAGAATAGGCATATAAGAGCTCATAATTAAATTTTTTAAAATATCATTAAGTAGTGGTTGAGATACTTAAGATTAAAATTTAGGCTTTTTGGTGTTCTTTGAAGTGATGCGCTCGGTGGTGAAACACGTTATATATATTATAATATATTACAATATTTTTACATAGAATTGTAGTACTGGTATTAGATCGGCTCTATTTTAAATTTTATAAATTTTTATTAAAAGGCTGTAAAATTATAGGTGGTATAAAAAGGTGCATTTTGGTAAATTTTGGTGAGGAAAACCGTGCACGAGCCGTTGCACGAGCCGGCCTAAACTCGTAAATTAGGCAGCGCAGAGCCTCAATTTGAGTTTCGACGGCTCTAGTAAGACACGCCATATAGCTCCACCAATATAACGTTATATTTTAAAAATAAAGTCCTATTTTATAGGTCTAGAATAAAGCTATAAAATCAGCTACTATTTATATAAATTGGAGCCCTGTTGGTAAAGTTATAGGAGGTGTATTGTTTTAATGGGGTAGGCGATGCGACATTCGGCTCTAAGCGAGTTCACGATATTTCGCAAAGGACTGTATATTATATAATATGCCCTATTTTTATATATGGACAAGAGTATAAGTAAACATCCTCTTCTATAACGATAGTCTTGGCATTAGTACTTGGAACTATATACCAGGAATATGCATATATACCTTTAGATTTACTATTATTACGAATAAAGACTTGGATTAAGCGTTAGAGGTAGAAACTATATAGTTTATAGTTTCTTTTCCCTTTTATGCTGCGATCTTATAGCTAAGGTGTCTTTAGAGTCTATTAAGGTAATAGGGCGAGAGCTATGTAGAGTAATTAGGTATAATCCTTCTATTTTAAATATAAGCTTTACAGCAATTAGATAGGCTTATATCCTATAAACTATAAACTTTTATACCCCCTTCTACTAGGTAGTTTATATTAATGTAGAAAATTATAATAAACTCTTTGCTATTAAACGCTTAGGCTTCGCCTTGGAAAAAATTAAGAGGGTTTTACAAATAATCTAATATATTTTTATTAACTAGCCTAATAGGTAGGGACTTGCCTAAGCTAGAAAGTATATTAAACATAATATATAGGATGCTCTGTATAAGTTCTAGTTAGATAATTTAAAAGGTATAGCTAAACTATATAGCCACTAATTTAGAAACATTGTCTACGCTAATCTTATTAAATATTTTTTAAAAAATAGGTAAAGTAACTACTTACTCTTTCGGGCTAATAGGCTTTTAAAGCGCTTTATAGTTTAGGGATATTTTAGATAGCTATAACTAGGGCTTAGTGTCCTTATTACCTAGAAATAGAAGAAGTAAACTAGGGTTTAAAAAGCTTGTTTTTTTAAAGGACTTAAGTAATTCTATAGCCCTGCTTAATGTACTTGTTAACTTTTTTATGTATTTCCCTATTATTATCCTTTGCTATATACTGCTTAACTATTACAGCCTTAATAATGTTTAATGCCTTCCTAGCCATTTTATTGGAGTTAAGAAAACACCTATACTTAGCTTTAATAAGATTAACAGTTAGAGTTAAAGGGAGTGAACTTAAACCTCTCTTATCCCTTAACCCGCTGAAATTCGTGCACATGTTATCGATAAGGAACCAGCCAATTAGATCAATGTATTAAAATCATCGTGATTAGAAATATAAAGCCAGTTATATTGATCAATTCTTATATAAATACATCTATATAGCTTACTCTTTGGAGTTAAGTCACTTAATATAAGGTAGCTAGCAATCGTCCTCTCTGCGGAACGGTATTTGGCATACACTACAGCCTGTAACGGGACTAGCCCAGTTATAGTAGGAATGTCTTGATGAAACACTCAACAGATAAATTCCGACGCTTTAATGAAATTCTGCCAAATTCTGCTAAAGTTAATTAAATTCCGCTAAATTCCGCTGACTTAATTAAATTCCACTAAATTCCACTAATATAATAGAATTTAGTCGAAACCTATTAAAATCCGCATGGGCTTGTGCCTATGCGTTTACTGCTAAGACCTCAAATATTTAGTTATAAGTTTCCTATATTCCTTTTTCTTCTTTATATAACATCTTATACTCTGCAAGAGCTATATACCCTTAGATTTAGATAGAATTTATATTATTCCTTTAAATCTTCCCTAAAGCCTCTTCGCGCCCTTATATTATATTGCGTTAAAATAACTACTATTAAAATGGTAAACGAATCTAAATCCCTTTTAATAACCACAAGTATTATAACCCTAGTTAGGGAACAGTTAACTATAATACAATAGTCCTTTATAGATGCCTTAGCTTAGCAGCAAGCTATACCAGAAGCCTAACACTAGTAATTAATAGAAGCACTCCACAAAGAACTCTGTAACGTTAAGGCATTTACATTATAGACCTTAACAGAAATACCTATAAATAAGATTAAAATAACAGTACCTAAACCTAACCCGTTAAATATAAATACCGAACTAGTAATAGTAGCTTAACCTACACCTATAGTAAACCTAGTACCTACTATAAAATCTAAAAAGCTCCCTAATCCTCTAATGTTTAATAGAAACCGAAATAACTTACGTCCCTTTATAACTAAGCTTTATCTTAAACTCTTAATAAACTATAATTAATACCCTACTAAGGCTAGCAAGGTTAGCTATAGAATGTCTTATTTAAGTAAGGACGCTATACAAACTATAGATCTATTCTTCCGTAATAGCACTTTTGTTAATTTTAAAACCTTTATCTCTCTGCTAGAATAAACGTATAATAACGCCAGCCGCAAATACACAGCTATTACTAAACTTAAAACCCTATAATAACGGATCCAAGACTTTACTAGCTTCTTTTTAGAATTTTTAGGCCTTATTAGTGAGCTAGATTAGAATAAAGCCGCTAGAGTTGCTGCCCTTTAACGAGCTATTTCGGATAAGATTAGAGCCTAGTTAGTAGGTAAAGAACTACTGAAAAACCTGTCCAAATTTGCTATAATATATTAATAAATTAACGAAGACCTTTAATATAACAAGCAGACTCGTTCTCTAAAGTTAACTATATCTTACGTTTAAAACTCTATAAAACCAGTATATGCTCTAAGGCGCGATTCTTCTCTAAGACCTAAAAGCCCTATATATAACCCTATAGACCTTAATGCCACCTAATCCTATATACCCTTAGGAACCAATGAACGAAGAACTTAAGCTATAAATAGAGAATGCTTTAAATACGGTAAAAAAGGATATATTTAAAAGCATTGCTAAACTTACCCCTTTAAAAAAAATCTGCCGTAGTTCCTCCTGTTCCTCGAATTATACCTATTTCTTAAGTTATACTTATTCCTCAAATTATACCCGCTCTATAAATTATACTTAGATGCTATAAAGCATCTCGCCTTTAGTTAACTTAGAAAACGAATTATCCTAAGGCTAAGTTGCGCCTTAGGATAAAAAGTAGAAGAGTATAAGTGTCTAGGCTCTTCTAGCGCTAATATACGGCATAACTTCCTTAATATACTTAGCAAAATTTAAACACTTAGAAAATAGAAGAAGGTATAAATCCTAATAAATAGTAGAGCCACTAGTATGGGCTTTATTAATATAAACTATATAAAAACTTAACGCCTGAATTTAAAGAAACTTAATAAGCCCTAAGGCCTATAAGGCTTTAATAGCAAACCCTTAATATATGGCGAAATAACGCACTACGCCCTAGTAAAAATGTAGATAGGCGAATACCTTAAACACGTCTCCCTGTTTATAACACCCTTAAAGTAATATAAAGTTATATTTAGACATAGATAGCTAAAACAACACAACCCCTTAATTAGCTGGGTTAAAGAAACACTAAAATTCTATATAACTTACTGCTAAAGTTATTACTTGAAAAACCATTTGCCTTATAAATATGCATATAACTATTTAAATTTAATATAATATAAATTACCCTTACTATAAACCTTAAGCCAATATAATAAATCTATGACTGCTAATTGTGGTAAAGAATATAAAGATATTACGTTAAAACCTCTTAAAATTTGTATAATATAGGCCGCGCCTTTTATCTTATTAGTAAAAAGACAAGATTATAAAATCTTTACTATAACTATAGAAGATATTAAGAAAGCACTAGAACTGAAATAATATTCTAATTCTTAACCTTTTATGCCTAAAGAGTACTATAACCTAATTAACAAGTTTAAAAAATGTTTTATAAACTAACTAGCCCCGCACTAAGAGAAATATAATTTTAAGATAGAACTTAAGCCTAGTATAACACTAAAGTTTGGTCCGCTATATATAGTATGTTATAAAAAGAACTGCTTATAATACGATAATACCTTAACGAGCATTTAGAAAAAGAATTTACTCGCCCTAATTAATCTCTATTCACCTTACCTATACTATTTATTAAAAAGCTAGGAGGAGGCTTAAGATTCTATATTAATTATTAAGCTCTAAACACAATTATGATTTAAAACTAATATCTAATTCCTTTAATTTAAGAGACGCTTAACTATTTAGTAAAGGCATAGTACTTTATAAAGCTTAATATAGTTGCTGCCTTTAATAAAATCCGTATATATAAAGGAGATAAGAAGTATATAGCTTTTTGTATATAATAGAGACTCTTTAAATACCTAGTAATGCTATTTAGCGTAAAGAATGGTCCTAGTATATTTTAGCAATATATTAATAATACGCTTTATAAATTCCTTAATGTATTTATTACCGCGTATATTAATAATATCTTAATTTACTTGTTCTTACTTTCTAAATATTAGAAATATGTTAAAATGGTCCTTAAATACTTATAAGACGCGGGCTTATAATGCAATATTAAGAAATATAAGTTTTACGCGTCTAAGGTTATATACTTAGGCTTAATTATATCCCGCGACGGAATTAAAATAGACCCTAAGAAAGTCGCTGCAATTATAAACTAGGAAAGCCCTAGCAATGTATAAGATATTTAAGGAATTTTAAGATTTGTAAATTTCTATTACCAATTTATTAACTACTTCTTAGAAATTATCTAGCCATTAGTAAACCTAATAAGAAAGAATATAAAATTTAAATAAACCGCTAGATGTAAATAAGCATTTAATAATTTAAAATATCGCTTTATAACTACTCCAATTCTTACTTACTTTAACCCTAACCTTAAATATACCGTTAAAACTAACTTGTCTAATTATGCGCTAGGGGGAGTATTATCGCAATATAATAAAAATAGTAAACTACATCTAGTAGCCTTTCTCTCCCAGAAATTTGCCCCTACTAAATTAAACTATAAGATATACGATAAGGAACTACTTATAATTATTAAATACTTTAAATAATGGTGTCCTAAGCTAAAAGGATTGTTGTTTTTAATACGCGTATTAACAGACTATAAAAACCTATAATACTTTATAACTATAAAACAATTAACGCAGCGCTAAATTTGTTAGGCTGAATACCTCTTATAATTTAACTTTAAGATTATATATTAACCGGGCAAACTTAATTAAAAGCCTAACGCATTAATATAATAATTATAGGACTTACCTATAAATGCTTTAGATAAATGGATTATAAATTAATTATAGATCTTACTGCTCCCTAAATATTTTAAAAAACTACATTCTATATTTCTAAATATAGAACTTAATAGAAATAAATTGGAAGTTAATAAATGGGAAATGGAAATTAATAAGCTAATAGAATACAAATATAAGAATAATATATAGATAGTAGATATAATAAAGGCAATCTGAACTGGAAAATAATAGTATAAGGATATTATACTTGCTAAATGCAAAATTTAAAATAATTAATTGTACTATTAATAGAAGATAGTAGTTCTAAATTCTAAACCCTTACGATTTAAGATACTTAAATTTATATATAACTCCCCTATAGTAGGACATTCTAGCTATATAAAAACTTATAAGATTGTTTAATAAGTATATTACTGGCCTATAATACACAACTATATATAAAAATATGTTTAAGTATGCAGGATATGCGTGCGTGGAAAGACCTTTTATGTAAAAAAGTAAGGAGTACTTTAACCGCTACTAATTTTGATATAAAGATGGCGTAATATCTTAATTAACTTTATAGTTAACTTGCCTAATAGTAATAGGTTTATAAATGTTATGGTAGTTATTAACCACCTTATAAAAATGCGATATATAATTCCTATAGACTTAATTAATGCAATATTAGTAGCTAAATGTTTTATTAAATATGTCTTTAAGCTACACGGACTTTTTAACTTAATAATATCTAACTATGGAAGCTTGTTTATTTTAGACTTCTGGTAAGCTTTATGTAAATAATTAAGTATTTAAATATAACTCTTAACTATATTTTATCTAGAGATAGATAGCTAAACTGAAATTATAAATGTGATTATAGAATAATACTTATAAATATACTGCTCCTACCTATAAAACGACTAGGAAAAATGGCTGCCTTTAGCTAAGTTTACTATAAATAATATAATAAATGTATTAATAGGCGTGACACCATTCTATACAACCTATAGATAAGACCCTTAACTTAGATTTAAACTACGACCTAATATTAATATAATAGGACCTATAATTAAACAGATTTAGTTAATTAACGTATATAACTTTACTAATTAAATAAAGTAGTTAACGGAACTATTACTGTCGGTATACTCGCATTATCAACGTGCACGAATATCACTTGTAGTGGTACGTATGCGGTGTTGAAGTTGGTAGTTTATTATTATCTAGAAAATAGGGGTTTGCTCCAAGGTCAGATTAGCTAGTCTCGCTTCGTGGTCCTGTAACCACGTTACATAACTAACATTCTAACACTGGAGCAACTCTAAGAAGAAGGCTAATCTACACTCTAAAGCTAAGTCTATTTTTAGACTATTTATAGTATATACGCAATAGCTAAAGATCTAATTAATACGCAATAGTTTCTACGCTCCACTTACAGGTCCGTAATTGCATAACTAGTGTTACGGCTTATACCAATACCTCTAAACTAAAGCTTATAGAATGCTGTATTATGGGGACACTAAGCTAAGAAAAAGAAGGAGAAGAATTATTAGGGGTAGTAGGTTAATATATCGCGAGGGCCGCCAAGGCGCTAATGGTAAGTGAGCTAATAGCGATTTTCTATACCGGGTATAGAAAATCCTGATTGGCTAGTTAAATTTAGGGTCCGCAGAATATAGCGAGTGGCGTGCCCTAGTACCGTTATGACCCATAAACTACCTTCTATTGCTCCTTACGCTCTACCCAACCTACAGCCTATATATTAACTTGGTTCGTGTTAATAAGTCGCTATAGGGCAACGCAAGGCTTCCCCTTGGTTATCGCGTCCGTAGGGTTAGCTTTACTATTAATCTATTTAACCTCCGTAATCTGCCGACGTTTATAGGCTTATTATAGGCATATTACATTAATTATTAATCGCTTCTCTTGTGTAGTTCTAAGTTGTATAAAATAGTTATATAGCGACTTAGAATTGGTGTAAAGTATAAGTAGGAGGTTAATCTGTAGGACCTTGTCTACTGTAGACTTAATGGCGACGGCGATATTAAAGCTATAAGCTATTCCGTAGAGTTTAGAAGCCAGAACGCTTCTAGTAACTCTTTTATACTTAATTAAGCTCTAATAGATGACATTGGCCTTCTTAGTTGCGTTAGCTAGTATAATAATATAGCCAATTTGCAAAGAGAGGTCCTTGTTGTTGGTAAAGGAAGCGTCCGTAAAGACTAAGAGCTATAGGGTCTTGGCCTCTAATTTAATAAACTTAAGACCTCTATATACGTTCTAAATCTGCCAACTTAGGCGCTTATTTAACTCCTTTGCGTCTACCTCTTTAAGATTAGTTACCTAGGCAGCAAAGAATAAGTTAAATAAAGCCTCTAGTTGACAGACTAAGGCAATATAGGCTCCTCTAGCGCGTTAAGCAATATACTGGTCCTTTAGCGTAAGTAGGCCACGCGTAATTCCTCTAGAGCTAGTGCTATCTACTAGCGTAGTATTAACCACACTAAGGTTCTTATACTGGCGCTTTTGCGTTAGCGTGATACTCTCATCTTATACTAATTAAATAAGTCCTCTATTAAACTTAACTGGTATATTAGTAGTCAGTTGCTCTTACTTCTTAGCCATAAATTCAGCCTTATATAGTTTGCTTTGTTTAGCCTCTGTAAAGGTATTATCTGCAAGGAACAGTATATTATTAGTCTATAAGCCGACGATTCCAAAAGGTTTATTACTTTAAAGTAAGCAAGGGTTATACATAGACTGGTCCATTCGCAGCTAATTAACGTGGTGTAAATAGTAGGTCTTAAACCAGTAGTTTCTAGCTTTAGGCACTCTATAAAGTGGCTTTACAACCTTTAAAATGGAGTTCTTATTAATTCCCAATTATTTATTTAGCTCGTATAGTAGTTATACGTAGAATTTACGGTTTAGGTTTATAGTAGACTGGATATAGGCTTATAATATGTCTTAGAGGTAGAGTTATATCTATAGTAGCATAGCAGCGATACAGAGAATCAGCCGCTAGCTAACTTATTAAATTGTTGGTAACTAAGTAAGGACTAGCTCTTTCTCCAAATCGTTATAGGCCTATATAATAAGTCGTAATTTCTTAAAGGCTTTATTAGTTCCCTTATTCTTAATCTTGTTAACAAACCGTAAATTAAAGAGTCTAACCCCCTTTAGTATATTGTATAGCTTAATAATCTTAAAGACGCCTTTTTTAAGTAGGCCTATAACCTCCTTTTGCCGTAAAGCGCTAAACTAGGTGTTACCATCGTTCTATAAGTAAGTAGTAGTGTCAGCCATATCTGCGGTATTATCGTCCTATAAGTAGATAGCGATGCCGGCTATATCTACAATATCACCTATAAGAGCACCTATGTCTATCGTAGCGTTTATAACAGCCGTGTCTGCAACAGCCGTAATTAATAGGTATTTATGGAGGCGACCTCTGCCTCGCTTTAGCGGTAGCTGTGGTTCAGCTTTAGGTAATAATTAAGGTTTAGCTGGTGTAGGTGCTGGTTTAGCTAATTTAATAGACTCTTGTAGTTTAACTAAGTCTTATAGGTCCAGTAGGTAAGGTTTTATAACCGTAGAGCGGAAGGTTGTAGGCCTATTTAGTAGCTTTATGGTATAGGTCTTATTATTAACGGCAAGCAGTATATATGGCCCGTCCTAATAACCGCTTTAGCTAGTATTGCCTTCTCTCCAGACTAAGACAGGCGAACTAGGTAGGAGGCCGTGAATAGCGTTAGTTTATTGTCCATTTCGCGTATTAAGAGCGTTAGCAATTTATTGTTCAGCTTATAGCTTCTGGATTTCCACTATTGCTTTCTTAATAGCCGCAGCTTGCTATACGACTAAAGGTAATAGTGCATCCGATTTAACCATTTAGGGGTATGCTCTAAAGACTAGGAGTGTAGGGACTAGGCCTTCTAGGCTAGCCGTGTTATTAATAGCTTTAAAAGCCATTTATAGGGCCATCTCCTTGCTAATTTCAGGGATTTTAGTTATAATAATTTAGTAGGCTCGTTGTAGCGGACCATAATAGCGCTCTACCATTCCAATGGAATTATGTAATTTAACTAGAACTAACTTTATAGTTACTTCTATAGTAGCAGTATAGTGCTTAAACTCCTTACTAACAAAGTTCTTCCTAGCGTCTGTAGTGATTAAGTCTGGTAGTCCTAAATAGGTGTTAATCCAGCACATTTATAGAACATCCCAAGTATACTTGGCGCTAATATCTTGTAGCTATCTACCAGCTTAAAATCAAGTTACTTTATCGACTACGTGTAGTAGGGGGGAGCCGCTAATATATATAATATCGACGATAATATTGTAGTTAAAATTAACATCATCTTATAAGGTGAAGTAAAATCTACTTAGAGATCTGCTAAACTTCTAGCAATAGTGGCAGAGTCTAGTTAGCTCTTTAATAGCAGATCTATTAGTATTATAGCTATAGCCAATCTTATCAAGAAGCTTTTGCAGTCTATTAACTAATAGGTAACCAAATTAATGGTGTAGACGTTGTAGCTCTACGTTAGTTAAGTAGCAAGGGTTTGCGTTAAAAGACTTAACTAAATAAGACTGTAAAGAGAAGCTCCATACAAGAAACGGGTGGCCAAATCGTCTAACTACTAGCACCTTTTTAGTGCGAGTAATAATAACGTCCTTTAGGTTATTGTATTTAATATAGAGTCTATCTATATCTACTAAGCAAAGTAGGAAAGGAGTATCTGCTTTAATAATATGGAATTGTACCTTGCCTATAGGGCTATTAACGTTTATAGTTTTAATAGACGTAGAGGCTCTAATCCTAAATTAGACAGTCACTTAGCCCTTAGTTAACGTATTAAGACTTATAGACTTGTCTATAGCCTATAGGGCTTAGAATTAGCCATAGCCAGCCATAGACTTACGCGAAGCACCTATATTAATTATAATTCCTATAAAGACCGTTAAGGTATATTATAACGCTATAGTTATGGTTATATTACAGGCGAATGGGTTAGTCTCCGTATAAGGTTTTGTAGCAAACTCCGTGGTAAGTTCTAAAGCCGTAAGCAGGTATATACAAGCCTTATTAGCTAGCTCTATACTTATAGAGGTTACTTCCTCTATAGTAAGTGTTCTAAAGGTGGTAATATAGGCAGAACTATTATTAGGTTCTCCGGTATTACTCCCAGAATTATCAGCGTCTTATATATAGGCTTTAAAGTCTAAATCTTTATCTTTATCTCTTTCGCAAGCAGCGACGTATTGCTTAAAGTAGTTGTTAAAGTTACTCTTATTACAGCCCTTAATATCAATAAAGCGTCTCCTGTAGTCATCTCTAGACCAACTACTCTCCTCTTCTAAGTATTTCTATAAATGGCAGTCCTCCTTCTTATAGATATAGCACTTGGCCTTTAATCTACTATTAGTTCTATAAGAGCAATTACTGCTATAGCGATTGGTGTTTCGGTTTTAACTCTAGTCATTTTAATAGTAGCGTCAATCTATAAAAAAGGCTTGGTAAGATAGTCTTATTAGGGCCTATAAGGGGTATTCTTTTTCCTACGTAATAATAGAGGATTATAGTTTACTAATTAACTAAGAAAGGTCTTCTAAAGGGTTGGAGACAGCGATATAGTATACTAGCACTCCCTAGCAAGCAGTAACCAACTTATTTATAAGAATACGGTTTATACAGAAGTCTGGGTGTAGTCTATAATATTGCTTTAGCAGTTTGTCTATAAGCAGTTAAAAGTTCTAATAGATTAACTTATTAGGGTTCTCGTCTATAACTCCTTGGAGGGTTATACTATTCTACTCCATAAGATTCTTGCGGTAGTATTCTGGCCCTTTAAAGAACTGTTGCATATAGTTATAGGCTTTAGTAAAAGGTCTTAACTTAAGGTCGCTGTTATAGTAGTGGTCCTAAGTAAGTCCTTTTAGCATGCTAGGGAATGCCACTGTATATCCTTTTAGTGGTAAGCCAGATCTCTTACAGATATTATAGAAGATGGTTAACTTAAAGTTAAAGCTGTCACTAACTCCATTGTACTTTTAGTCGTCTGTATAGATCTTTATAATTATGGCTACCTCCTTACTATATCTAGGTCCTTACCTAAGTCCTTACTCCACACTAGGCACGGCCGATTTAGGTGGTATATGTATATATAGCTACTGCGGTTGCTGCGGCTGCTACTAGGTAGCAATTAGTATAGCTTACTAGGGTATAGATGCAACAGATAGTTGAGGTATTATAGGGGTAGGTATCTGCGTTCCAGGCGGCGTTATAGCTGTAACTATAGGCTAAGCCGATAAACCGTTACAAGTATAGTTTAGCCTATTTCGCAGTACTCTCGTAGCCAGTGGTTCTGCCAACTCCTTAATAGTTGCCACGATCTCCTTATCTATTTATTAATATAGTTCTTCTTATTATACGACTTTAAATAGCAGCTTAGATATAGTAACTCTGCTATTATATTTGCCTACGTAAACACCTCTTTTAAGGAGATATCTCCGTAGCTTAGATCTAATATCTATGCGTATCTTCTTAAAGCTCTCCACTATAAATCCCTTAAACTACTCTTAAAAGACGGCCTATAAGTCGTTATCCGTAAGGTCTTGTGTCTTATATAGATATATTATCGTTTCTACAAACTCTATCAGTTCGTCCTTTATAGCCTCGTTTGCATTAATTCTATATCTATATTTGCTGGCCTTTACGGCCCATTCTTCCTCCGTTAGTACCATGGTTATAGATATAAGGGTGGGTATAAGGGTGTCAAGGTAAGGGTATTAAGGTAAGGGTGTTAAGGGTGTAGGGGTATATACGTGTCCTAGCAACAAAACTCTAGGCGATCTAACGCGTTAGCAGTTAAGCCAATATGTAGTCTTAAGCTTTAAGGTTTTAAAGACTGAAGATAATTCTTAGCAAAGATATAATTCTCTAGGCAATTAAACGCGTTAGCGGTTAAGCTAATACGTAGTCTCGAGCTTTAAGGTTTTGCGTAGCTCTCTCCTTCAACTAAAATAGGGCGATAGCTCTGCGATCATTAAACACTGGGTAAGTGGTGCTGTTTCTCAAGCTTTGCTATTACGTATTTCCTAATCTGTACGTCTACTGACTAGTATTAGTATACTCGCATTATTAACATGCACGAATATCACTTGTAGTAGTACGTATGCGGTGTTAAAGTTGGTAGTTTATTGTTGTCTAGAAAATAGAGGTTTGCTCCAAGGTTAGATTAGCTAGTCTCGCTTCGTGGTCCTATAACCACGTTATATAACTAACATTCCGACAATTACAAAGTAAATTAACGTACGCTTAAATATTATAGGAATGGCATATAAATAAAGGACAAGCTCCTGTATGGGACTTTAAGGAAGGTAATATAGCTTATCTAAATATATAAAACCTAAAGACTTAACGGCCCTTAAAGAAACTTAATTAGAAGTTTGTAGGCCTATACCAAATTAAAAAGAAACTAAGCCCGTACGCCTATAAGCTTAAACTGCCAACTAAGATAAAAATACACTTAACGTTTTACGTAAGCTTGTTATAACCTTTAAAAGATAATCCTATAACTTATAAAGTGCTGCCACTATCTCCTATAATTATTAACAATGGTAACAGTTCTTACTTTATTAACTTAATTAATAATATATAATAGAAAACATGATCTAAACAATTTAAACTTTTTATTAAGTAGAAAGGATATAAAATATAAACCTAGGAAACCTATAAATAGATTAAGGCCAACGCGCCTTCCCTAGTAAAAGAATTCTATAAAGACTATCCTTTACAGCCTGCTCTAGCTAGATAGATATAATATAAAGGTAAACAACTGCCACCTAATATAAAGATATAAAACATAATAGCAGGAAACTTAAAATTAAAAAGAACTTGAAATATATTACAACGCTTATAACGTAATAAGTTATAAATTCTTAACTAATTTAAATTGTTTTGGACCTTTAGCTGAAGGGGGGGTACTATAACGGGACTAGCCTAGTTATAGTAGGAATGTCTTAGTGAAATACTTAATAGATAAATTCCAACACTTTAATTAAATTCTGCCAAATTCTACTAAAGTTAATTAAATTTTGCTAAATTCTGCTAACTTAATTAAATTCCACCAAATTCCACTAATATAATGGAATTTAGTCGAAACCTATTAAAATCCGCGTGGGCTTGTGCCTACGCGTCTACTGCTAAGACCTTGAATATTTAGTTATAAGTTTCCTATATTCCTTTCTCTTCTTTACGCAACGTCTTGTACTCTGCAAGAGCTATATACCCTTAGATTTAGATAGAATTTATATTGTTCCTTCGAATCTTCCCCAAAGCCTCTTCGCGCCCTCACACAGCCATATCTAGTCCTTGGCGTCTGCTGAGGCCTTTTCCAATCCTTACTATCACAACATTTTTTAACTGTATTTGTAGAGAGCTCCGAAAGAGGCTTGCGGCGTCCCTTTGCTTTCTGAGACAGATTTGGGGTGCCATAGTCGTCGAAATCGTCAATATGCAAAGGCTCGAAATCGGGCAGCTCCCATGGCTTAGGGGGTGGTTTTTTAGCAACCCGACTTGGTGGAACTTTGTATT
>Ga0307507_10004244_pt1 | contig 25862 bp, 31 predicted proteins | sample 7_EM_MG_FD_207223 | JGI IMG/M metagenome (GOLD analysis project Ga0307507, IMG submission 207223) | Populus trichocarpa ectomycorrhiza microbial communities from riparian zone in the Pacific Northwest, United States - 7_EM | ecosystem: Host-associated > Plants > Roots > Unclassified | place...
TCGCTGGGACGAGGGAAGTGTGGACCAGGACCGCGGACCTAGGGTCCGAGTAAAACGGCGGGACCTCGGTGCTGGGTGGTGGACCAAGGGGTTCAAGGGGACCAAGGGTAGCCAGGTGACTTCAGGACCAGCGAAAACATTTTGCTGATGTTATATGAGCCTAGCTATCGATGTTGCGAGATAGGAGTCAACCGACTTGGCTATTGCAACAGCTATCAGGCAAAAAAGAAGTGCTCGTCAGGAAACTATCGGTTACCTGCTGCAAGTATCTCCCGGAGAGGCGAGGATTGTAACAGGTACCCAGTCTGGGCAATCGGCCCATGTCTGAGTTTGTAGGGGAAAAAGGTCTTTAGTGGTTCAGATCATGTTAGCGTCTTGATGAACACAAGGTGGGTTGGGATTCTGGCTGCCCTCAGGCTCCTAGCCCGTCAGGCTTGAACTTGCGTGATTCCTTATATACTCCTGTTTGCCATGCTCATAGGGTATGACAGAGGATTGCAGAAGTTAAGCAAATCATCGTGCTGTGATACGCCCAAACAAATCGGGTTCAACAATCCCACACGTTTTCTTACCTCTGAAGCTCTTATCCAATATGGCCTCTGGAATCTGGGGTGCCCTAAATCGCAATATGAATTTCTGGGCGGAGTGTAATACCTGTTATTAACAATGTTGTACAACTAGGGTGCACCCACCTCATATCCGGTTGGGGAGGACATAAATCTATCCATTTCCAGTGGCTAATCCACACTGCGCACAATCGCTCTGGGATCTTCTGGGAGATCGTTGAATTCTCAGATCTCATCTCTTATTTTGGAAACAAACTGGGATCTTACCCCACAGTGTCTCTATCATTCAGAATTAGTATCATACCCGGCTTCAGCAGGACGTCATGTGTATCTATGTCCACTTACTATCTTTATGTTTTCCTCCAACCCTTTCAGATTTGGTGCATCAGCTATCTAATCCAGCACCTGGAGTCAAGCACCCTGTGCCTCAGACGTCAAAGTAATTGGGTCTGGGAGGGGGTAAACAAACATGGTGTACCAGAGAATGAGAGCTTTGGCCCGCATTAATCCAGGCGCCTCTAGATCTCGACCGTATTTCGCCATAACTGGGTACCCGGCCAGATGTCCGCAGAGTGTGGTGTACTCGATTCGCCGGCTAGACTCTAACTTCTAACTCGCAATATAGTGGCACCGTGAGTGGCCAGTCCGGATGAATATCGGGCTACACTAGATGACTGCAGCACTAGCGGAGTATACCCTCTAGCGGGCGTTATACTTCCTCGCGCTGCTGGCATCTGCCTAACAACTCCTGCCCCCGGTGATCTAGGGGTTGTCGAAGCTCGCACAGTCGATACCCCATTGTTTGTTGGTTCGTCCACTGTTCGTGACGTGTGACACAGCCCTGCTCGCGTAGTATCTGGAATATTATCGGCTTCTGCGTCTGGCTCACTGTCCGATTCAGTCTGATCCTGTAACAGAATCTACCATTATCGCTATTATTCCTTAACATGATGTTGAATATTGCCTATTAGGATTTCCTCAGTAATAAATCAGTCCTTACCTTGTACCTTCCCTATTCTTATAGTTTACTACAAGGTAGGACATTCCTTAGTTCACTTATTACAACCTTTTATTTCTTGTACCCAATCGGGAAACTCTATGTATTACTTCCTTAGTACATTAGTAGCGATCCCTTACTTGTTTGATTCCATTACTTGTTTTGTTAGTTATATCCTGTCGCATCTACATCTTTGTTTTAGGACTTAGTTGTTTTCACTTCTACCTTAGCGTAGCTTAGCATTCTCGTTTGGACAGGATATTCGTTATGATTTATTTGTATGTAAAGAGTTCGAGATCCCTTAAGGATTCGGACTCTCAAGCCTCACAGAAACCCTCACTTTAAATCTACTAAGTTGAACGGTCACTCTACTAGTTCCTAACCTTTGTTATATCTCTTGTAGGGATTGCCATCAATGCTTCTCCTCACTGTTGTTACTGTATCGCCAGATTTCCCTCTGGGAATCTCGCAATACTCAGGAGCCGGTTACATTTTTTGACCAAGACATAAGCACAATCTTTGATCTTCAGCAGAGGACTGATCACCCTTCGCCTCCCTTGACCCTGCAGTACCAGTACACCTCCTTGTTCCTTGAAAGGCCTAGAGCAGAGTCCTGGCGAGCCCTGCTCACCACAGATTGCAACCATTTCGCGGCCAAGGGACAAACAAGGACGCTTCGCCAAAGCGCCTGCAGCACCATCAGGATTATCATCCAAGCCTAAACCTGCCGCTCCAGCGAAGAAGGCAGCCCCACCTCCCGGACCAGCGCCACCGCCAGCCCAAGACCAAGACGAAGACTCCTCAGAAGACGAATCAAGTAGCAAGACGAGAACCCAGGACAGAATGCACAAAATCCCTAAGACTTAGAAGAAAGCGATACCCCAGAACACCCAGAAAGCAAAGAAACACCTGACCAACAACAACTGCATCAGCAAGCAGCACGTAAGCCTGACCCAGATCAAGATTCAGACCCAGACAGGCCTGATCAACCAGGACCAGCACTACCAGCATCCCCAAGTCCACCGTCTTCAAGAAACACCAGTCCAGACCCAGCGCCACCGCCGCCTTCTGATCCCTCTCCACCACCAAGTCCACAACAAGCTGATATGTCAGTCCTACCAGATGGCACTAGCCGCCCCAAATGGCCAGCACCATGCTTCTACACTAGAGCAGGAAAAGACCGAGATATATTAAGGATCAACTCATGGTTCACCACAGTCCATCGATACATATCCAGCTTTGTAATCCAAGATACCGACCCCGAAGCATTGCCGTAATATGGAGCCTACTACAGAGAAAAGGCCCTTGAAAAATTCACTCAATGTGAAAACAGCCAAAACCTTTAATGGACTCAAGTGGAAGTTCGAAGGATATTTCCTACCTTCTACCTCCACTGATACAATCTATGAACAATTGCTTGCAGTAAAACACACTACCAATGGGAAAACAGCGCAGATAACAGACACAGTTATCACTCTTAACACGCTCTGAGACAGCTTACCTCTAGGAACCATCTCAGACTATTTAGCAAAACAAAGACGTCTAGACGCCATGGACATCAAACTCAAGCAAGATGTCAAACCCCATATCACCTCAGATACATCCTTCGATGAGTTAGTTGTGATTGCTGAGAAGAGGGACACTATCGCTCACTGCACAGAACTCTATGGTACCAGGAATTAACACACGAATGCAGTAGCGAATGCAGTCACCCAGCCCACACCCAAAGACTCCAGAAACAACACTCAAGGACACTACCAATGATCCTCCAACAATACCTCCCAGTACAATAAAGTACCACCCCATGAGAAAGCAATACGCAAAAGAGAAGAAGCATGTTACTATTGTGGAGATATAGGACACTTTTCTAGCGACTGTTACTAAAAGCCAAGGAACCAAAACACGTATCAAGGGTACAATTAAAGGGGAAATAGAAGAAGAGGAGAAACTGAGAGAAGAGGAAAACCTCGCCGTTCCTACCATACCCAGGAAGAAACCAACTATACCATCGAAGTCACTAATACATCCAACCATTTAGGATGATCTGGAAATGAAAACCAAGCCCTCGAAGTCTACATTACAGTCTATGGACACAAAGCAAAAGCCCTGTTCGACACAGGAATGATGGGAGATAACTTCACTTCAGGAAAATTTGTATCTACCTTGCAAATATCAACGAAAGACGTCGATACCCCTATCAGTCCAAAGATGGCTGTCCAAGGATCTCACTCCACTATAAACTAGTAATTCCAGCAAGTCATCCAAGTAGGTGATGAAACCGGTGATATTACCGATGCTCTAGTATGTTCTTTAGCCTACTATGACATATTCCTAGGAATGCCATAACTTACCACCCATAACGCTATAATCAATTGTGGAAACTCCATCATTTCATTCCCAAAAAAAGGAATTACCCTCACTTGGCAGAAAGGAAACAATGCTTGGTTCTCCACTATGAGAAACTCAGATACCCCTTACTTCATCTCCGAGTTTCCTGATGTTTTCCAAGCCAAGAAAATCACTAAACTACCACCCTTGCGTCAGATTTACCACCACCATAATCTCATCAAAGGGAAAACGGCACCAAGTCCAAAAATGTTCAGAGTCTCTGACAAGATCCTCCCTGCATAGACACAAATTATTGAGGACTGGAAAGCGAAAAATATCATCTACTCTTGTGAAGCCAATAACTCTGTCAACATGTTCCCTAAGCTCAAACCCAATGGCGAAATTAGACTTCGAGCAGACCTAGTACCCAGAAACGATATCAGAATTAAGAATGATAGCACTATTCCTAATCAGTCCATGATTCTCGGAACCGTAGGCAGAGCCAAATGCCGATCCCTTATCGATCGATCAAACTGGTATTTCCAAATTTGGGTAGCTCCTGAAGGTGAAACACTCAACACCATTAAAACGCCATTCAGAACCTTTGCATGCAAGATAATGCTGTAAGGAGAGACCAATGCACCCTCCCCAGCTATGCAAGTTGTGGAATATCTCCTTGATGGACTAATAGGAACAACAGTTTGGGCATACCTAGATGATATTACAATCTGGTCAGACTCTTTTGAAAACCATGTTCGCGATATCCGTCAGGTCTGTGAGAGATTACAAGACCACCACATTACAGCCTTCCCCATCCAAATGCAATTTCTTCACCGATATGCTACCCCTGTTAGGACCTGTTATAGACGATCAAGGAATACATGCCGATCGTGAGAAAATACGAGGAATCCAGGACTGGCCCACTCCCAAATGGAAAAATGAATTACAAACTTTTATTGGTGTTGTAATATATCATGCACAATTCCTAGCACACCTCGCTACTGCTAATGCCCTACAAGCGGATCGGCTTTCCCAAAACAAATTTCAATGGAGACCCCTGCATGAGGAAGTGTTCCAACAAGTCAAACACCTAGCCAAAAACATTAACACACTCCGCCCAATTGACTATCCATCAGGCCACCCAATATACCTCAGCAAAAATGAGACTCTGCGCCAGGGGCGCCCAATGCGTCTGGCGCACCTAGCGTACATAACGTCAATCGCGAATCAGGACGCAACGGCGATCTGACTTTGCGTCCTGATTTTGCGTCACCTGACGTGCCGCGCCCTGACGCTATCCTGACACGGACCCTACGTTCTCTGCGCCCAGACTGCGCCAGCTCCTCTGCTCTTGCATCCTGAACACCTCTGATTCTCGGTTGCTGCACCAGGGCGACTCCTGATGATCAGCCGCTCCATCCTGATCACCACTGATCCTGCCGTCTTTTGTCCTGACGTTCGATCTTTATCTTCCGCACCAGGGCTTCGCTCGTTCCGACGCCTCACATCAGGATCCCATGATCCTGATCTCTCTAGTCCTGGTATCTCCCTCCTTTGGCTTCTACCTTCAGACACTCTCTGCCGGCCCACCATTATCCTGATTTCACCCTCTCTACTTGCTGTGTGTCCTGATCGTAGCTTGACTTTTTCTATTCTATCAGTACGCTCCTATGTGATATCAAGATGCCCTCATGATGCCTCCCAGACGCGTGGGGAACTATCTCAACTCTGCCTTACACAATCCCGATCTTGCGCACGCTTTATCCTCTTCTTTCCGGCGTCACCCTGTGACGTTTACTATAAGATCGCCCAGACGCCCCCGTGGCCTGTCCCTTTCAGTGATTCTACAACTTGGACTCCGAACGCCCAGATTACCTTTTCCGTTCTCATATCAACACATCACCGTCAAACAAATAGTATTAATTAATTAAGCTGCTCGACACATACGCGAGATATTCGACACATCATTTCTTAATTACCCTTACAGACGCTCCCATTGCGCCCCTGTTCCACCTCCCACCGCTCAGTATCACTTGTCACCTGTTGTGGGGGCTCTATTCTGTCAAGGCTGAGCGAGTGGCGTCGGGATGGAGTAGGACTCAGAGTCCTGTCCAACGATACTTCCCTGGTCACCTCCAGTGAAACATCAGCGCTCGGCGGAGAAGAATCGAGAAATCCGAGAACCCGGGCAGCTGACGTCTCGAGGAAATCAAAAGACAAATCTGTGTCCAGCGAATAGTTTTGACTATCCTGCTGCCCCACTGGTGTCCTAATGCGCCGGCTGCTCGGAGTTTGAATTCAATGGGGTAGCTGTTGCGTAGCCTGGCTAGATGGTTGACTCTGCAGCTCGGGGGCTACTACAACCCAATCGCCGGGAGTTTGGCTTTGGTGGGCTGGCCGTCTGGTAGTCTGGCTGGATGCCTGACTCTGCAGCTCAGCGGCTACTGCTGCCCAATCGTCGGTATACACTTCACAGCGGTCATGTCGCACGCCATGGTCCTTTTTTATCTTTGCCCGGATGGTCCCGCGAATCGTGTCCAGAATTGGCGCGTTTATCCAGTCTGGGCAATCGGCCCACGTCTGAGTTTGCCGGGCAAAAAGCTCTTTAGTTGTTCGAATCATGTTAGCGTCCTGGAGAATACAAGGTGGGTTTGGGTTCTTGCTGACCTCCTACCGCATCAGGCTTCAACTCGCCTGATTCTTTATATACTCCTGTTTGCCATGCTCGTAGCGTATGACAGAGGATTGCACACGTTAAGCAAATAATCGTGCCATTGATACGCCCAAGAAAATCCGGTTCCACAATCCCACGCATTTTCCTGCCTCTGAAGTACTCACCCCATATGGCCTCGGGAATCTGGGGCGCCCCAAATGGAAATGTGAATTTCCAAGCCGCGTGTAATACCTGTTAGTTATTAGAAGCAAGTTGTCCAACTAAGGCGCACCAACCTCATATCCTTTTGGGGAGCACATCAATCTATCCTTTTCCAGCAGGTAGTCTACCCTGCGCGCAATCGCTGTGGGATCTTGCGGGAGATCGTATAATTTTCTGATCTCATCTTTAACGTGGGAAACAAACTGGGATCTTACCCCAGAGTGTCTATTGCGTATCTTTCAGAATTAGTACTATACCCGGCTTCAGGAGCGTGTCATCCCTGTGTATCTATGTCCACTCACTATCTTTATGTTTTCCTCTAACGCTTCCATATTTCCTGTATCAGCAATATAATCCAGTGCCTTAAGCCAAGCACCGTGTACCTCAGACGTCAAAGTAATTGGGCCTGGGACTGGGTCAACAAACAGGATGTACCAGAGAATGAGGGCTTTGGCCCGCATTACTACAGCCGCCTCTACTCCTCTCGGTGTATTTCGTAGTGGGACTGGGTACCCGGCCAGATATACTCCGAGTGTGGCGTACTCGATTCGCCGGCTGGACTCGAACTTCTAACTCGCGACGTAGTGGCACGGTGAGTGGCCAGTGGGGATGACTATCGGGCTACACTGGATAAGGGGAGCACTGGCAGAGTATACGCTCTACCGGGCGTTATACGTCCTCGGGCTGCTGGCGTCCGCCCAATGAGTGCTGTGTCCTGTGATCTGGAGGTGGTTCACATCTGCACAGTCGATACCCGATTGTTTGTTTGTTTGTCCGCTGTTCGTGACCGGTGACGCAGCGCTGCGCCCGTAGCATTTGGAATATGATCGTCTTCCACGTCTGGCTCAGTGTACGATTCAGTCTGAACCGATCCGCGAGAGTCTGCGTACCCATCACTATGATCATGACTTAGACGAACTGTTACCCTTGGTACTTGTGCGTCAGATTCCGTCTCAATATCGGTATACGTCGTGCTCTGTATCGTCCTTCTCCGGGGGCACTTTAGTGGTCTCTTGAGTGCTCCAGTTGCATTTGGTGGTGTAGGGTGCACTTGCGACGGCTGCTCGTTCGGCAGAGTGCTCGGCGAGCTGCCGGATTGGTTTTGTTGCATTGCCGACCTCGATCTCGCTGAGCGTATGCCATCGGGTACGACTTGGCGTGTATGTCCGTTCAGATTTCCTACTCGGGGGGTTGGCTGGCTCCCAGAATTGGCTTGCGGTTGTCTAGACATGGTGGAATGCTGAACGGTTGATCAAGGTTAGGCAAAATAGGAATTAGGATGTTGAACAAGGAATGTATCTTTCGTGTCGCGAAGATGAGCAATCTGTGGAGATGCTGAATGGACGCGTCAGGTCTCAGACGCTAGGACATAAGGGGGGGGGTTGGGAGAATCACACCCTATCACTCGGTATTGAAAGAAAATATTCGACCGTAAAAAGAGGATTTCTGCTTGTTCAACATCATGATCATGATCTCGACGTCCTCAGGTATCATGGTCGTGCAGACTCGAGTTGAAAAGGTTTGGTGAGCTGGGCGTTGCTAATGTAGCAGACTAAGCAAAATCTAGCCACAACTAGTATGAGTTAGCGACACTAATTCTAGCAAGACACTCGCCACACGTAAACCGGATTAGGATTAGCGAACCTCATCTCCTGACGTCGAATCAACCCCACTGAACGTCTAGAATTGTGTATTCACGCCATCCTGTCGACATCCTCAGGTATCATGGTCGTCCCGACTCTGGTGGAAAAGGTTTGACGAAATCGGCGTCGCTAATGTATGAGCCTAAGCAAAATCTAGCTACAACCAGTATTGGTTAGCGACACTAATTATAGCAAGACCCTCGCCACGCCTAAAGCAGATTAGGATTAATGAACCTGATGTCCTAAAGTCGAATCAACACCAGTAAACGTCGAGAATTCAGTATTCACGCCATGCGCTCATGTGTTTGACTAGTTTAGTCCGCCGACGCCAGCCTAGTTAAGGATAGCATGCGCGGCGTGCTTCATCTAGGAAAACAAAATTCGTATCTTAATGCAAGGAGGTGTAAGGACTAGCAATACAGGATACGAGAAGCTGAAGGAAGGGCGCCCAATGATATGTTTACAACCACATAGCAGCTAACGAACCACAAACTGAGAATTCTGACAAAAGCGAAATAACTTCTAGGGAAAAAAACAAAAAGACAAAAAAAGACATGAGAAACTAGGAAATCCCAAATTATTTGCATCCAACCCCGCGTCTTTTTGAACGGCGTGGTTGGGGCAATGGCGATTTGGTATTTTTTGGGGCACTACTCAAACTGGACGTTCAAGAAGCCCTGGGCGCCGGGGGTGTCACGGGGGCTGCTGGTCCTGCCCGTGCTTGGAGCGTGGTGGGCGGCTGTTCATTTGTGCGAGCTGCGCGTTCTGTCGCTCTCACTGAAGTTGTGAGAACCTGCGTATCAATCGGAGCAACGGCAGGGGAGATTGGACCTTGGTCGCGGAATCCGCGTAGGCTAGAAGGAGGGGTGTCCTGGGCACCATCGAGTCCCGAACGCAGCGCAGCTGCCAGCCCGGTATCTGTAATGTAGTCTGCGATCCAGGGCATCTCCCGTAGAACCTTCCGGGCGCCTTGGAGCTTCGTTTGCGTAGATGGCGCAGAAGGCCTAGAGGCCCACTCCCGCGAGAGCGGAGTGAACGGAGTATCGCTCGGGGGGTCCTCTATTTCTCGTAGGGTAGCCCACAGTCGTGTCGAGGCGCCCGGGGCCCTCAATTCCTCGCCCTACGTCGTCAATTAGCTATCGTGTTATGATCTCGATGTTAACCTTAGGTGTCGATACTTACGTCGTTCAAACCAATTGCCCCCCGTCCGGAGGCGCCTGCTGTTCCCCCTCCCTCTCGCCCTTGAGGCATTCCTCCTCCTCCTCATCCTCATCCTCATCCTCATCCCAAGCCTCATCCGCTTGCATGATCCCCACCGCATCTTCCCAAACATTGCCATTGAAAAACGGGTATCCCCCTTTGGCAGGCTCGGGCGTCTGGGGTCTATCCTATGTATTCTTGCGACGTGACTCGACGACCAAGCGATCGAGGGGATCTTGGCCATGGTTTGCAAGGAGCCACGCTAGAATATCATTATTGCTATGGAGAAAGATGACCTGTCCGAGGGGGAGAGGTTTTGCGGGTTCTGGACGTAGCCTGACGGCACCCTGACCAGTCGCCCCAATCAGATATCGTGGGCATCCGAGTTCCTCCTCCAAACGCAGCCCTCTAACCACCCCGACCAGATTTTTCATGCTCCGTGTTGTCCACACACCCCATGCGATTCCCTGGTCCGAGTCACTAGTACACCAGGAATGGTCGAGGAACGGATGTCCCGCTTCAGAGGCTCCCGTTCGGCGAAAGAGATGGATTCTTGCTACCCCTGGGCAATAAGTTGACGATTGAGACTCCGTCAAAATAAGTTAGTGCAAGGCTGACGGGAGATATATGGGAATAATCACTTACTCGGAGATTCCGCGACGTCTCTACCTACGGCACGCTCTGCGATTCGACGCAGGTTAGAGGTGTGGAGTTTCCTGGCCGAATCTTTAACTAGCATCCTCAGGTGATGGGTCAGTTCCCTGACATCATCTGGGTGGTGGTTTTTTTTAATGTGGGTGACGCGATCTCTCAAGGGCAGAAGGGCGCGAGCGAGGACCGTGATTGCTTCCACTTGGGCCCCTGTCAAGTGACCGGGGTCAAGGTTGTGGGCTGTCATATAGGGCTTGAGCTGCTCACGCCAATCGAAGTAGGCACCAGATGTGGCGCCGGTATCGAAGAACCAGCACCACGATTAACCGTACGCAATGTCGCCATACACGTTCCTAATCTTTACTCAATTGTTAGCGTGACAGATCCTGATACCTGGGTGGGACTTTTGTTTGACCTAGCCAGTGCCCGAGTCCTCGACGGCTGGCTCGAAGTGCGCACGCTCCGGTAGGTGTCTGTTCACAAGAAAGATCGTTGTGAGCGCTATATCCTGCAATGCGAATCTGGTGCTTTCCGTGATTACTTACGCTCTCTCCTTAGTGGGGCGACGGGCGACTATAGGTGGCAGAGTCTTTCTTCGTTTTCCGCTCTTAGTGTCAATCCTCTGGGGCTGCGCAGCCGGGTGTCTAAGGTGAATGGAAACATTAAAATTGCTCACGAATATATAGACGTAGTTTATCTACTTTCCCTTCTCTAACTGCTGTTTCCGTGGGCTCGGATGTGCCATGGGGACGTCTGCAGTGTTTAGATTCAATAGAAGTCAATGAAAAAGATGAGAAGAATTATTGATACGTCAACTAAGAGACGAGGATCTTGCATGGAGGTTGACGTAGGTATGTCGGAATCTGGCGCCAGATGTGGGGAGAAGAGCGAAGAGAAAAGTATGGAGAGTGGGAACGCCAAAGTGGAAGGAGGGGTAGGACGGGTCCTTATATACACCTCGTCGATGCCGGGTGTACATTTCCTGAGGGTTAGCCCTGGGGGGGTGTCATGTACGAGCAAAGAACGCGACGTAGGGTGTGCCTGTACAACCACGTCGCACACCGAAGTGGTTACCGGTATCGTGGTCCAGATGAACTAGTCACATAGCGGATCTACGAATTGTGATGGATAAAGAAATAGAACATGGACAATCCAATGATCGTGAACACTTCTGAGTCTCAGAGATTTCCACCGCGTGTGATGAAATAAGGTTTTAAGTCTAACAAGGATAGAGATGCCAAAGCACCATCGACAGGACTTGAATTTTTCATCCAGCAAGCGCAAGACCACACATGAGCGAAGCCATACGAAAGTGAACTAATCAGATGGAGATCATCAGGCAGGCAGGCAGGCAGGCAGGCAGGGTATAAGAAATATATTCGAAACCCCTAAGAACTCTAATGCTAAACAATATCAGTAATATACTATACGTCTAGGTAGACTCAGCGAATGATAGATGTGGCGGCAAATCAATCTCTCCGAGGCTCCACCGGTATCTCTTGGGCCTACGCTCATGACCATCCTCGTCATCAAAGGAAGCACTGCGCTTCCCGCCCTCCTCCCTTTCCAGAAATTCACTAGCCATGGAAGGCAAACGAAATCTCTTGGACTTACGCTCAGAACAATTTTCGTGGTCGAACAGGCCCCTGCGCTTCCCTGTCCTGTCGCTTTGAGCAGGATACCGGCCCAGGTACGCCGAGTGTTGTATATTCAACAGGCTCGACGATTTGAGGGCGAGTGGTATACATTTCGCAGGGGATTCCCTTCTCTCTCCACCGGCCGATGACGACATCCCAACACTGCCCTCGCGTCCATCCCCGGCGCCAGAGAGATCCCATGACGAGCCGGATAATGCTCCAAGGAAAGCGTAGGAGTCATCTCCCGCTTGTGGTTCACTTGCTTCATTAGCCGGCCCAGGATTAGCTCTGGGCTCCGGTCGTCTGGCCTCCGGATCCATTGAACCTCCACCCAATTGGTCTTGTGCGATCGGTTCATTCGCCCAATTGGTCAAAGCGCTTGGTACAAGATAGTAGTGCCCCCTCAACGCGGGTGTTGGTTCCCTCCTTACGTTATATCGACGATGACAATAGATTAACATATCAAGCGGGTCTTCAAGAACTGGATTCGACAGGAGCCAGTTCCTCCCTGCTGCATCGTCATCGATGAAGACATAATTGATCCACAAGAGCAGCCTGTTGGGATAGGCTCGCAGGAGTCGGCGTCCTTCGCCTCTAGCCCCAAGGGTTTCCCAATTTGTCTCATGTCGTATGGATCTCGTAATCATCGCTGACTGTCCACGGATGTCATAGGAATCCAACTCAGCAAACAGTACCCCGTTGACAGGGGGCCAATCGAGCCGGCCATAATTAGGGGAGTCTGCGGGGCTATGAGGCGCGTGGCGGATCCAAACAATACGCACTGCGCGTGGACGTCCAAGTAGAGCACCCCAATCTCCAACTCCTTAGTTAGTAAGTGAAGAACCCAAAGATGCGGATTATTTTTAAAAGGACTCACCTGTTGGCGCCAGGCGATTTAGCGGGAGAGAAGGTATGAGTGGTGCCGGCGCAGGGCTGTCAGATGGGCTGTTAGGTGGGCTGTTAGGTGGGCTGTTTGCTGGGCTGGTTGCGGGACTGTTTGCGGGGCTGTTTGCTGGACTGTTTGCTGGACTGTTTGCTTGGTGACTGCCTGAGCCGCTGCCTGCGCTGCTGAGTGGGGTATAGAGTAGGATTGGTGGTTGCGGCGACCCAGCCACTGGGGGAGCGTTTTGTGGAGCAGGTATTCCTTGTCCTTGCATTGGGTGAGCAGCTTGAGCGGCTTGTCTTTGCACTTGCGGTTGGTTAATCGGTAGTTGAGGTTGACCAGGCGCGACACCTTGAGCGACATGTGCTTGCGCCTGAATGACAGGAACGACTTGTCCTTGGGCTTGCCGTTGAGGTTTACCCGGAACGACACCTGGAGCGACTTCTCCTGGCCCCGGAACGATAGGAACGACTTGTGCTTCCGCTTGCGGTTGAGGGTGACCCGGACTGACTTGTGATTGCGCTTGCGGTTGAGGTTGACCCGGTACGACACCTGGAGCGAGTTGACCCCGCACCGGAACGATAGGAACGACCAGTCCTTGCCCTTCCGGTTGAGGTTGACCATGAACCCCACCAGGGATCACTTGTGCTTGCTCCGGGATAGCACCTCGAATGACTTGCCCTTGCGCTTGCATTTGGTTAATCGCCAGAGAGCGTTTTGGGGAATGAGTGCAGGGTTCGGATCAGCCGTAGGAAGACCCCATTGAATTTCGGTGACCAGAGGTAGTACGAGCGGGGGAACAATCACCTGGGCAGTGGGACTCCTGGCTGGCCCACTGCAGGTGCAGGCTGGCCCTTAGCCACAACCTGAAACTGCTTGTTCGTGGTGGTTGTCAACTTACTCATACAGTGCTTAACAAGTTGAACGATTGCCTCATCGGCCTCCCGCATCCGAGCCATCTTATGCGCAGCTGATTCTTTGGCGAGCTGATCGCACGCATGGCGCAATCTCCTCATTTCTGCGACGATTTGCTGGAAATCTCCGATAGCAAAATGAGCAAGTGGTGTAAACTTCTTTGCTACCAGCTGACCTTTCACAAGTCGCCGCCATTCTTTATACACCACCGCGGCTGCATTATTAGCTGGGAAGCCCATGGCTCCCGTATAGTGAGTAATTAACTGACACCCAGGATTAGGGCGTGTTGCGCTGATCACCCCTAGGAGAGAATTAGGTGGAAGTTGGTACGTCTGCCCCGCCGGAGCATGCTGTGCTCCTCGATTATAAATGTAGACGTATCGTACGTCGATGATATTGTGGGCCACATTGGTTGATTCTTGGTGGATCTGGATGAGAGTATTGGAACTAGTGTGCTGAATATGGTGGCAGTTGTGGACGCTCTAAATGTGAAATGGTTTTTGGAATGAAGTCCCTTCTATGACACTCTATCCACTTTATATATACAACTCTCCGACGTTCTAGGGAGTTTGAGAGAATCAGGCTGTGTTTTCAAGATTGGCTAAAAATAGGTAAAACCTGACGCTCAAAGACAGCACTCTGCCATTATCTGATTCAAGAGGAATAACGGATGATACGCGCATTTGCTCAGGAACGGCTCTGGTCTTGAAAGAAACTATAGCTGACGCCACGTGACGTCTGCGCTAAACCCCATGGATGACTAGTTCCTCTTCGGAGCGCCTGAGCTCCTTGACCCTGCGTGCAAACCACACGCGTTGGGCTCAAGACAAACATAGCGGTACAAGTACCCTCTAATCTACACATAATTCACGATATAGACTAAGCTGACTCCCACCATGCCTAGCAAATGTCGATTCTGCCGACGAAGATACATCCGGTCAGGTGGATATAAGAAACAGCTGCGAACAGCGCACGCAAATCTAGACATTGTTCTCGCCTCCACCATAGGATATCTATCATCCCTGAATATTATCAACGACATGGAAACAACCATATTGCACCACCCAGAGGGGAGCGAGCTCCAGGATTCCGACTCTGAATCTGATGCGGATCCCACCGGACACGAGCTCGACGCATTTACTGCTCACAAGTCTGATACTGAGATACCGGCCGACTCTACGTCTTCGTTACCCGGCAGACAGGAGCATTATCCACACGCCTCAGAAGCAATTGGAGACGTCGATGGATTTGAGCAAGAAAACAGCAATCTCTGCGAGCATCCATGGAAACTGTTAAGTGGTGCGCAGGGTTTCAAACTGGCGTCTTGGTTCATCCAGAGTAAAGTACATAAATCACGAATCAATGAATACTTCTCGAGTGGGCTCGGTAGTTCTGCGTTAGTCGGCTATAGCTCTATCCATACGCTCGAGAATCACCTCCGGTTTTTGGACCCGAACAGTTTGGATCTGCAATGGTTTGAAGGACCAGTTGAGGATAGCAAGAGAACTCTCCCATTGTTTTATTCTAACGTCCTGGATTGTGTCAGATATCTCCTTCGCCAGATCGCATACCAGGATGACTTGGTCTACCCGCGGCGGCCTGAATTCGATCCTAATGGTGAAAGGATCTATGCGGAAATGCACACCCTGGACTGGTGGTGGGATTTTCAAGTATAGCGCCCTAACCTCCTTTACGGTAACGTTAGCTGACTAATTATAGAAGACAATTCCACCAGGTGCGACTGCAGTTCGCATTATTGGGACCTCCGATGAGACCCATCTCAGCAACTTCTGCGGTGAGAACAAAGCGTGGCCGGTCTATATTACGCTCGGAAATGTTCCGTCAGCCCGGCGCAAACGCCCTGGATCAATGGCTGTTCTGCTTCTCGCACTATTGCCTGTCATCCCCAAACCCTCCAAGTCCACCAAAGCTGATCAATACCAGACACAAGTGAACGCCGACACACTGCAAGACATATTCAAATTCATTTTACGCCTCTGCTGCAGGTGGCGCTTGATGGTGATCCAATTGATTGTGCTGACGGGAAGGTTCAGAGGTGCTTCCCAATCTTGTCTGCATGGGTTGCGGACCATATGGAAAACGTGACACAGCACGGGTTAAAATCCGACGCCTGTCCTACATCTGAGGTGCCTGCCGGGGAATTTGGAACCAACATCAAGAACTATGAAGCTAGAGATTACCCAAGATACGAACGATATCGATATGAAAACTAGTTCCCAGGCTCGAAGTCAGATGGCACCCATGTCAAGTTCAGCGACCTTGGTATCAATTTGGGCCAAAACGTGTTTCATGGACTCCCCCGGGTCTCGGCGCCTGAGTTGCACATCCTGGACATGCTCCATACAGTTTATGTCGGATTATTTAAGCACATGATGGACTGGATCCACGCCTTTCTCAAGAAATATGGGCAGCTGCAAGCTTTTGATGACGTTTGGAAGGCATAACCGCTGTACCCTTGGTTTTTGGTACCCAAAAAAGCCAACGGCGAGGTTGCGCAGTGGCAAGGGAAAGAGATGAGGAATCAGGGGCGCTGTATTATGGGAGTTCTCGCAGTGGCACTGCCTCAGCGACAGAGTTCACAAGTGATACTTTTCAAACATGCTCTCGGATGCGTCAGAGCGGTCTTCGACTTTAGTATGAGGGCACAATACCGAAGCCACACGTCTGACATGATAGCTTCTATGGGACATTATCTGGACCAATTTCACAGGATGAAAGGTATCTTCTTGTAGTTTCGAGTAACTAAGTATACACGGGCCAAGGTTGACGAGCAATGGAGGGAGATACGACATCAGAGAAGGCAGATGAGCCAGCCTGTGGCTCCCTCGAAACGGCGCCAGATCCGTGACGACGATCGCCAGGAAGAGCACGAGCAACCTATGGACTTGAACTATCGCGAATCGCATTTCAACTTCATCAAGATACATCTACTAAGTCATTTTAGTGATCATATATGCGAGTTTGGCAATATACCGATGTATTCGACGGAGTTTGGAGAGAGCGCGCACAAGGAACAAATCAAGGACACATGGCCACGATCGAATAAAAATGATGCCGGGCGCCAAATCGTGCACAGCTACAGTCGTCAGAACGCCATCCGAATGAGATTATTGAACCTCGAATCTCTTCGACGCCGCGGCGGCAATCTCTCTGCGGATGTCCTGCAACATTTAGAGAGTACAACGAGTGCCGTAATCGCCCCGGTCGTCCGTAGGAGGATCCCCAAAGGGCGTCGGGATGACGTTTCCAAAGTGTTGGATTTTAGTAAGATGTCGGGGATCTCCCTCTAGAGTATATGTCGCTAATTGATCTGATATAGCCGGCATAACCTGCCTACAGAGCGCCAGCTTCCTGAAGATCATGCGATACTTCAATCACTCCCAGTTGCACTACTAAAGCAACTCGAAATACCGCTTGTGGCGTTCCAAGAAACCCACGTTGACGACATCCACCGTGCGCGATGCCCGGGCTCCCTAAACTTCAGGAACCAGGGGAGTTGCAATGATTGGGTTTGGGTCCAGGCTGGTTCTGTAGAGATGTATTGTGCGCTGAGGGGCCGTCTGCCGGCAAAGCTCGTGGCGTTCTGCAAAATCAGGGACTGCACCTGTGAGAATGCTGTACTTCGGGTCGCTGCTGTTCGGATGTTGAGTGCAGTCCACTCAGGATTCTCCTCGGACATACATGGCCTTGTTACAGTGCAGATGAGGGAGGATGCTCAAGAGTTTACGATACTTGTCGTAGGGACATTTCACGGCCTGGCGCGCCTGATCCCCCAGGGGGAACGGCACTGGCTGGTTAATAGCCGGATTGATTTGAGAACGTTCACCGAAGTATATTAAGGAATCGGTATACGGGGGGAGAGGGGAGGCTCGCTCTGCGTAAGTATCCTATTACTCGCGCGGCTTTGCCGTAACAAAAAACCCCGTCTGGCGAATTGCACAGCGTCAAGTTGTATATGAATGATATATAGAAGCAATTACCTAGAAAATAAAGAGTACTAGATAGTTTACCCTATACAGGTAAGATTTGAAACGGGGGCGCAGGCCGACGTTAAAAATAGCAGGAGAAATACGTCAGGGCACGCGGAAGAGGCAATGTGAAGCTGGTGCCATCATGAGAAGGAAGTGTAGAGAACCGGAGCTAAGGTGTAGACAGGGCGTCAGTATGACGCGACGTCGCGTCACGAGATAGAGTGCGTTGCAACGAAATTGAGGACGGACAGGGCGTAGAGAATGCAGAAGCGACATCGCTTGCGTCAGGGCGCAACGCCGACGGATCTGACGCAAGGTATTTCTTTGCTGATGTACCTCTTTACCGATGCTTCCCAAGTTGGACCAGGCATATGGATAGGCCAAGGACCCTCAGCTGTGAAAGCTCACCCGGCAGTATTCCATAGCCGAAAATTTGCAACAAGTCAGCTGCACTATCCTGTCCATGAACTGGAACTTCTCGCTATCGTAGATGTAGTCCAGTCATTTCACCCCATGCTTTATGGTTCCAGGTTCACTGTAATAACAGCCAACAAAGCTCTTTCCTCTTTCCTGTTACAGACAAATCTCCCTTACCGCCAGACAAGATGGAGAATGTTCCTATAATCTTATAATTTCAACATCATACACAGACAAGGAAAGGACAATGTCCATGCAGATGCCCTCTCAAGGATATATGAAGAAAGAGAAGCCAGCGCTGATATGATCCTAGTTGACCCCACTGAGAACAAAACCATAAAGAGACCCTATTCCGCCATGACAAGGACCGTCAAACACCACCTCCTCCTCGCTCACACTCTGGACCCAATTAAAGAACCTTCTTTCTTCTTCCCAACACCTCTTGACTCCTTTTCTATACCTCAACATCTATCAATATGGAACGTTGAAGATGTCCCCATCCCAGAATCACCCAAGGAACAAGAAGATCACCACCCAGGTCCTTTTGAATAAGAACTTCATGAGATGGCAACCACCCTTGAAGAAGGTATTGACGCCATGCAGAGCAACCAAGCCAGCACCTAAGGACAACCTCATGACCCTACTGAAACCACGATTCTCAATCAAGCAGCTCAGACACAGCTTGTTGCACTTGCGTCAAGAGTTCAAAGTCCTTCAAACCAGATGGAACAATCTTTATGCCTTAACACTATCACCAACTGCTTTGGCAGAATTCATGACTCCATTGTCACACTGGAATCGATTGCCCTCACCAGCTTAGAATACAAAACTACACCATCTTTTACCCATTCCAATCCTCCAAGAGATGAGTTGGAACAATATCTTATGTCTACAGGATATAGAACCAAACACTTGGTACAGTGTGTATGGGACGAATGTGAATCCCATATGGAAGGAAGAGAATGCCACTACTACCCCTCTAGACCTCGCGGTATCCCTGCCTCTAGCCTCCTCTATTCGACCTCATGCTTCATTACTCCCCAATACCCAAAGTGAAGATATGAGGATCGATGGGCTATCCCTCCCACCTTCACTGATGATAATGGATATCAAGTCTTCCACACCATAATCAACAAGGAGGATGGACCATCTTCAAAGCATGCTACACAGAAAGAAGACTTACCGGTCCCTGATTCCCCTGTCGATTACGATGACCCTTTCCCTGACCAGCCCTCCAGAGCTCTTGATATTCGCGCCATCTAGCTCTCCCAACACCTCAAAGGCCAGTGGTATAACAGTCTTCGAAAAGCCACAGCCTCTGATCCTCCCTATAACATCGTCAGCAACAACCCCAATCATCCCAGTGGGATCCTTATTGACGGACCTCTTCTTAAAAGAGGGGAGGATGCCAGTCGCGACTGTCGATATGTTCCCTATGAAGCAGCCTATGAAGGAACCAACATCAGGAGCAACATCATTCCAATCACCCTTGGACAAATGGCCTATAGAGGAGCACACAAATGCCTCAAATACCGCTCCAAACATTTCTATTGGATGTCTATTAGAAGTGATTTCAAAGACTATATTCGCAGATGTCACCTTTGCCATATGAACAAACAACCTACTACCCTGCCTGACAGAGTTGTGACCCCTGTCCCTATCCACAGAGAACTGTTCTCTTCGATTGCAATAGATTTTGCAGGACCCTTCCCTAGCGACTACAAGGAGGAACTAATCCTAGTTGTGTTGGATCGCTTCACTGGGTTCACCTACCTCATCCCAGTGTCCCAGAACATCACAGCAGTTGAAACTACTAACCTCCACATTGAATGAATCTTCTCAGTCCAAGGTTTCCCTACTTCTATTGTCTCAGATAGAGACCCCAAGTTCACCTCCCGCTTCTGGATGCAATTCATAACCAATATAAAAATTGATTACAAGATGGCTACCGCTTATCATCACCAGACCAATGACCAAACAGAACGCAGAATTGGCATAATACGCCAATGTCTTTGCAATTTCGTAAACTCCAAGGGCACTAAGTGGACTTGTCACTTTCCCCATGTTCAACCAGCTATCAATGCTGCTCCTGGCGATTCATCTGAACTCTGACCATTTGAAATTACCTTTGGAGGAATTATGAACGTCTTCCCTAGAGTGAAAGTTCTCCCTACGGTCATCACTTCTGCTGATGCCATACCTTCTCAAATCATGAAAAACTAGCAGCTCGCCAGAACCGCCCTCCAGAAAGCAAGAGCTCGTCAGACAACTACTAGCCAGAAAAGACGGAAGAAAGGACTACCCATGACGGGGGGCAAAACTGAAGTTACTCGCAGATCCGAACTCTATGTACACAAGATTGGACGAAACCACAAACTAGTTGGACCCTGGTTAGAACCTTCTTCAGTCTCGGAAGGACCTGATAGAGACGATAACTACAAACTCAACCTCCCTCCCATCATGCAAGGTATCCACCCCTGAATTTATGACAGCCACCTTGGAATATACCTCAGACCACACCTGAAGGCTTTCTCAGGCCTCCCTGAACCCAGCTCCAGAGAACGAGTCCCCATCGACGCCTCTGGACAAGAAGAATGGAAAGTTGAAAACTTTCTCAAAGATTGAATCTATCGAAAGAAACGCCAATTCCTAATCCATTGGAAAGGCTATTCCGAAATAGAAGCTACCTCGGAGCCTCTTGATGTCCTTGAAGGAGCCTGTAGGGCCCGTAGAACTTAGTGGTTTGACACCTATAACGAAACCATTTCCTTCCACCTCCCCTCGACTCATAACTAATGTTGGTCAGATTGGAGGGTCCAGACACCTGAATATATCCCTCTATGGCCAGAGCTTAATCGTGAGGGATTCTGGACGCCTATCCAAGACTGTGACTACTATGAACCCGAAACCTGTTACGCCCTTTCTTTCCTTGACCAGTCTGAATTGGAAACCTAAAGGAATATAAGTACCTTTCATTTAATTCTTTTTCTGTTTAGGATTATTGAACTGATCTCCTGATGTCGAATCAACACCACTGAACGTCTGCAATTCTGTATTCAGACCATGGTCTCAACGGCCTCAGGTATCATAGTCGGCCCAACTCTGGTTCCAAATGTTTGACAAAATGAGTGTGCTAATATAGGAGGCAAAGCAAAATCTAGCCCTAATGAGTATCGGTTAGCAACACTCATTCTAGCAAGACACTCGCCACGCCTGAAAGGGATTAGGCTTATCGAAGCTCATCTCCTAAGGTTGAATAAACCCCACCAAACCTCTAGAATTCTGTATTGACGTCATGCGCTCATGTGTTTGACTAGTTTGGTCCACAGACACCATCCCAGTTAAGGACCAAATGCGCATCGTGCTTGATCCAGGAAAAAAAGTAATCTGTATTTTAACACAAAGGGGTGTAAGGACTAGCAATACAGGATATGAGAGGAGGAAGCAAAAGCGCCCAATGATATATTTACTATCACATACCAGCTAAGGAACCACAAACTCAGAATTCTAACTAAAGCGAAATAAAATCTAGGGTAAAGCGAAACAGGAAAGAAAATCCCTAAAAAACTATGAAATCGAAAATTATTTTCGTTCAGCCCGGCTTCTTTTGAAACAGCGCGGTTGGGGCGATCGCGATTTGGTGTTGTTTAGGGCACAAATGAAACTAGATGTTGAAGAAGCCCTGGCTGCCGGGGGTGTCAGGGGGCTACTGGTTCTGTCGGGGCTGGGTGTGTGGTGGGCGGCTGTTCAGTTGTGCGAGCTGCTTGCTCTGTCGCTCTCACTGAAGTTATGTGAACCTGCGCATCAATCGGAGCAAAGGTGGGCGAGGCTGAACGTTAGTCGCGGATTACAGGCAGGCTTGTAGGAGGGCTGTCCTGGGCACCATCATGTCCTGAATGCAGCACAGCTGCCGATTCAATTGTACGAGATGCTTGTTCAGGCGATCTCACTGGAGTTGTGTGAACCTGGGCATCAATTGGAGCAATGGGGGGGGAGACTGGCCATTCGTCGCGGAATCTGGGAAGGCTAGAAGGAGGGGTGTCCTGGGCACCATCTAGTCCCGAACGGACCACAGCTGCCAGCCTGGTATCTGTAATTTAGTCTGCCATCTAGGGCATCTCCCATGGAACCTTTCGGATGTCCAGGAGTTTCGTTTGCGTATGTGGCGCAGAAGGCCTAAAGGCCTACTCTCTCGACAGCAGAGCGAAGTGTTTATCACTTGGGGTGTCCTCTATTTCTCCTGGTGTAGCCCTCAGTTGTGTAGAGGGGCCCGGGGCTCCCAATTCCTCGTCCTAGGTCGTCAATTAGCCATCCTGTTTGGATCTTCATGTTAACGTTACATGTCAATAGTTACCTTGTCTAAAACAAGCGCCCCCTGTCAGGAGGTGCCTACAGTTCCCCCTCGCTCTCGGCCTCTAGTCATTCCTCCTCCTGCTCATCCACATCGTCATCCTCATTCTCATCGTCATCCGCATCTGCATGCATGATTCTCACGGCATCTGCTCAAACATTGCGATTGAGAAACGGGTATTCCCCTCTGGCAGGCTATGGCGTCTGGGCTCCATTCTCTCTGTTCTTACGACTTGACTCGACAACCAAGACATTGAGGGGATCTTGGCCATGGTTTGCAAGTAGCCATGCAAGAATGTCATTATTGCTATGGCGAAAGCTGAGTATTTGCAGGGGGAGAGGTTTTCAGGCCCTTGACGTAGCCTGACGGCACCCTCACCAGTCACCCCGATCAAATATGGTGGGCATCCGATTTCTGCCTCCAGATGCTGCCCTCCAACCACTCCGACCAGACTTTCCATGGTCGGTGTTGTCAACATAGCCGATGCGATTCCCGGGGCTGAGTCGCTAGCACACCATAGATGGTTGAGGAACGGATGTCCCTCTTGTCGGGCTCCTGTTCGGCGAACGATATCGATTCTTACTGCCCGAGGGTAATAAGTTGACGATCGAGACTCGGTCAGAATAAATTAGTGCGAGGCTGATGGGACATGGATGAGAATTATCCCTTACTCAGAGATTCCGCTAAATCTTTACCACCGGCGCGCTCTGCGATTCCATGCAGGTTAGACGTGTGGAGTTTCCAAGTTGAATCTTTTACTAGCATCCTCAGTGGACAGGTGAGTTCCACGACGTCATTTGGGTGGTGCTTTTTTTCATGTGGGTGACGCGATCTTTCACAGGCGGAAGGGGGCGAGCGAAGAAAGTGATTGTTTCCACTTGGGCGTCAGTCAAGTGCCCGGGGTCAAGGTTGAGGGCTGTCATATAGGCCTTGAGCGGCTCACGCCAAGTGAAGTCAGCACCAGATTTGACGCCACGATTGAAGAACCCGCATCACGATCTGGCGTACCGAATGTCGCCATACGCTTTCCTAATTTTTTCTCTATTATTAGCGTGACAGATTCTAATACCTGGGTAGGGGCTTTCTTTGACCTACCTAGTGCCCGAGTCTTCGACGGCTGGCTCCAAGTGCACGTGCTCTGCCAGATGTCTGTTCACAAGAAAGTTCATTGTGAGCGCAGTATCCTGCAATGCGAATCCCGTGGTTTCCGTGATTACTTACACTGTCTCCTCAGCGGGGCAACAGATGACTATAGGCGGAAGAGTATTTCTTCGTTTTCTGCTATCAGTGTCAATCATCTCGGGCTGCGCAGCGGGGCGTCTAAGGTGAATGGAAACATTACGATTGCTCACGAATATATGGATGTATTTTACTTCCTTTCCCCTCTCTAACTGGTGTTTCCATGAGCTTGGGGGTGCCATGGGGAAGTGTGCGATGTTTAGATTGAATAGAAGTCAATGAAAAAGATGAGAAGAATTATTGATACGTCAACGAAGAGACAAGGATCTTGGAGGGAGGTTGACATAGGTGGGTCGGAATCTGGCGCCAGATGTAGAGAGAAGAGCCAAGAGGAACCTAGGGAGAGTGGGAACGCCAAAGTGGAACGAGGGGTAGGAGAGGTCCTTATATAAACCTTGTCAAGACCGGGAGTACATTTCCTGATGGTTTACCCTGGGGGGGTTTACGGTATAAGCAAAGAACGCGAAGTAGGATGGGCTAGTACAACCAGGTGGCACACAGAAGTGGATACCGGTATTGTGGGCCAGATGAACTAGCCACATAGGAGATCCACGAATTGTGATGGATAAAGATATAGGACATAGACAAACCAATGATCGTGAACAGTTCTGAGTCTGAGAGATTTCCACCGCGTGTGATGAAATAAGGTTTCAAGCCTCACCAGGATATTGATGCCAAGACACTATCAACTTCAGTTGAATTTTTCATCTCTCAAGCGCAACACCACACATGATCGAAGCCAGACGAAAATGAAATGATCAGATTGTGATCGTCAGACAGGCAGGCAGGCAGGCAGGCAGGCAGGCAGGCTATAAGAAATATATTCGAAACCCCTAAGAACGATAATGCTAAACAATATCACTAATACACTATACATCTAGGTATACTCTGGGAAGAATAGATGCGGCGTGAAGGCAACCTCTGAGAGGCTCGAACGGTATCTCTTGGGCTTACAGGCGTGACCATCCTCTTCATCGAAGGAAGCAGTGCGCTTTCCTAACACCTCGCTTTCCAATGATTCCCTAGCCATGAAAGCCAAATGAAATCTCGTAGACTTACATCCATCACAATGTTTGTCATCGAACAGACCCCTTCGCTTCCATGTCATGTCACCTTGAGCAGGATGCTGCCCCAGTTCCGCCGAGTGTGTTATATAAAACCGGCTTGAGGAATTGAGGGCGAGCGGTATACGTTTCACACGGGATTGCCTTCTCTCTTCACCTGCCTATGACGACATTCCACCACTGCCCTCGCATCCATCCCTGGTGCCAGGGACATCTAATGACATGCCCGATAATTGTACAAGTAAAGCGTCAGAGGCATCTCCCTCTTGCGGTTCACTTCTTTCATTAGCCGGCCCTAGATTAGCTCTGGGGTCCGGTCATCTGGCCTCCTGGTCAAATGAACCTCCACACAATTGGTCTCCTGCTATCGCTTCATTCACGCAATTGGTCACAGTGCCTGGTACAAGATAGTGCTGCCCCTTCAACGCCGGTCTAGATTCCCTACTTACATTATTTGGACGATGACAATTGATTAAGAGATGAAGCCGGTCTTCAACAACTGGATTCGACAACAGCCAGGCCCTTACCGCTTTCATCGTTCATCGATGAAGCTATAATTGATCCACGTGAGCAAGGTGTGGGGATAGTCTGGTCGGAGTTGGCGTCTTTCGCCGGTAGCACCAAGGTCACAAACGGTGACTAAGCAAGGCAGACTCTCACATGACTAATAGTTATTAGTCATCGGTTTGTTATCTTTCACACTATGAGATCAGTTGACTCGTAGGTTTCACATGACGACGCAATAGTGTGTCATCGGGTTATTGTTATTGGTTGATAGTTGACATGACGCACGATTGTGGTCATGTGGTTTATGTATTTCGCACATGACTCATAGTTAGGAGTCATGGGCTTTGCGCATGTGACCCCATTAGGGCACATGACTTGTTTTATGAGTTTTGATTGGTTGCGGGATAGGGAACAGATGACTCGGACGAGTCAGCTGATGGATTTCACACTAGGCCTCACTGTGAGTCATGAGTCGCGTGACGCGAGGGTATGAGTCACGCAGGGTTAGGGTTGAGGGAAGAACCCCTATATAAGGGCACCCTCGGGGCAGGAGATTCGGGTTCTTCACGCAACCATCTAAGTACTTTCATACACTAT
>Ga0307507_10004245_pt1 | contig 25860 bp, 18 predicted proteins | sample 7_EM_MG_FD_207223 | JGI IMG/M metagenome (GOLD analysis project Ga0307507, IMG submission 207223) | Populus trichocarpa ectomycorrhiza microbial communities from riparian zone in the Pacific Northwest, United States - 7_EM | ecosystem: Host-associated > Plants > Roots > Unclassified | place...
TAGTAGGTCGTAATATAAATTAATTCTATGAGCATTGGTGAAGTGCACTGTCATGAATCATGATGGCTAACACATCGGGTTACAACAAGTTTAGTGGACTGTTTGGTGCTGGTTAATGATAACCGGGGTACTGTAAAATTGGCCTGAGTGGTGGATAATCATGCTAAGATACCTAATTTGGCACGTATGATAAGATCCCATAAGTAAGTTTACACTTATTTTAGGCCTGTTTGGATACGACCGTTCTGTCCCGTTGCCCCGTACAAACGACCGTTTCCCTGCCGTTCCCGAAATTCTGAGCGGAACTGCCGTTTGGCAAACTCGGAACCTATCGACCGTTCTGGAGAAAGACCCCCGGAGGTCTCTCTCAAAACGGGACTGTTGCCCCGTACTAATATCACCTGAGTTTCTATAGTAACGAACGGTCGTCGACCGTCGATCCGAGTAGGTTTCATGAGGGCAACTGATGGGGGATTTGAGACAACCGTTTCTTTAGATGAAACAGTGGCAAAACGGAGCGGTCTTTTTTCCTTGCCTTTTTGCCAAACAGGCCCTCACCATTTTCGGCCGTTCCGATGCTTATTAATAAGATATTATGGGAGAATAGAGTCATTTGGCACCTATTTTTTCTCGCTTGAAAATCCAAACCCTGAATTAAGAATTCTCGTTTCTTGGAATGTGCGGGCATAACGTGTGCGGGGGGGGGGACGACTCGGGTTATGGGAGAAAACTGGAGTTACCCACGGTAGCTTGTTTCTTGGCGGATTGGTGGGGTAGTTTTAATGTGTGACACTATCCTTCTCCCCACACAAAGTACCCCAACTTCGGGCACTTACAACTCGACGGCTAGTACTGATTTCTCGAGTTTAAAGGACCGCTAATAGAGGTCGTTAAGCAGTATATGTTTTCCCTCTTAATAAATAAATAAATAAATAAATAAATGTTTTAGTAGGCAGTAGGCCTTCGGCGCTGGGGATACATTTCATGAAAATACCCCACTATCCGTGACCGGCATTATAGAGTAAACGGGAGTTAGTTTCATATGAAGACTCCTTACTGGGCCGGTTTTCCTTTGAGAGCATGGCTAAAGCATGTGAACACACTCCAACCTCACCTCATCCGAGTTGCATTTTCACCACTTCCTCGTGCTTGTTCCGAGCCGCTTGCTAAAGTAGTGTTGGCCATCATTATCTGGCTTGTCGGGTCTAACGTCGTCCCCCCCACGTAGTGTTTTTCACTGCCCCCCCGCGCCCATTGCGAGCAGTCCGCACGGGAGGTGTGTTGCACGCCCGGTCTTTTTAGTTGATATCACAACCTTCCACCTCTCCTAAACCGTCTGGGATCTTAACAATCTCGAAGACGGATTCATAACGCAGACTACTGAATAGGGAGAGTTTATTGAAAGCAACGGTAGGAGAGTACGGTTCCTGTGATTTCAAAAACAATTTTGTGGGTATGTGGTTATTGTAGCCCTCAAAAAGCTTCGAACGAGAAGATTCGTGGAATCTGAAAGGTCTCTTTTTGCGTGCATTCCGCAAGATAGAGAGGAGTAAGCGAGAAAAGGCGTGTCCTGGGGATCTGGAGGAGGACTGGTTGAAAGGGCTTTGAACTGGTGGAAGCTCAGGTAACTTATTAAACTTAAGCAAGTCTCTGCCACTGTAGAGAGCTGTACCGAGAAGCTCGGGATGAGCCCCGGGGTACTCCTGAGGTATAAAGTGGATTAACCGGCCCTTGGAAGTTTTCTTGTCTACGGAAACAAGCCTTTGACAGTAGACTAGAAATGCTTCCTCTGGGGGAGCATTTTTGGTCTTGAGATTTGGAGACCCTATTTCGATTGCTAGGGCGTGAGACAATTCATCTTGTGTTCGCAAGTCGCTAGCTTGGTCAGGCTTTGGACTGGGCTGGGCCGGCTGGGCTTTTGTAGGGGCTGACTTGGCCAGGCTGTGGACTATAGCCCAGCCTCTGAAGTTCATCTGACTGGGCCTGGCAGGACTGCAGACACCTGTAGGCTTCCGAGTGATCGAGAATGGTTTCCCAGCGTTTGGAAATATTCTAGGGGCTGTGTCAACACTGATATGGGCGTCTGGCGATGTCAGCCACAAATTGACAAAATATTTACTAATCTGATGGCATATGCCAAAAGCTTGCAGGCGCCGCCAGGTATCCATGAAGCCCACAAGCTTCCCCAAAGCCTAGGCTACAAATCCCAAGTCAGTTTCACCCTGACCTGGGCCTGTTGGACTGCATATCAGTCGTCTATTTGCAGGCCGGTCTGGCCGCCTGCAAACGCTGAATTCATCGACCTTTAAGGACCACATCGAGTGCAAGATCCACATCAAAGTGGCCTTTCCAAGCTTTGATTTCCCCCTACTGTCCCTTTATCCGAGACATCGTCCCACCATAAGTATCTTTCAATCCTAAGCCATTAGTCACTGCGCTGAGCTTTTGTCGCCTGCTATAGATTGAGCTTCTGGCAGGATCGCATCGATCTCCAAGGGGGCGAACAGGAGTCTAGATATGTGTTTGTCAGGGTAACTTAAGGTAGCTTCCCTGCTTCTATGTACACATCAGAAAAATCTTCGGGGGTCCCCTTCAGGATGTCTGCCTCCTGGCCGCCGTCTATGGTATCTCGGGTTGTTTTTTCGTCCAGGTTAGTATGAAGGTAACTGATGATACCATGTCTCCTGGGAGTCATGCGTATAGTCGTTACCCTTATAGAAAGACACTTATCTATTTCAGCCTGAATATATAGTCACTTAGCCAGGGACCCCCGAGTGCCTCGAGACTTCTGTGGGACATAATTTAACGAATCGAAAAGGTTGGTCTGATATCCTGTCGTATATTCATCTAGAGCATCGGTGTATATGGGTGTACACTTTTTGGAAGTAGTAGTTTGCAGCATCCTCGCTATATCCGGGGGTAGCGGTCCCCGTCCACGGACTAAATTTGCCGTCCCGTCTGGCCTAGGACTCTTGTCAGGCGCCCAGTGGTCCTGCCGCTCTGGACCGTTAAGAACATTGCCAATGACCCTTTTCTGGCCCTCAGTCTCGCACCATTTCTTCCGGCACCTCCATCCCGGTCACAACTTGCTTAAGCGGGGCGCCCAGCGTACTCGCCTGTGACTGTTTCCTTTGGGTAGCGAGGTCAGGGTAAAAACATAGAGCAGCGGTATTTTGTCCTCTGGCCTGATCGCACGGGTTTGATGGTTAGTAATCCCAGCAGTAAAGGGTTTGTATTAGCAGCATCGAGGAGCGGAAGTAACAGGAGGAGCAGAGAGTGTGGAGGAACACTGAAGTGTGGACCTGTGTGGGCGCACTGGGGCACGAATAGATGTATAGGGTTATACATGTATGAGTTTTCGCTACTTAAGGAGCCGTTAGCTAGCAACTTCCAATAGACAGGCATATATACCTCGACATCTCCGGTCTACACGCTTGCGCCGATTATCACCTCCATCAAAGTTTTCTATCAATAATGAGCTAACACTGCAGCCTGTCAAAACTTGCCCTTTTCCCTCCATTCTTCGGGTTCATCTTTGTTACCTAATGAAAATATTTCCCTCCCGGACCTGCTAGCAAAGCAAAGCCGCATCATCGGATCTACCTCCCTCACGACTGGCTTCTAAATCTTACGGCTTATAAGAGCCATTCCCCTACATTTTCTACTTGGCGGCCTCGAATGTTCTGATGCCGTAGTTTGGGATCTAGTGGGTAGCCAGGGGAGGATACTAGGTGGGTTATCCACCACCGTAGAGTAATACTGAATCAGATCAACATTCGCAGGCGGCCAGGCCAGGCTTTGGGGAAGCTTGTGGCCCAATGGATGCCTGCTTTCGGAATATGCCACCGATTAAGAAACATCTTGTTAGTGGGTGGTTGACATTACTAGATACTTACAAATACCTACAAATATCTAATGCCGGTATATATCTAGAGATACTCATAGGTATCTGAAGATGGCTGCAAATATTTTCAAATGCCTGAAGATGCTTTCTGCTGATTCCGCTTTTGGATGCAGTAATATCTTTAGTGTGCTCTGTTGAAATTTTCTATTACATCTCATATTTATATTTCTTTACTTCCATATTGAGGTCAACTTGGCTATTCTCACCAGAAAGATAATGTACGCCGTACATCATCTTTCTGATTGATTTCCTTTAGCTCTCTTCATATTGGCAGTAACTTGAATAGTACCAGATATATTCTCATACTTGGTTTGTGTTTTGGTTCCACCTGTACAGCACTTACATAACTACAGTTAGGGGAATATTATGGTATTCTTAGTAATATTTCATGATATCATTTAGAGATTCCTTTATGCGTTTTCTTATCTGGTATCCAGTGTTTTATGGAAGGGCTTACATATTTATGCACCGTTTTTGGTCATAATATCTCATAATTCTTCCTCATTATTCCCTCTCACCACTTTGATTTATGCATATTCTCTTGGCTGGTTTTCAGGGTCAAACACCATTTACACTTATGTTTCCCTAATATTTCTTTCTTATACTTGGAGGACCCACTTCAGTATAAATATGGTCATTAACACCCACCATGCTTAGATAGAATAAAAACCAGAACTCCTACCAATCTGCTCTCATACTTCTCACTCCTCCTCGCTTAGCATGCAATGCAACCCCCTTGCACTTGCATAGTATTATCCTTATAGTAGTAAAGATTGTGCCTTAGCCTATATTTTAAACATGCTCCGGCGAGTCGTGTGGAACCTAGGTAATTATCTGTCACTCGGTCTACTCACAACATGGAGATAAATCACCTATCACTACGCTCTTACTCTCTGGCTATTATCCTATCATCTCATACCACTTTTCATAATACCCTCTTCTCTACCACATGCCTCTCTAGGATGCAATAAGATTTAAGGGTAGGTTTAGGGCGATTTTTGAGAAGACCTGGCCGTCGTCGATGATGCTAATTTGTATTTCTTTTACCATGTCTCAATCGGCCTGTGGAGAAGTTGAGGCCTGCAATTGTCCTTTTGCGATATTTGAAGTCGCATGTAGCCAAGTGTATTCGGCCCATGCCAGTGTTTACAGATCCTGGAATATTTCCAAACTCCGGGTAAATCATTCTCGATCACTCCGAAGCCACCAGCAGCCTGATATCTGCGGTATTTCTAGGCTTGGTTAGATGAACTCTAGAAGCCGGAGTGTAGTCCGTAGCCCGGTCAGGCCAACCCCTACAAAAGTCCAGCCTGGCCCAAAGCCTGACCATACAAGCTGCTTGCGAACACTGGTATTGATCTTATTGAGGGAGCCGAGGTTAGTACTAAATAATAGAGACATTTTCTGTTTTTTGCTGCTTAGGATAGGGCAGACGATAACTTGGATGATGGAGTTGGTCAACCATGTGTTCCTTCCCCTAAACGAGTATTAGGAGCCTCACGCAAGTTCAAAGCCGTATGGTAAAGTGCCGAACCAAAAGTCTCTGTGAAAGCGTGGAATAAGGGAAGACTTTGTAAAGTTGCAGTGAGGTAGACTCGGAGGATGTTCAACACAACATCAACTGTGACACCTATAGCCCCAAAGATATTTTCTTGCGTCCGGTGCGCTGGAATTATGTGCGTCAGATGCACCGAACACTTGGAATGTTAGCTGTTAACTAGGAGGAAACACAACCCTGGAATAGGATCAGAATGCGGGCACTGGTGGACCTGATATTCAGGATACAGTAGTTATTCCACAAAACGCTTAGGAAGTAGTAGCTATCGTATAGGATGCTTAGGGTATGACTGGACACAGTGGTAGAACCAGAATATTCTAGCTATGCTGTTGCTGAACATATTGAACACAATGGATGGAGGTGGAGTATGACCTACAGTATATACAGGACCTAAGCCACAACTAGAACTTTAGATTTCTTTCTCTTATCAGATATAATGAAACCTTAAATACCCTATTCAAATTTACTGATAATATACGTGCAAGAAGACGTCTTTGAAGCCTGTGATTAGGCTGTGAGAATGGTAGATGTAGTGATTTAGAAGATCCAATCATATCTGTTGTACATCTTTCTTCTATTTGCACTCTCCCCTTCCCCCTGCTAACAAGTAGTCAGCCTGAGCGCCCGGTCCGTCCGTCTTCGGGTCCGGATGGGACGGATGGTAGTACTCGAAAGGACACCCGGGGAGGACGGGCATCTTAACTTGCAGAATCTGCCCGGTCCCTCTAGGCGGCGGGTGGCGGGCGGGCCTTACAGACACCATTCGGGGGTTACCGATGGGTAGAGGGACGGCAGGGGCCTGCCGTCGCCCCCTAGAAGGTAGCCATTCCCCAAGAACGGGCGCCCTTGCCCTACAGCTTGAGATACATGCCCGGGAGGCCGGCGATTGGAGTCTGGTAGGTCGCTACAGGTTTGTCGGGACGCTTGGGATCACTGCCGGCAAGGAGCATATGTGGAAGTCTGAGCTAAGTAGGCAGAAGAAAGGGAAAAATGAAAAGGGCAAAAACATCCAGACTGGGCAAAAACATCCAGCTTAGTAGAAAGCACAGAAGAAAGCTTCCTGCTAGAGATCTATATTGTCTGGAGTGGATGTTATTGGGCCACAGGCGCAGGGCCAACTACCAATATAGCGGTTATTTTTTTCAACTCCCTTGGGATCCCTAGGAGCCCACTATAGCCATTTAAGGGGCCAAATTGAACGAGACTACCGTGTTTATTCCGGGTAAACTTCTCTTTTTTCACCCCTTTTTCAATAACACTTTCCAGGGCATGCCTTCTCACTCGTTACCAGCACTCGCCAATTTTAAAAGTAAATAGCCGATAATTTGCGGGCGCAGAGTCGCTGAGCCGAAAGTCTTGGCAACACAATTTCCAAATACTTTTGAAATCGCCGAGTTGGGCAGGCGCAACACCTAACCCTCTTGTCCTAGGAGCACACTGAGCTCACGAAAGCTGAAACCCACCCCTTGCGTGTGTGCCTGGGTCTGAGGGTTGAGGAAGATACGTCTATTGGACGCTTGGGTTCACTGCCTTCCAGTCTCTTTCATTAGTGGCCAAGAATTACCTCTACAAGTATGATATCAAAGAACACATTCAAATCCCTAGTTAACAATGAACAACCTCGCGCAACTTAAGTATCCACCGATCATAGAGACGCTCAAGGGCCAAATATGCACTCTGAGGACCCTACCTTACCCTAACAACATGCGCTTAGGGTATCCGTTTTCTATGCTTAATATTTGCAACGGTCTGAGGCCCTGGAGACCCCACGGGGAGACTCATAAGAAGGCTGGACGGATGGGACCGCCATTTACAGTCCGTTTAGTCCCGTAGCTTTTGTGAACAGTTGGTTTTGGCAAGGCCACGGAGCCGACAGGGTGAGAAGTTATTTTACAGCCCCACTACCAAGACCGCAGGTGATGGTAGTGGACTGCTGCTTTTTCACCAAGGGTTGCCGGAATCGGTCAGGATCCCTGGGGATCTACGGTCCTACAGGGACTATGGAAGGCAGCGGGGTCTATAGATTTTGGTATTTTAGTAACAATGACGAGAAGGCGCTATGGGGGACTACCGACTGACCTATGTGAATCACAATACGCATCGGCCCTTAGTGCTTGGAGCTCTTAGCCTTTCTTCCCTCATTTCTCTATTGTTTTTTATATTTAAGGGATAGCTGCACATGCGTGTTGAGCGAAGGTAATGAATTAGACGGTGGGCCTTCTTTCATGATGTGGTCTATACCAAGACAGAAATTTGTTTACTAGCATCGGCCTAATGAGAATTTGCTGGCGAGCCAGTGCCCGTGCCTGCTCATGGTGGCGAACAAGCCTTGCTGGTCATTCCTAGTTGCTACGAGCCTCGCAGGCTTCCCCGACATGCCCCCCCCGGCGGCCCCATCGGGCCCAGCATCTTAAGATATTGTGTAGACCTACAGTGGGGCTCATCGTCTTCCTCGTCCTTTCTCTCAAAGGCCTGGGCGAAATTCTTGCCAGCAGAGGGCGGACTATAATTCGTAGTCAGTTCTCACCCTATGATACCCTTAGGAGGTACCGACTGCCCTGTTGCTAACTGCAGCGAACACCGCGCATGCTTCTCTTCGTGTTTCCGATAGTCAGTCCCAGTAGTTATGGCCCTACGCCGTGAGCAGCAGCTTTATTCACAGCAACTCTGGTAGCGCCCCGCTCTCTAATGACACCAACTACTTGAACACCACCAGTCGCCGCTGCCCAACTCGACCACGGACCTGTCTCAGAACTATATCGACAGTTTGTAATGCTGATATATGTCTGGATTCGATTTTTAGCGAAATTGTGTTCGTGAGCTAGTTGAGGAAACATGTACCTAGGTTACAAAACATTCGATGTATGAGGACTGGTTGGGAAAACAGATACTAGGTCTCCTCCGGCTGTTGGCTGGCCCAGGTTTTGGAAGATCCGTCATTGCTTCATTCCTTGTGAATCCAATGGACGCTATTGTTTGCTGCTTCTCTTTTTAGAAGGTGACAGAGAGGACTAGAAGAGCACGACCTTTGCTCCTGGTGCTACACTGCATCAGCTTGCTTTTTGTTTGGGCGGGGGCCTCTTTGTATCTGCGTAGACGAAATATTTTAAGGCCAAAGGCAAGAGGTTAGCTGCCGAGGTTGATACACTGTGGAACATTTTGGTTATAGTAGTATCTGAAGGAGCGTGCCGCGATGTAATTTGTGCGGTAGATGTCTTGGAGTGCTGAGACCTTGCCAGATGCCGGTATGTTTAGGAATACAGCTACCCACTCTTAGGCCACGGCTTTGGGCCAGACTAGGTGGGATCAGGACAAGCTTGGGTGCTAGGCATATGCTACTCGCAATAGAATGACGTTTGTGAATATGACTGCTATTGCATACCACTAAAATCTAGCTTTTTTGCTTAGACTTTGGCGTCATGCAATAGCGGTCGTGTTCACAAACGTCATCCAATTGCGAGTATAGGTTTCCTACAGGGCCTTCCCCCTCGTATCGATGACACGACAACGAAAAACATTTCTTGCGTTCAACGGAACTGACTCTAGTTCAACCTTACCGTTATTTGATCTCTCTTGCGTAATTAACAAGTTCTAATGAAATCTCGGCCACTAGTCGCCCCTAGTACAAAATTAAAAGAGGGTTTGATTTACACGCAATGGTCGGCCGGCTTTAAAACGCCGGGATGAGGTCGGCGTTGCTATTATACTCGTGTCCCCGCGCCAAGAATAGGCGTCTGTTTTGGAATAGCCACCGCGGGCCCGTATGGAGAATAGCGTTGAGGCCGCTTTTCTGGAGAAGCACGCCTTAGAGTGGGAGGAGAGAAGTAAGGGAAGAAAAATCAAAGGACGAATGAAGAAGAAGAAAAACAAACGCCACCCGGGGATTGACTTGCCTGTTCTCATTTCTCACACCCAAGCAGTTACCCCCCCCCAACACATGAAAAACAGCCAAGCATAGTACCACATAATACAAGTACAACTCGACGAGCTTTTAGGCACGTTGAACCTTATTTAGCCCGCCACGAAAGTTAGAGAAAAATGTGGTTGCTGGGGGTAAGGAATGGGTATTTTCCATTCTCCTATGTTCCGTACGTTTTCCTCAAATAACTTCTCTTGAGCCGGGTTACATCTTAACCTGTGCTTCCGCCGTTAAAAGATCTAAAATCCTGCAATCTTCACTAGTACCATCGATATCTGCCTTCTCAGCTTGAGCCTAAGCGAACCCGATTCGATACTGTATTGTGCTTGCCCTTGCCACGTTACTTGTATCGTGTCGTTAGCAATAATATTCATAGGAATGGGCTTCTACATGTAGTGTCTTTGCCGTAGTTAACATATTCTTGAATAGGAGTTTTTCGGAATGTGGGTCTGAATAATATGACTACATGTTCTTGGGCTCCTCTGACCGCGTATCATAGGGGGAAGCTCCGTAGACTACTACCAGCTGGAGGTTTAATCACACAATTTGGGAGCGATTAAGATGGGAGGGAGTAGCGGTGAGGTTACCCACGGGATGGCAGTGCTGTAGCGATAGGTCAGGCGCATTCAAACGGCTTCGACGGGTTGTGCTGATAATGGGTATGTAAAGCAGAGGCAACGCTAGAAGGTTTAGGGAAGGGATAAAATGCATGAGTAGAGAAGAAGAAAGGTAAACAAAATTTAACGCTGGGATCACGGTGGTAAGATAAGAGTTGCAACTCTTGATATTACTATCAGAACTCTTTTCAGATTTCCTGTTTAGGGAAGATCATGCTTAAAATTCGAAAGCGAGAGATTACTTTCGACCAGTTCCGATGGTCTAACGGCTAAGGAACTGGTCCGCATCGATCCGAAACGACAACCAGCACGAGTTCGAACCCCCCGGTGAGAACGAGTAGATGTAGTCGAGCATTGAAAAGTGCTCGGCGAACTACTTTTGTTGCGGGTGAGGGTAGAGGGTGGTAAATGCCCTAACGTCTACTCTAGATATTCCCCGTGTCAGAACATTCCTTTGGGCTGCTTTTCTCAATGTTCTAGCAAGTCCCGATAGCTCGCTCAGTGAGCTCTCCGACATTATCTCCACCCTGCTGGGTGATCTTGCTCAATTATACACCAGGATATTTCACAAAAACCCAGTGCCCGACCAAGCCCTAAACATCCTCGATATAGTGTAGTAGTTGCAGTATCAAAAATCACAAAGGATTATTCGCGGCTGAGGAACATATAGGGCACTGGGGTCTTGATGAGTAGTGTAGAGGCTAGGCACTAGGCTGCAGTAGTTGGAATGAAGTTGTGCCCCATCTGAGATTTATGGTACTGCATCCTGCTTAGCCAGTACTTTGACACAAACCCTCGCTCCCCGGCTGTTCTGTCCCTATTTTTCACCTTAGGGGAATGTCCACAAAAGCGCAAAGCCCCCGGGCTTTTGAAGGGCAATGACTGCACAGGCCCAGCGCACCGCGAGCACTATATGCGTTACAAGAGAGTTGTTGAATACCGTCGGTATTCCTTTTGGAAAATATGGGTATAGTGAGCCCAAGCAGCCAGCCCGTCCGGCTTTGGGTACTGCCTGACTAACCCAGGTTTTTTCAGGGACGGACGGGTCCAACTGTGGGAAAATGGCTGCCGGAGGGATGTGGTTGACTTTGGTAGTTGCGGAAGTGTGATAGATCGTTGAAGATCAGGGGCATTGCAGATGGTTCGGGAGAGTGCGATAAATTGTTTCACAGTTTACGAAAGAGATTAGACCGACATGTGTTTTTCTCTGTTATCACGGGAGTGTGCGGAGGAACAAGGGCATATAGGGAAATACAGAGATAAGATAGTGAAGAAGCCAGAACGTGAGCGTGAGCGAAGTGCCTAAGTTCCTTGTGAATTCTCTCTCTATCGTCTAATATTGTGCCATCCATAACCTACCAACATTTACAACGGCATCCCAAAACCAAAGCCGGGGCCAGCCCGGGTCGCCCTCAGGCCGAAGTTTCTGAGTGATAGCTTGTGTTTGCCCAGTGGGAAGGCGTTTATTGCTAAACAGTGTAAGCTATTGACTTGAAGGTCTTCCTAGCTCAATAAACAGGAGGGGGTTCTAGATTAAAGGAAAATTGCTTGGTAAAGGGAAGTGGTTGTATATCCTGGTTGATTCTTGTATCTCTTATGTTTCAATAAAAGATATCAAAAAGTGGACTAGCAGCAATAGATGATTTCGGCCATACGGTGTCCGGAGACATGTCCTCCCAGGTGAGACAGGTAGCCATGGGGCGGGCCACTTCTGAGATTTGAAGGCTAGGCAGATGGAGAGTTATTCGAGATTACGATCTCAATTTATGAAGGTGGATCAAAAAAGATCCTAAATATGGCTTATGGTATGCAGAATATGGGTGAAACGGCTGCTTGTGAGTATTGATAGAAGAATGGGATTAACTTAAGCTAAGGAAACAGCAATTCTTCTCTGTGAGGCACTAGATAGGTTTTTCATCTTGTTTTATATTATCGTATTCTCTGGTGGGCATTATAATAATATAATAAAATGTTCAAGAATATATAACTCCCCATGAGGGGGGAAAATTGATTAAGCTCTCGGGAGTGCTTCTAGTGATCTAGTTCAAGTTGACAAAACACAAGACAGCAAAACCAGAAGTGTCCCCCCCCCCCCACAGGAGCAATTGTAGATTGATATTTCTTCAGCATTTTTTATTTCTCCCTACTCGGGGAAGCTCTCCTCTCATTACTCTGGTTGACTGTTCTTTTTGAACACCAAACTAAGTTTGTCTCTTTTTTATATTTAATATCATACTAAGAATTTTTATAGAGTAGAGATCTAACTTGACAAGTTAAAAATTCAATAAAAATATATAACTAAGGCCCTATTTTTTTTTGTGCGCAACCATGACATTTTTAAGAAATTTTGGGTGTTTGACAAGACCTTCTCTTATTCCTTCAGGGTTGAAAATAGAGGGGCTAAAATTCCTTGATCCTCGACTGGGCCACTGCTTTTGTTACCCTGCAGTGTTGATAGTGCCGAATTTCCCTATGTACAGTACTAGTACATCGTGCTAAAAGAGACACTACTATAGTGAAATTAGCCGTATTTCTTGGATTGGCAGATTCAACCCCAACAGAAGTTGTAATGCTATCACAATGCAATGTCATGACTCCAGATGTTAGTAAATATTGATAGGTGCATTACCTCACAACTACCGGTAACATCACTCCTCTTGATGGAAAAAGATCTGTACCGTATCATGACTTGACCTGACCTGAGAGGTTCTTGATATCACTCGATTGTCATTTCTAGATAGGGGATATTATCGCTATCATACTTTAAAATTTTCACACAAGTAATCTATTATAATAATATTATAACAATGTCATAATAATATTATTATAATATGTAAGAAGCTCTCCTTCTTAAACCCTTACATATAATATAGTCTAAACATACCCTCATATATTTATAAATATATGAGGAAAAAATGGCATTTAAATGAAAAAAAAAATGGCATTTCTATTGCCCGCCAAATAGGGCCATAATAGCAGAGAAAGAGGGGAGGAAAACAACACTGGATCAAAATCAAAGCGGAGAACGTTTGTGATCTAGCCACAGAAAAAAACCCCGATTTCAAATCATAATCGCGGCCCGCCAAACACTCCCCAAGTGGCTTTCTATGGGTAATTTCTAGCGCAGGCAGTAAGATGAGGATATGGGAAATGATACTCTTTACTATCGCTAATCTATTGTATTACCTTCCTGTATATATCTCCCCGTATGCCTCGATCTTTACTCTAGGTTATCTTCGATCTCTCACTTCGCATAACATGATCACCAATTTTCATCATCTCCCAGCACGTGACACGCAGTCGGAACGAAGTTGAAACTCTCAAAGTCAATGTGATATGATATCAAATTTTCCAGTGTAGATTTCTCACTGGACTTGATAGATTGCCCGCCACAGTCGCGCGCTAGTAACCATAAATAACAAGAGGAAAAAAAGTCACCCAATGAATGACTGAATGAATGGGTCAAAGGAAAAGAGAAAGAAAAAGAAAAAGGAAAAAAAAGGCAAATTTTAGTAATAGTCCGAGTAGAAAACATTGAGATGAAAAGTGTCCGTCCCAAAAGCCCGACAAACTCTCCACAATTTGTCTCCGCTACGAGTACAGTGCTGTATCACAGCTTAATAGGGTCCCGCTTCTACAAAAAGCCGTCAAAAGCACTCTTCCCATCCAAGCTCTTCCGTATTGTCCGAGTCCCCATCCCACTCCACATCCTCGTCCTCGTCCTCGTCTTCCGCTGTACTAATAGACCTAGAACTATCCATACCCTCATCCTCGTCCTCCGAAAATACCCTTGCCTCAAAACTAGCCACGCTCTCCATGTCAAGTAGACAATCTGAATAATTGGTATCCGCAAGACTCTCAATTTCCGTTCCTTCGCCACAGTCTTCTGGTGGGGACTGGGGGACTGGTTCGGGCTGCGGGTCACCGAAAACCCCGCCGGTGCCGTCGTCCAAACCGTCTGCCCACAATGGCAAAAACTTCCATTCCGCGTCGGAGAGACAGAGTAGGAAGTTGTCCTCGGACCAGCCGGTCGGGTCGTACATGGTGGATATCTCTGCGAACGGTAAGCTAATTGAACGTACGTAGCTTAGAGCCTGTTTCCATATCATGTCGAGAGCAATGTACTGCGAGCTGGAAATTTCGGGCGAGTCCTGTGGGGGCAACTCCTGGTCCATGTTGTGCCAGGATCCCCGGTTTCCTGGATACCTCTTCATATCTAGATTAGCGAATGGATTGTAATCCTGGTTGTAATCTTGGGTGCGGTCTGGATTCTGTGCTGCAATGCGGTCGTATAAGGTATAGTCCAGAGCAGCATGGGCTCCAACGCCTGCCGTCCGGCTTGATTCCGAATTGCCACTGCCGCCGTATAGTAATTCTTGGAATAGGTCGCGTTCATCCCATGAAGGACCTGGTAGGGGATCATGTGAACCCTCGCCCTCCTTCGTCCCCCCTAACGATGTAGGCAAGCCATTCTCATCTATGGATCCTGCGGGGCCGGAATGAGCTCGAAGACTAGAGTCCTGGGACTCCTCCGCTTCAGGTAGTTCTTGAATATACTCAAAGTCTACAGCCTTCCCCTTCCCTTTTCTATCACAGTCCAACGGTGCTATCCGATTGTCGATTGCTTCATGGACGCCTGATATACGGAAAACCTCTGGTTCACCATAATCTTCATATCCGGCAACAGTAGATACCGAGCACACTAATGCCTCTTCATCCTCGGATTTCTCTAGAGAACACCTGCGCTTGCTGCTATTGCCAATCTGTGGAGTAATAGAGCTAATTTCCTCTCTTGAAGCAACTTCCTGTGCCACTTCACCATCCCATGAATATTCGGACATAGACTTCCGTTTGATGGGGTTTGCAATTTCGATCCTCATCCCTCGTGGGGCGATCTTCTCCGTCGCAAGATCTTCACTAGTTCCATCAATGCAAGTATAATTCGGTGGGGGTTCGCTACTTGGCCTGTAGCTGGGAGGGTGTATGTCCTCGTCTTGTTGAAAATCAAGAGCATTGAAATCATCAGGTAGTGTTTGCGAGTCAGGCCGATCAGGGCGTTTCTCGTCATCACTAGCTACCCTCTTCGGTGGTGGGAGAGGCTGAGAGTCTCCGGTGCGAGAGCTATATCAGGGGTATTAGTAGTTGAAAACCGGGTTCCACCTGACGCGGAACGGTGAAGCGGTACACTTACAGTTCGTTTTTAGGTGTTTCATCATGTCTGGTTACTCCCCGCACTTTCAATACCTCAAATATTCTTTTGAGAGGTTTAGATTGTTTAGAGTGTGGATGCTTTCCTTTTACCCTCCTCATGTTGTATGTTCGAACACATTGCTGCCAAGCATGTTGGGCATTAGAAACGTTTTCATCGAACAGTTCCCAATAAGAGTCAGCGTATAGACCCCTCAAATGGTGCCAAAACGACCTGGTGAATAAAGGGGAATCGCAACGCTCTCTTTGACCTGTGGATAGATGTTTGAGGGAAAGTGCTAGCTTGCTAAGGATTGCGTTAGTAATGGCATCCCGTAGAGCGATGCTCGCCTCGTAAACCTCGTGATCCAGATTTGGTATAGAAAGAATTCTATCCAGTTTTGCATATTCGGATATCCATTCAGAATTGTAGAGCCACTCGTGAGGACGCATGAGATGATCATGGACTGTTTGAACACGCGTCTTCAAAGACCAACAAGCGTGCATGATATTGCGCTTCCAAGGTAGAGCCGCCTCCGGAATCTTGTCAAAGCAATTGGCATCCTGTTCATAATCCGATTCAGTGGTACAGAGCATTTTCCCGACAAGAAGCGTAAAGGCATCCTTGAACAAGACCTTGCTTTTAAGGTCATTAGCGACCTCCATCACGATCTCTGGATATCTTCCTATGAATTTTCCGTCGGCGTACAGCCAACTTGTGGCATGATCAACAACAGCCGATTCGCAATTGAGCAAAACTGCCACCTTACACACGGTATACCACATAGGGGTGGTACACAGTTGTGGATCCAACCCATGAATAATATGAAGTATCCTCTCAATGGCTGCGCTATGGCGTCTTGTGGAATGGGCAGCCGGCGGAGCTGGTTCAATCCATTCATCTTTCATTACCTCTACGCCATTATCTTCAGTTTTAAGTTCTCGTCGTACAACTTTAACCTCGGAGGGGTGAACATCTGGGATAGAATCGCAATTCTCCTCCATAGTTTCCCACATACCATGTTCATGCAAGTCTGCGGTACGCCTTTCCTCCTCGGCCTGCCATAGTCCCCTCTGATATCGATGGTCATCATCCTCGAGGTATGCTCCGTTGGTGACCCCGCTTTGCCATTCAAGAACTACCTTAGGACAGTAGAGTTTTAGGACAGCGTCCAAGGCTTCGGGTCCCTCTTCCGGGGGGCTCAGATCGATAACATATTTGATTCCCTGTGGAAGGGTGTGGACCAGCTTCCTCTTCCTCAAAGCCCTATGCTGAGATGTGGGCCCAAGCAATTCTCTGAAAACCGTTGATCCACTCGCAAGGAGGGCTTTTGAAGAAACCCGATGAGGGGGGTTGGGTGATGTGTTTGGCGAGATGAAAACCAGAGTGTCGGAATCGGTAACGTTGAGCAACGGAAGCTGTAATTTCCTAGTAAACATGGTGTTGACAAGCCCGAGCTTGCTCTCGATCGTTACTGAAGGGGAGGCGGCAACTGGATAACCGAGCTCTCTGGCCACTTCCAAAAATAACTCGGCTTCTCACTAGCTCCGTTAGATTCAGACGACGATTGTAAAGGATTGTGATGGGGGAATATTTTAGAAGAGAGCCCAACACCTCAAGAGGACGTGAGAGGGGGGGAAGAAGGAGTCGGCTCGGGGAGAGAGAGTAGAGAGCAGAACAGCCCAGCACCAGCACCAGCACCAATAGCGATAACGGGAAGTGACAGAGGGTAGTCTACTGTGCTGAAGGTTGCGCACGTCAGCGGTTTACCTGAGGTAGCCTTGTTACTTGGTACCAAAGGCGCAGGATAGGTAGTCATGTGCTTGAGCATTACTGTATCATACTGTACCAGCACCAACATACTCGAGTACCGTAGCATGCCATGATACGAATCGGCCAACCATGGTTAGTTTGGAGTCATACGGTTCGGTGCGAGTGCCCCGACTCGAGGACCTGCACCGCACCAGTGGACTAATGACCCCCATCACCACCACCACTACCACCACAATCGCCCAGAGCAAGCGACATCCCCCCCCCCCCCCCATCTAGCGGAATTGGTACGGTAGGCACTGTACCGATGTGCCACACAGCACCGGCACTGGATTTTTGTAAAGGCACAGCGGCCCCCCCAGACGTGTATCAAGCAGAGTTGTCGCACAAACCATGGCTGAGCCTATGCGATCTCTTTTCCCGTTAGCCAATCGATAACTCAATGCGAGACACCACTTTACTCGAGTAAGCGGATTCGAGCCAAGCATCGGGCACGCCATGGCCAATACGGTAAATTCATCGCGAACCTTGTGCAGTTCCTCAACGCCTTGCTCCGTACGAGCGGTTTATAAAGCGCACATAAATCGGGCACAAAGTCACCACTGTTGACCACCGACCGATACACCGCAAATGATAATACGAGTAGCGTCAGGTTATTTAGGGATGCGTGCAATCAACTACCTAATAAGACAGGGCTTCCGGTACGGTATTGTATGTGTATGACAGATAATACCGGTAGCTATCGTAGTACTCGAGTACCGTACACTTACCCCCCCGCTATCCCGGACGGCCAGATTTCATGAATTTCGTACGGGACAACGGGGTATCCGGGACAGCAGGTCAGGTTTTAGCGCAGGGGAATTTGGAATTCATAAAAATTCATACGGAGTAGCGAGATATCCGGATTATCGAGATCCGGGATAGCGGGGGGGTGAGTGTGCTCATACAGTACAGGCATGAGTAAGGTAAGGAGTGCTGGAGCGTGATTCGTTGGGGCGCTTTTCGCTCTCAATGGTTGCTCCGAGGGCAGGATGGTCCTGGCAACTGAATCCAAACCTATGATCCCCAGCATAACGGGGAATTATAATACGAGAAGAGCCTTTATTCATCCTGTAGTGGGGGATTCCTTAAATCAACCCACTGCTGCTCCGGAGGAGCGCTCAACCCTAAATTACGAAAGCTCCTCAACGGGAGCATCTATTTAAGAATATGAAGCTATGAAGCGCACATTTAAAAAATATCGAATTTTAATGGGCTATAAAGGCTTGGAAAAAGGATAGTTAATAGAACATCTCACCCGATTGTTTACCATTAATGGCTCAGTTAGCATGCCAAGATCTTAAATTAACTGCTTATCCATCGGTAACGTAAACAATTGCACCTTAATTAACCTCTAATTAGTAAGCCTGAATGAATGTGGTTGTGGTCCAGTCGAAGGAGTCCCCCACCATACCCTTGCAATCTGAAACAGACACACGCGCACGCCACAAATGCTCCGTATCAAACAGCAACGCAGCAGTTCATAAGGACTCCCCACAGTCGAGCACAATCGTTTATCCCCCGGGGTTGAAAAGCACTTATGCAAGCCCTCCGAGCTCAACGACTTTGATGTGTGTAACGCCTTTTTTTTTTCGACCCTGGGGCTAAATGCCTCTTCTCCACCAGGTTGGTTTATTTGTTATTTATCTAGGATAGTGAACGCTACGATACCACATAGCACGAACACGCCGACCTACAGGTCCCGGCATTCACAAGAACAGCTACCCACCTCGTGTAAAACACCCCGGGGAAGTTACCTAGTACGGTACCGCTGCAGTTGCCTTCCCGCCAAACACCCTCTTTTTTCTAGACTCTACGAGTACACCCTTGTGCCGCTATTTTTTAGTTTTTTTTCAGGCCACAATCCATCAATTAGTCATATAATACATCACTCGCCGCCCAGTGCGAACGGCTGTGAAGCTGTGAGGCCGCCCCCCGTTGATTTTTAGGCACCTCTACCGCTCGAGGGCCATAACACAGGCCACATTTTACACACACACACATGTATTTGAAGCGCCGGCAATAACGACAAGCGGGCAGCGGTCTTCCAGAAAGTGTCCCTGCTATTACGGTATTCGGCTTCCCCCGACAAGATACGGTAGTCTTCCCGCACTTGGTATGATACCGCTATTGATGGTTGGACCAGGTTGCAGGTAACGGTAGATTGCGTTATCCGAGAACTATGGTTAATCCAACCTTAGCCCTAAGTGTTGGTTCTCAGCCCATGTAAAATTAAGGTAGCCATTCTTGTCCTTTTTTTCTGAGAGCACAGACGTTTTTGCTCCACGCTGCTCATACGTACCAGAATCCGATTCTGATCTTTTCTTCTCCTCCCCCTTCTTCGAGAGGACTTATTCAAATAATCAAGTCCAGCTTCCAAAAGCCAGATGGGCGAGAAGTTGAGATTATAGTGATACAGGAGCAATAGGGGGTTAGCTTAAAGAACTTATATCGAATACCTACCACCTCTTGTTTTGTTCGCGAGCACTTGTATAATAAACGAGTAAAAGCCAAACCAATTTGAGGACCACGGGGCCATGCTTCGACCATGAATTTAGCCTCCTACCGTTAAAAAAGGAACCCCCGACCACCTTTCCAAGCAGTCCGCCTTAACACCCCAGCCCCTCCATCGACATACGAGTAGAAAGCTCAACAAAGAAATCTCGAATTAGAGGCATTCAACCCAGGGGCTGAACGCCTCTATTCCCTCGAATCCCCCAAAAATGGCCCCCTGGATAATGGATCCCCTCGGACTCAGCCAAACACTAGTCTACGGAGAGCATGCAATTACTTCGCCTTGCGGCGAGAGAGCTCTGTAGCCTAGGACTCCACCTACCTACACTATGCGCTCATGTGAGGCTTGAATAAAACGGTTAGCGCGTGCTGCTAGGCTTTGTCCTGGCAGGACACCAGCACCGGTAGTCCGGTTGATTACTCCGTTTCGCCGCTCTTGACCATTGCACTAGTACCGGTACTCTCTCTAACCTGTCACCTTTAAGATACTGTAGAACTTTGTTGCTGAGGTGTCAATGGAGAAGGCTACGTTTCCGCTTCCGTACCATGCTGACTCGATCAGGCTCCGATGCAAATACTAGCACCGTATTATCTTACAGTTTATTAGGTGCTACTCTTAAGAGATCTGGTTAGAAAAGTAACGGAAAATAGAACATCTTTAGAAGACATCAGTTAGCCACTTTTTTTATTATTTTTAGCTGGGCACAGTTGCGGCTACAAGGCAGGCTTGGCTGCTCTGCTGAGTTCCACCAGTAACCTCTGCTGCAGCGGCTGGGGTGAACAGCAAAATTGCGGCAGTTCGTTATACGATCGAATTCGTATACTGTACTTGTGTTCAAGTGTTCAATCCCCGGGTCATTCGTGTTATGATAATATGATATTACGTGTCCGCCAATGACGTTGGATGGCAAGTCTTCGCCCAAGTACCTCCCAGATGTTTCAATTCTAGTGATACTCTCACTTGCCACGGAAATTTTTACTTTTTACCACCCGCACTACGAGCTGCAATGGGGGGTTTGTCTGGGGTCCCGTCCCTTAAAAAGCTACCCTCAAGGCCTTCGGAACTGCTCGTTCCGGGCTTGACCTCAGAGCTCACCCCACTCTCCCCTCCTGTTCTTCCGGATCCTGCGATTCCTCCGACTGATATTCCGACTCCCCTTTTTATCTTTGCCGAAGGAGGGGCTGCCCCTACCCCTGCAGCAGGCTTGCCTCCAGCCCCACTTAGCCGAGAAACAGCTCTTCAGCGGGACGAAGCGGCTAGAGTCTTCGGACCAAGTCCACTCTACCAGCAACTCTCTCAATCCCAGCCGAGTGGGCTCGGTCCTACCCAAGAGCCTGAGCAGCGAGTGCGCTTGCAAAGGAACAGGCATCGAATCCTGGCCAGCGGGAGACCCCCCAGGAGAAAACATCCTAATAGTTGGCCCTCAAATGTTAAGAGGGATGCTTCCAACGTGGGCCCAAGTGAGACGAGCCACAGTTCTCTGACAGAATGTATTAGCAGTGTGACAAATATTACCAGAGATCCTGAGATAGAGATTGCGGGACAAAGGCCACGCCCAGTAAGGACCTTTGAAGAAATGAGTGTGGAAATAATAGGTGTAGATGGAACAACGTGGGGGGCGCCCAAGAGGGAAGCGCCCTGGAGAAGGTCTTTATTCCCACTCTACGAAGCCTCCTTGGCCACCCTGAAGGAGCCCGCGAGAGCGTCTCGGATCCCTATGACGACCCTTAGTCCCACGAACATGGGTAAGAGGAGGCGGCTCACCAGTCCGTTGGGCCATCTTGAATGTGGGGACGATATCTGTGAGTTCAGGGGCCCACCAGGAAGAGTTGCCCTCGAATATTCTCGGATATCCCGGGCAAGTGGGGAGGCTATAGCAAGCGCCAATTATGGGGACCATTGCTATAGCGGAGAGCCCTTTGAGTTCCGTCCAGAAGCCAATAGCAGCGGAAATGATGGGAACCTCGCGTTTTACCGGTCGCAATCTACAAACTCACGGCAGTACGATATAAGAGAGTCGTCTACCCCTTTTATTGTGAGGGAGAGCCACAAGCCTACCAACGATAAGGCGGCAAATAGAGCTACCCATGGTTTTGCCATTCTACCAAAAATTGCTATATTCCAGATGGACGGTTCAACTGAATCTAGAGAACAGAGTGAACGGGCTCCCAATCTAAATTTAAATCCACGTGAGGAGCAATCAGTGGGTATGGGGCAAGATTTTGGGTCATTTAGATTTCAATATCAGCCAGCCAGTGAGAACACCATCCGAATGATCGAGGAGGGCTTGGCTCGGGGGGGAAAGTCGCGGGTTCATCGGATAAAAGATACGCTAAAAACTCGTATTAAAAACCTTATACGACAGATAGTCCCTAGGTTGGGCTTAAGGCATAGAAAAGGGAGGGGCCATGCGAAGAAAGGCGTGCAAACAATATTGCAGGAAGATTACGCAGAGGATTCGGGAGTCCGAGAAGCTGTGGCCGTTACAAGGAGTTGGAAGAACGTGGACCTGCTAATCACTTACACACTGTAGGTTTGATCACCTTATTCGATTATCTCCTTTTTTCATTGTCTCTATTCTGATTCATATAGACTCTTCGCTCTTTCTACCTTTTTCCATTTGGGCTCACCACTACCTCTGATGTTCCTGAATGCGGTTGCAGAAGACTTACCTAAAAAGATCGTGCCTTCAATTTCTCTCCTCGAATACGAGTTGGTCTGGGCAGGCATAATTATCGCGGACATGGTTGGGGTATTGATCTGTGAGTATATTTGTTCTATATTCTTCGTTTCACGTTGGGCCTTGTTACCAAAATCCTAACTCAGAAGTTGGTATAGTTGCCAAACTATCGAATGCGTGTTCCCGCCCTTGTGCATTATTAATCTCCTTGATATGTGCATTCAGTGGATTGATGAGGGTGGGTTATTATGGCTTCAAGTGGGTCGACTTGGTTGTTGGGCTCGTTTTTTTTTCCTTCGGCAAGTCCGGGGTTCTTATAGTCATATACGTGATGATTGCGGACATGAGCGATCTCCGGTGGCGGGCAATCTGTAGTTGGGGTATGGACTGGGGGATTGGCGTTTCCGTTTGGTCGGTCCCTCTTATAGGGGAGATTATTAGAAATATTGCCGCGTAAGTAAAAAATTCAAACCAGGTTACGATGTGCTAAGTGCGGGAGTCGCCTAGTCCTTCGACGGGACGCCTTTATCTCTATACTTGTATGCCACTAGCTGTAGCTACTACGCTAACAATATACGTCTTCCTCGAAAAAGCAAAATCCGGGGGTTTCATTCCTAAAGTATCGGGAGCACACTTATCCAAGCCAAAGTGGTGGTCAATCGTAGGGATTGCACGAAATCTACTACACACCGCAGAAAGGCTTGACATCATAGGGATGTCTTTATGGACTCTTGGATCTGGCTTATTGCTTTCAGGCTCTCTAATTTCCTCCGAATGTAAAATTCAGCAATGGCGCTTGATATTGGTTTTGGGAGGGGCTCTGCTTACCGCACTGTTTATAGCTTGGGAATTACATCTCAACACGCTTGTGGAAAGAGCCATGAGCCGAAAGCTAGCTAGAGATGCTGGTATCGCCAGAGGCGGCATATCTACCAAGAACGGGAGAGGGGCTTGTTCCCTCGAGCTTACAGCATCTGGGAGAGATGCCCGACGAGACATAGAGCTAGGGCAGTGGGAGAACTCACGAAAGCTTGAATTTGAGGGGCCAAACCAACCTCTGATCCGAACTAGACTAATTAGAAGCCGTTCAATCAGTCTTGGGGGTTTAATTGGGTTTTTGGTTAATTTCGTCCTAAAAATCGGTATATATTCCGAAGGGGATCCGATAAGGCTGCCTCCGGCCCAGGGGGAGGGTGTTAGATTATACGCCCGGATATTCCCGCAAAACATAGCTCTAACTTCTAAACTTTTCGCCAGCTTGACTACTGCTATTATCATCAGGTCATCTCAAAAACCCAAGTGCCTAGTTGTTACCGGTCAAGTGATTATTCTGATTGGTGTTGTCGTAAGTGATTCCTAGACATGACCCTTTAGCCATTGCCTAAAGAATATTCTAGGCTACCTGTTTTGCCGGGGAGCTCATTATCCATGAGCTTTATGGAATTGCTCCCCAGATTCTGCTTGGTATCGGTGCTGGGTTTGTTTGGATTGCGCTCTTGATTAGGGTTCAGTCAGGCTGTAGTCATCACACAGATGTTGCAATGGCCACAGCACTGCTTGTAACTTTCAACAAACTTGGAGATGTTGCGGGCGGCATAGTGAAGAGAATTGTCAAGGCGAGCATAATCAAACAGCTTGCCCATAGGGAACTAGCGCAGGTCGATGATTCGATATACGGCGGATGGGTTGCCTTATCAGCAGTCGCAGTCAGCATGGCTGCTTTTAACATATTTCTTGCAGCTTTCGGGCTAGAGGAAACGGTTATCGGTGAGATGAAACAGAAAGTCTCGGGCGTCATATTTGGGGTTGGGGATCCTCCACCTAGGGGGGGCAATGATACCGAAGACTCAGACTCCACTACAGCTTCCGATAGTGGGCAGCGGCATCAGCGACCATACGATTTGGCAGTTGGTGAGGTCTTGGTCAGTGAGTTTGGTAGTCTTATGTTCTCGGCTCCATCGAGTGATCCGGATGGAAGGCAATCATCTCGCTCAGAGAGGGGAAAGGAACCTCCTTGTCGGGGTATAGGCGAGTCGGGATCTTACTCTAGCCAGGAGCACGCACCGGGCAGAGATTTTGCTAGCCGTGGTCGAGATCACAGTGATATAAACCCGGGAAGTAAAACTGTTTTCGGTGGTGAGCTAACCACAGATGTTCTCACCACCAGTTCTCGAGCTGACTATTGACAGAGGGCTCCCACACTCCAAAACTCGGGCTCGATACCGATTTGGAGTCTAGGATTTTCATAGATGACGGTATACAGTCGGGCGAAGAGGGGCAAAGCGGGGTTTCTGGAGCCATGCAAATTGTTGATGGTGGGTATTTCAGTTACAACGGATCCAAACTTGTGAGAAAACTCGGGAAGCCATCATTTAACCCAAGCACACGTTCTCGAGACTCTGGAGCAAGGTCAAAATTTACATCCTCTAGATCTAGAGAAGGTCCTCGGATTAAGGAGGAATTAGCTAAATTACAGTGTGACATGGAATCACTAACCTCCACCCATTTCGCATCAACATCCCGTATAATCTCCGAAGCAGAAAGGCTTCGCAGAAAGAACACCTACATTCTTCCAAGGGAGCTTTCTCCTATCGATGAATCAGTCTCTGGCTCGTTGTCTTCCCCGTCTAAAGCCTCGGCTGAAGGTCATGCTTTCTCCGAGTCTGTTGCGGACAGCGGGGAGAAGAGTAGTAGCAGCCATTGCTCTCCGAATCTATATATACATTCGAACATGAGCCAGCTCAATGTCGCTAGGGGGGGCTCCTAGTGCAGGACCATACCACGGTCGGGGCGGGGGCCAAGTCACAGATCTCCGGCAGGGGTAGAATTGGTTGACTTTGCTGAGTGCAATCGTGCCAAAGTTGGAATAAAGGGGTAATTGTATATAGATTCTTTGGAAGACCGGTTGAGCGAAAGCTGCTCTTTATCGTTTCGGTTACTCTTTGCAAATATTGCGCTGTTGCAAGATTTCTTAGTGCGGGTGATGGTTTGTGACCATGTCTTTGCTCTGATCCTTGTGGGCTGCCCGAGGTGCAACCCATTCAGCATTCTTATTCATCCTAGTAATACCTATCCGGTGCTCACTGGCAAAACAAAACACAACCCGGCTCATACCATCCCAACAAAAAGAAATCCTCCACCAGAGAAAGCCAAACCGTACTCGAGCACGGCTCTTGTAGAAGCCCATATTTTGCCCGAACTTTAAGAGTTACTATAGCAAGAACCACCTTTGAAGGAGGGAAGTTATCCCCTCTGTGAATGTGTTTTTTTACATGATTTTAGAATCGTTAGAGAAAGAATAAGTAAAATAATAGCACAGGACCTTGTTGTCGTTAGTGGAAAAGCTAAGGGACAAAATTAGCTGTCGCGAGTCAAAAATCAATTATCATATTATTTTTTTAACCCAAAAATATATCCACAAGGGGTAAATACAGTATTTTAAAATTTTAATCTTGGTTTCCGTTTGGCTAATAGTAACTATTATACTCATATCATACTTGACTATTTCTGAGAAAATATTGTCAGTTTAAGTGATTATTTGCTATCATACAGGGGGGGATGGTTTGATGGTAAATGGTAAATTGCCACCTTCATCGAACCGGTTCACTTGTATTCGTACTATCATAGAGAGTCTGTAATATCCAGTAAGTGCAGTTACTTTTCCAAATCA
>Ga0307507_10004246_pt1 | contig 25856 bp, 36 predicted proteins | sample 7_EM_MG_FD_207223 | JGI IMG/M metagenome (GOLD analysis project Ga0307507, IMG submission 207223) | Populus trichocarpa ectomycorrhiza microbial communities from riparian zone in the Pacific Northwest, United States - 7_EM | ecosystem: Host-associated > Plants > Roots > Unclassified | place...
AGGCCCTGCCTTGTTACGCGGTGGAACGCGGAGACCCTTGGCTTTCATACGCCTTCGTTTCGCCTCTGCAAAGAACAAGGTCAGAATATAATCATCTTTCAACAACACAAGCAACGAACCCTCAAGATACGGACGATCTTCCTCCGAATCAAACCCAGCGGATTCCTCTTGGTCTACAGCCTCGTCAACAGGTTCTTTCATCTCCACGTCAACAGGTGCACTCTGCGCCTTTGTCCTCTTCTCCACCTTGAACTTGGAAACAAAGAAACCATCCATGTTATGTACGTGCGGATAAAATCTCCTTGTGAGATTCAGACTCGGGTTGAAGGTCTTGCCACGGTACTTTGTGAATCCCTCGCGGCCAAAGGAAAGCCCAGTGTCGACAAGCTTCACGTTGGGTCGTTTTCGGAGGGCGTAGTCTACCACCGCCTCGTTCTCGTCCACCGTGACGGAGCAGGTCGAGTAGACAAGGTATCCACCCGTTTTGGATTCGGGACTCACGCTGTCGATGGCGCAAAGGATGAGCTGCTTTTGAAGATGGGAGAGGAGGGTGAAGTCGCGATCGGACTATGAAGCTTTCATTTAGAGAGATCGTTCGTACAAATCGAAGAGACACTCTACCTTGTTGAGCTTGACGCTCGAATCCTTGCTTATAACACCCGTCCCACTACATGGTGCGTCCAAAAGTACGCGATCAAACCCACCCATCACCTTTGGGAACTCTCGGCCGTCGTATGAGCACACGACGACGTTCTTACATCCCAAACGATGCACGTTAGCAGTAAGACTCTTTGTCCTAACCTTATTCGCGTCGTTCGCGAATACCACACCCGTATTCTGTAACAAGGCAGCGATGTGCGTCGTTTTGCCACCAGGCGCAGAAGCCATATCCAGCACGCGTTCATTGGGTTGAGGAGAAAGCGCGATGACGGGGAGTAATGAGGAAGCAGCTTGGAGCATGTAGTGACCCGCCAAGTACTCGGGGGTCGCACCGATAGGGACGCTACTTTCGAAGACTTGGAGTCCGACATTGGTCCATTTCCCGATGGGTTCCAGGTTCACACCGCGGTTCACGAGTGTCTGAGCTAGATCACGTCTTCTTGTTCGTAAGGTGTTGGTTCGAATCGTTACAGGACGAGAGACTTCGTTTGCCTCGAAAAATTCGATAGCCTTGCAAATTATGAGAATCAAGAGGTAGAATGAGGGAAATAAATGTACCTCGGCAACAGGGAAAAGTTGGAAAAGTTTCTCGACCAAGAAATCATTGTAACCGTAATAGCTAGCTATATCAGCCATGAGCTGGCCTGTATATTCTGACCGTGAACTGAAACGAGGATAAATGATAAAATAACGTCACAAGAACACCAAATGACTCACCGGCCTTTCTCGGCGCGTTTCGAAAACTTTTCAAGGACGCGTACGCACTCCCTCATACGGCGTTGCACGACCTGTAAATCCGGACCTCCCCTGGCCTTTTCCTCCTCCCTTTCAGCAGTCGTTGGCAGGTGAAAGGGTTCAGCATCCATATTACCCTCCTCATCTGCATCCCCATCCATATCCACTTCTTCGTCTTCTTCGTCCTCTTGGGCTCCCCGCAGCTCTTCCGCGTCAAGCTCGGCCTCTGCGGCGGCACGGGCATCGAGGGCTTTTGATCGCGCTTCCATGTTGGCCATCGTCACGCGTTCCTCGTCGTCATCTTCTGAAGCGTCGGAGTCACTGCTGGAGGCGTCAGAGGCTGTTGGGATAATTTTGAGTGGGCGTTCGGCCTGTTTCGATTTTTTCCGTTTTCCAACGGGGGCTTTGCGCGAGTCATCCTCCTCCTCTTCTTCTTCTTCGTCGTCGGTATCGAAGTCAAATTCCTGAAGTTGACCACGTAGGGGCTTGTCACTAGGAGGAAACATGAGTTCGTGAAGCGCCAAGGGTATAAAAAGAAGTAGGTCGCACTCGACATTATCCAGGTCAAATTCGTCCAAATCAAGACGAGCGTCTGGATCTTCCTCGTCATCATCATCGAACAGAGACCTAGCAGCCCGTTGAGCGATATACCGAAAAAAAGATAACAGGGACCACAAACTTGACATGCTTTTTCAAATCTACATCGTCATCGACGTCTTCCCAGCCGTCCCCGCTGTCCTGACCATCAAATGAAATGGATTTACCGTTCTTCTTCGAGTCCTTGGTCGGTTTCGAGGTTCCCTTCGACTTCGCCTTTGGGTATTCTTGACCGTCCTTCACTTTCTTACTCGGCCGCTGACTTTGCTTCCCATCGAGGTCGTCCGAGTCTGCTTTTCGTTTTCCCAGCTTCTTGGAAGACGGCGTCGGTTTAGCGTCCAGTGGCTCCGGCGCGGACTGCTTGTTCTTCGCGCGACGACCCATTTTTCTCTTGAACGTAAAGAGTGAAAAAAAGTGGGATATGGATTGTACATGTTTTACAGTGTTTTCTAACGCGATGTGTTGCAAATAGTTTTCCCTCAACCAACGCGTAGACCCAACGCGAAGCCTGCGATAAAGGATGCTCGTGGTTGGAAGTCGGCTGTTAGGAAGTCGATGAGTGCGTTCCAAATCGATGAGACTGTTGGAGGCTTTTTCGTTCCCGTCCCGTCTCTCCTGTAAAACATATCACCAAACCTTGTGGAGACCCTTCCCCAGTCTACACGGATGACAGATGTTGACGCCAAGTACTTGCAGGTGGAGTGAGATTCGTCGCATGGTTTATGTTATTTTTCATCACGTACTTGGAGCAAGACGAATATGCCGCCGAGGACGCACGCCAACGCTTTCGCGCCCTTCTTCACAAAAACGCCTGCACACATTCCAGCTACCGTTCCAAATCCCAATTCGTATAACGAAAGCGACGACTCTGGAGGGGGAGGGAGGTCAGGCAGGTAAACCTGAGATTTAGGCGGCGCTTCTCCATCGCAATGAATGGTTGGTTTAGTCGCAAAAGAAAGGCCTACGCCAAGAGAGGTGACTGCGGCGACCTTGACGAAAAGCGAGGAAGACGCGTTCCTAGCTGGGAGGGAGATGGCGATTCCTAGCTGAGAGGGTTTTGGAGTAGGACGGAATGCTCTGAGTGCATGGATTCTGAAAACTGACGGGCGACATTGACGAGCTAGCGTGAAGGACATCGTGACGTCACAGTCCAATTCAAGATCTCATCATGTCTTCAGAGCACCAGCCTCTTCTTCCAACAACTGACGCTGGACAACCTCCCTCAAAGTATCAACACTACCGCAATAAAACAGCAGAGGTACTCGAAAGCCGTCGTCTCCACAAATTCGTTATAGCTCTCGTACGTACTCTGTTACTACAAGCGCCTACTTAACTTCTTGCCAAGCCAGATCGCTACAGATGCCGTATGTGTCTTGATCGACCTAGGCTATACAGTCCTTTCAGAAGAATGCACCCCCGTGGGTGGAGAATCCCCAGAGTGGCTCAAAGTATTGGCCCATATTTCACTCGTCATCACCTACCTTTTCTTGATCGAAATACCACTTAGTTTGTGGGCTTTTGGGCGCCAGTACATGAATCCCTTCGGACCCGTCACCCACGCCAGTTTACATGCATTCGATGCATTCATTATTCTGACAACTTTCATCTTGGAGGTCGTGTTGCGCGGCCGTGAGAGGGAACTCGCAGGGCTCCTCATCATCTTGCGATTGTGGCGGCTCGTGAAACTTGTAGGAGGTTTGTAACAACGCTTTTCTTTTTCGTTCAAAATCTCACCAGTTGGCAGGTGTGGCCATTGGCGCCGGCGAACTTGAAGAAGAGAATGCCCGAATTTTGGCTGAAACACGCAACGAACGTGATCATCTCAAGGCCGAACTTGAAGCCTCTCGCCAGGAAAACGAGAAACTTCGTAAACAGTTAGGTCATTCCACCACCGCTTAGGCGTTTTTTTTTTGGAAGGTTATCCCAGATAGATATACCAGACATTTCTAGTTCAATGTTACAGTGCTGTACTATGCTACATCAGAGTCCAATCAATTACTCTCTATCCAAAATCATGAAAGACGTAAGCTTCTATCGATGAGTATGTGGCACAGTGTGAACGTTGATTCCTTTAAGCGCGTCGGCCCGAACCCACTCTGACAAACGGGGCAATGGGATGGGCAGGTCATGGTCAATAACAGGGGGATAATCCGTCGTCATAAAGTGCGATCCGTATTGAGAAGGAGTTTCAGAGCGGGATAGGACCCTCGATTCCCGAAACTTTTCAATGAAGCGAGAGCCAACTGTCCCCGTTTTGGATGACTGCATCTTCATGTATATAGGCGTCAAGGGTAAAGTCTTTTCGCCCATCGATCGTGGAGAGGTTTGGGTTGACATCCCTCCATCTCGCTTAGCAAACGGGGCATCGACGCCCCGTCTGACATTGTTTACGCGTGCCCAGGGCGCCGGGATATCGGCAGCAGAGATTTCGATCGAGCGAGCCTTCAACTTGCGGCTGCTAGTAGATTCGATATCATCCAGGTATCGGGAATAAGGGTTTTCTTCCTCATGCGGCTTTTCCTCCCAAATACCTGCACGCTCTTGGGGTTGCTTCAGTGAAGCTCTTGGAGAGGTGAACCAGTCAACCGTATACATCGTTTTGCTCCATAATTCGGGGTCGTCACGGACATGCGCCATACTCGTGAAGAACAATGCCAAAAAGTAGGAGAAAGCTGTATGTGAGATTAGCCGCAACTCCTTCGCGAGGATCGAAGACGTACAAACGAGGCTCTTCAACCATGTTACCGGAACCATAAGCGAAACCGATACGCAGATCTCCCAATCACTTTTTTCGCGACAAAGCATTATAGGTCCATTCGCAACAACGCTGATGGCAGCACCTAGAAATCCTACGTCAGCGCCATGTACGCGTGGCAAAGTGAAAGCACATGCCAATCTCAAACACGCTCAGCAATGCCACCCAACAGCACTCGAATGGGATTTTTGACGTTTTGATTCGCGGGCGGAAGAGCTCCGCTAGGGCACTAAATACGCAATGTCAACCCATGGATGAAACTCTGGTATCAACATCTAGAACGTACAGAGCCACGCAAGCGAATAAAAGACAGCTCTCGAAGACAATGAAGATAGAGGTCGCTGGGACTGTTCAGCCGACTACATGTAAACCTCGAACATTTCGTGGATATGGATGCATACCTGAAAGTCCTGCCACCGAGCTGGCGCTGATATTCCACGCAGAAAAAATGAGCGTCAAAAGATTTAGGTTAATCAATAACGCTGAGAAAACGATGTTGATTGAGAGTGTATGCTGGAGAAGGACACGCAGACATACCAAAAAAAACCGATCGGATAACAAGAAAAATATTCTGCATGGCGTGAATAGTCGTCGATATGGGTTCGAAAAGATATCCAGGTGTCGTTAATGGGGCACGGCCAGCGTCGACGCGTCAGGCTGACGTTGAAGTAGAAGAACAACGAGGACTCTGAGAAAGCGCAAACGACCTTCGCCACCAGTGACGGGGATAGAGGGCACGTCGTTGCACCGCGCGAACTTTTATTCGGTTCATTTAACGCAAAAGCAATGGGGCAGGAGAACAATGCTTTGAAAATGTCACAATGGCAGAACAATGGCAGCAAAACAGCCCGGCGCTTCCAGTCCGTTCACGGACTCTATAAAACATACAAATACAGTAAGTACATAATATTACATGTTCTCGGTATAAATCAAGTATGGCCGTTATGAACTCTTCTATGATATGCACTTATGTTTGAGAGATCAAGTGGTGGGGGGCGGTCGGTGGAGTTCGCTCGTCTACGAGGTCCTGTAGGTCGGGTACGAGGAAGTGAATTTGACGCGGAGACCTGTCGAGGAGGGCTCTGTTGTGGGTGTCGCTCTTGTTGAGGAGGTCTCTGTTGTTGAGGAGGCCTCTCTGCTCGATGAGAACTCTGTTGTTGATGTTCTGTAGGTCTATGTTGTTGAGGAGGCCTTTCTGCTCGATGAGAATTCTGTTGTTGATATTCTGTAGGTCTATGTTGTTGAGGAGGCCTTTCTGCTCGATGAGGCCTCTGTTTAGACTTTGGCGGTCGCGACGTAGCATCTAGCCGTGGCCAATCGCCGAGAGGAGGCGGTGATGCCGGGATGCCGGATGCCCCAAAAGGTTGTGTGCGCTGAGGTGGTTGTGGTTGGAGAGCGCTTTGCATGTAATCGGGGTAAAATAGACTTGCTATCATATCTTGCGGAGTAGCTTCAGCAGTACGCCCTCGAACCACCGCAGAGGGTATAGGAGGGATGGGTTTATCAACGCGAGCTGAGGTCGGAGGTGGTGGCTTATAATGCTCGATCTCGTAATCCAGGCCGAGGCCAGATCGATATGAAAATACCGCCGGCGGTTCCCCACCAGCGGGCGGGCGGCGTGGTTTGGGTGCTATTATGACTGGAGCTGTGTGTCGGAATTTAGGCAAAGTCGGGGAAGCCGGCGCACTGGACAAAGCTCGTCGCCCGTGCAGCCACTGGAATTTACGTGCGCTGCAGTGCCATATTGTAGGATCTTGCTTGAACTTCATCATGGCAGCACCGAAGAGGAGTGCAAAATAACAAAACACTGCAAGTACCACCCACAGGGGTCAGAACAAAGCGAGATGTCTTGGCAAATGATACAAACATAAAAGAGCGGAAAGCCAAGTGAAAGCCTGCAACACTTGCGTGGACGTACATGGCGAACTTGAGGTGAAAATTTCTACGAGTGTGGGATAAGCAAAGCCGCCCATGGTCATAAAATAACACGCACTTAGAGGTTGACAGAGTTGGGTGTGCGTTACTGCGGTCAACGCAATTGCACCAGCTTCAAAAAACGCATAAGTAAGAGGCTCAAGGGTCAGAACACTGTAGAACCTACCAAGTTCCATGGCCCCAAACAGAACGGTCCATGTACATTCAAACCATATCCGACCCAATATGACATTCTTCTCAAAAAGTTCGAAAAAGAGCCTGTAAGACTCCATGAGTATGGGTGCAAGCAACGACTTTCAAGGTGACGGACACAGGTAGTATCAAGGCCAACCCAAAAGACCCCAAAAAGATCAAATAGGCGTCGATTTGCGTCGACGAGACTGCGATAAGTGTCAGGGTGCCCATGCGAGTCTCCCTCGAGGAGTAACGTACGCTTCCAACCAATGACTTGGACGATACTCATGTTCCAGACAGCGACGCTTGCGATGGTAGCATTACAGATGACGAAAAAGCCTTGAAAAAAAATGGTTGGTTAGCACGCCGTTGCCATGAGCTGGCACCAGCGACGACTCACCGAACACAGTATATCGAAATGCTTTGAAAGCTGCCAGCATACTTTTTCATAGGGTCCTGAACAAGGGAGCGTGAGGGTTCCGGTCTACGGTAAAGTGACAGAGAAAAGGTGGAGTAAAACAGATGGGTTCTTGGCTAAGTTTAGTAACGCATCAACACGTTTGAAACTCAGAAGACAGAGAAGGCGTTACGTAACCATTCTTATCCCTCAATGGGATATCCGAAGCAGCGGTATTATTACTTACATCGACATTATATGCTGTATAAGTACATAGACAAGTAATCAAGGGGAGCCACCAGCTGCAGGGCAAAGTGGTGGCACTAATCCTGACCGCCTCATGGCAGAATTTGCCCATTTACAACGTGCTGAAACGCCCGTACGCCCGACGTGGGACTGGCTCTTGCTTGAAGGCTGGCGTGCAAGCCACGATATGTGATGAGGGGTTATATGTCAACCCGACTAAAATCCACTTCGATTGCAGAATCCACGAAAGATTGTCCCGAGCCCAATGGAGCCGAATCTCTTCGTCCGGGTTCGAGATCCGATAACGGGCTATTAGGTCCTTCAATTCTACCTACCGATCGACGGACGCGGGGTGGCGGTGGTCTTGAGAATGTCGCCGCTTCTGCCGCCCACGGGCGAGTAGGGGGACTACTTGGGGATAGTTCACCATGATCACTACTATGTGTCAGAACATTCCGCGTTAGGTCCGGGACATATGATTGCACCTCCTGCGATGAATCCTCTGAGAATCGCTGGACGAGTTTCACCAAGATGGGCGGGATAGGATGCGAATCCCTGACGAGTCGTTCTGCCAACACTTTCAATTTCATCACACACTTTGAACAGTTTTCAACACACCATATATGATGATAGCAAAGCGGGCTACACCAATACGAACTCCCTCGACGACGTCATTAGACAGATCAGCAACAGACATGAGAAAATCGAGATCATCACTGGCAGCAGCTGCTTTGCCATCGTCTCCCACAAACAAAAGGCGAGCTTGTTGACAGGCAACAAATCTGCCAGGTATATCAAATGTGGACATTTGAAAAATAGGAAGAAAAGACGTACGTCATCCGCCTGCGATACATGGACGATTTAGCCAGTTTCCAGAGGTTAGCCTCAAGAGCAGCGCTAACATCTGCTTGTGGGGCAAACAACGACAATATTCGGGGAAGCTGAAGCACGTCGGCGGAAAAACAATTAAAACAAAAATTGTGTACTCACCATCGAAATGGCTGTTTCCCTGACGGCAGCTACATCATCCTCAAGCGCCTTCAGAAGAAGACCCGAAATACTTGAAGAAATAGCTTCTCCCAACATATGAGCAAAGGTTAATAGCCGTTTCGTAATGGCATCCCGCTCTCTCCATCCCTTGAATACACCTTCCTCCCAAACCGTTAAAAGCCCTTGCAAAAGCGTCGTACCCGCCGCCTCTCCGATCACTCCGATTAAAACATCAGATGATTCAACAACCTTCGTCCGAACCTCCTCCTCCTCGCACCGAATCGCGTCCCACCAAACAGATATCAAATCCCTCTGCGCACACTTTTGGCCTATTATTTCAGCCATCTTTCCCAAACTCGCGGCAAGTGTACGCCGGACTTTGGATGATCGATTGCTGGCGATGTCAACATACGCGTCCCTCAGTTCGTCCCATCTTGATGCCCCTAGTGTAAGAGCTACAGCCGGAAAATTAAAAGCGCACGTCAGAGGTCGACCGGCATCCCGATAAAAAGACTCGAGAGGGTCATTTTCTTCTGGAGGCGTTTGTTGTTGTCCATCACGTACGCGTTTGTCGTCCCTTCGCCCAAGAAAAAGATGTACGAGTTGTTTCGGGGGGCCGGTCCGATCATTTTGAAAGGTGTGTAGAACCTCACCGAGGACCTCCAGCACTCCCGACCGCACTATCTCGTTCTCGTCAGAGGAAAGCGAGACGATAGTTTCCAAAGCGAGGGACCGTCGGTGATCTGGAGAGAGTCGGGAGAGGATGGCAGGTAGCGCGAAGACGGATGAATAGCGGACATGCAAGTTCACGTCCGATTGAAGGGAGTGGAATAATGGTAACTGTTTTGGAGTTGAAACAAGCAAGCGTAAAACACCGGCGAATCACTCACGAGTGACATCGTTACTACTTCCTCCGGTACGACCTTCGCCAATGCGCCCATTACATAGGATGCTTCGCATCTTACATAGGAAAATGGATCTCGGCCAACACGTTCGACCTCTTTCACGAAGGCAAGTTTGGTCTCATCGCCGAGTGAACCTTGCAGGGCTCTATATCAGCATCTTAATCGCAAAAAGATTACAGCAATAACTGACCACTTGCAGTGACGGCAGCCATCAAACTCATGCTTGATAGGCGCCCCACAGCAGCTTGTTGCTCGTCCTCCCCACCTTCACTGCCGTAAGTTATCTGATCATATTCGTGTTCACCGTGAGGAAAATGGCCATCGCGGTGAGCAGCGGCTTCTACGGTTAAATCCTGTGGAAGAAAGGGCAGGTGGCCAGCTGTTGGTATTGACGACGCATTACTGGGATGAAGTGCAGCTTGCGGAGAATGGCCAGAATGAGATGACGTAGGAGCATCAGTTCCACGATGCTGCGCAGGTACGGCAGAAAAATACGGATTCAGCTCGTTGGCCTCGTTGATCGTTTGTCGAGCTTGCTCCTCAGGGGAGGGGTATTGACTCTGGTGTATATCATCTGTCTCCATGAGGTCGACATCAAGTCTTCCCATCCCAATGACAACCTGCTGAAGGATTTCTTGTCGAAACATCAACCTCTCATCTCTTCTAAATAAACCAACAAAAAGCAGGACGTCGTCATCAGGGTCAAAATCTGCTCCACATTGGTCATCAGCATCAGATGGGTCCTCGTATAGACCCATCTCTATATCATCAATTTTTTTCATACGCAACAAGAGTTTGACGACAGCCGTACGGGAATGTTTGCTCACATCGCCGCTGGGACTGAGCAGGAGGGTACCAAGAATGGGAGTAAATGCTTGAACGGATATTGTGACTGTAGTAGATGATGAAGCATACGCCTCGTCTAACGAAAGGTCCTCTGGAATAATTTGGCAATGCTAGAAGTAGCTACTCAGGGCGGGTTGTAGGTTGGGAAATAACATATAGACACACCGTGAAAAACCACCAAATGATGGGAACAAGCTCTGTGGTGAGAGCTTCCCTCACTTTCTCCTCTACAGAAAAAAAAAAAAAAAGATGAGCAAAGGAAACAAACAGAGAGGAAACATGCCTTCATCCATAGCCAAACCACTGAGCAGGGGTAAAACGTATTCGACTGCCTCTTGAGGGGTAATTTGATTTAAGTAATCGGGAAGGGCATGAGCGATGAAGATTCGATGAAAGCTGGCTTTGCTCCTGGAGTAGAGATAAATTTTTTCCAATGGGCTGAGGCCCTCATCATCTAGGACTAAATCCATAGCGACGTCAATTGCGACGGGAAAGGCATCGTCGGTTAAATCCCGCTCGAGGGTTCCTTTGGATCTGGGTGACATGTGTGGAACGGATAATGGGATGGAAGGAGGGTTTGAGTCTGACACGGGCAAGTTGTCAGGAAAGGGAGAAGTGGGTGGAGTAAAAAAAGGAGGGGAAGGCGAGGAAGGAGATTCGGATGGAGTGGAAGGTGCGGTGTGAAACTGAAGAGAGGTGTCTGGTGTTGAGCTGTCGTCCGAGTCATGGAGCGAGAAAGAGAGAAAGACAGGAAGAGGAGGAATTTGGATGTAGTTTGGAGGAGATTGACGAATTATCTGCATGGTGGTACTGACCGCGATGCAGCGACATGGAAAGTGCTGTGTAATAGCAACAGAGTCGGAGGTTGCAACGGGGCGACGGCCTCAGGACCGACAACGGCGGGATCTCACATGGTCTATTTTTACATGACGTCATTATAGTCTAGACCAAAATGACGTATATCTTCTAGTGACGTCGGACAATTTTGTCCAAGTTCTCCGCAAAGTATCTAATGTTGTGGCTGTTTAACCCAGCCATCGAAATTCGTCCGTTCGCGGTAAGATAAATATGGGCCTGCTCAACAAGCGCCTTGCTCTGTTCCGTGTTGATCCCCGTGAAACTGTCCACAATCAGCAAACAATTCATTTCATCATCACATCTGCTCACCTGAACATCCCAATCTGTTTAACAATATGATCCCAATTACCAGGAGTCTTCAATTCCTGAGTTAGCAACCTGTGCAGCTCGTGTCGCATCGCAATAATTCGCTCTGCCATCGTTCGAATGTCTCTCTTCCATTCCTCAAACAACCCCACGTCGTTGAGAATAAGAGACACCTGCAAATTCTCTGAATTGGAAAAAAAAAAAAACATTCATTCTGTTCCTGGAAACGTACCAGTCGGGCACCATGCGATGGCGGGTTGCTAATCTCACTTCGCTGCAACGCCGACAGCTGACTCTTCACACGCGTTGCAGTCTCCGTGTTCACGCTAACAATGTGAAGCGCACCCACACGTTCACCGTACAACCCCGCATTCTTCGCAAAGCTCTGACAACATCATCAAACACGTATTCCCCGTTCCTCCATCTCACTCACCTGGCACACAAGAAGCGGCACCCCAAGCTCAACAAAGTACCTCACCGCCCAGGCGTCCTTGTCCAAATCACCACTAGCAAAGCCTTGGTAAGCGCAGTCAAAGAACACATAGTGGTTCTTCTCCAAAATGACCTGCGCGATCACCTTCCACTGTTCCTCCGTGGGGTCCACGCCCGTAGGGTTGTGCGCGCACGCATGAAGCAAGAACGCGGAACGCTCAGGCGCTGCCCGGAGCGAATCAATGAACCCATCAAAATTCAGTCCAATGGTCTTCGGATCATAGTATGGATATTCCACAGGTTCGATCCCGACGTTTTTAAAGATCGCGTGGTGGTTGGCTACGTCCTCATAAGCCGTCAGTTTACCTGTCCACGAAAAGGAAAGCTCACCCCAGGTCGGATTACTCAAATAAATCCTCGGTGCCCCATTCCACTTGTAAAACCTCGACAAAAACAAGGCTCCCAAATGATTGGCACCTGTTCCAGAGATAGTCTGGACACTGACGGTCCTTCCTTCTGTAAGTGCAACCGAGCTAGGACCCAGGATCAACTTTGCCGCGGCAGCTATAAATTCCGGAAGTCCAGTGATCGGGAGATATTCATGATCGAGAGTTTCGTCATTCAAAAGAATTTGAGTAACCTATTTGCGACTTTCAGTTATCGGGTGTTCGAGGACGAACATTGTTAATCTTCCAACCTTCTTAACGACGGGTAAAACCCAAGGTTTACTGTCGTCATCACGATAAGCACCCACACCGAGATTCACTTTCTTCTCAAAAGTGTCCGCTTTGTACGCGGCGGTGAGTTTGAAGATACTGATTTGGTTCGGGTGAGATCCTGCTTCTTGCTTCTGAAGGAGGAAGGCCGACCCACCTATCCGGAGGGGCGAGCGGGACTTCCTGCCACAATTCTACCGGAATAAACAGGATGGTCAGTTCCGACGGTGATGTAGGAATGAACAACTCCGTAGCGCACCAGCTTGCATGTCTGCAGAGAGGTGACTTGCGAGTTGTTTTATTCTAGCAGCCATTGTCAGTCAGCAAAGATCCTTGAAGAGAAGAATCGGTGTGTGCAGATGGCAGCTGGGGTAATGGGCAAAAAAATATAATAAGGACCGGTTGCAAGTACTGACGGGTTGTAGAGCAATATCAAATGCCAAAGCGACTCGCGCCTCGATCTACACGTGATATCAGATTGGTGAAGCTCAGCGACGGCGATGACGACGACTAGCTGGTTGACTGATAGATTTTGTCAACGACGGATGAGGATCAATGTAAGAATGAGTTTCTGGTCAAGTCGGTCCAACGTCGGGTTTATATACACCCACAAAACGTGATCATGATCGCACCAGCGGACCGACTTGAGAATTCGGACGATCACACACACGTTGTAAAACAGCAAACTGGAAGATCGTGTTTCAAAGAAAAAGCAAAAAAAATTATAATACCACAAGTGTACAATACTAGTATGGAATATATGAATGAACAGGGTGTCCATGCGATGCGAGGGCATTAAATAGTGGGTCTGCACACGAGTCCGTTGTTTCAAAGCGTCATGTGTAGAATAGATGGTGGGTGGCTCAATGAGCGACGACGGAGGAAGGTGTGGGGAGGTGAAAGGCTTGGGGTCTACGCAGCAGCAATTTTGGACGCCACCGTCCGCTCGCTCTCCAGTTTGCTCTTATTCCGATCAAACGCTTGTTGCCGGCAATCTTCAAGGTTGGAGCAGTCGTGGTGCTCCGGCAGACGGTGCTATAAGAAGTGGAAGGGGGCGTTGAGAAGATAGTCACGCGAGAGTCCCAAACAGAGTTACGCACTGAGCCGCAGAACTGGTTCCTGCAGTGGGGGCATTGGCCGACGATGCGCAGGGCAGCGGAACTGCACTGGGCATCGGTGTTGATCTGGAACTGGCAGCGCTTCTTAGCAGCCATGATGGTGAGATAGAACGGGAGGGATGAGTGTGATGGAGAGGGCGATGAACGGGGGGGAGGACGACGACGAAGACGGCGAACGGACTAGCGGGCGGGCAGGGCAAGGGCGTGGGGTTTGCGATAAAAGGCTTTGTGAAGCTTATATATATTTCAGAGGCACAAGGACACCCCTGGGAGAAGACGCGTAAGCCCCAAATCAGCACAGCCACTCGGAACACTTCAGTCCCGTGCCGATGTAAAAAAATATCCATTCCGAATCGGAAGATAGGTAGGGTATCATAAAAAACTATGGACATTGTGAATTATCCAACAACAAGCAAAATTAGAATAAGAATGGTTATAAGGTCCTTTCTTTCATGGGGGAATAAGAACTCAGTCAATTCGGGTCATTATATCAGGCATGCTATTATGAGGTCATCAGCCAAAGTTTCAAAAGCCCAAAAAATACAACCCACAGAAGTGGCAGCGGGAGCAGCAGTGGTTGTTTTGCTCGTATTGATGTTTTTAGTCACTTCGATGGCGACGACTATCGCAATGATGATCACAATAACGAGAATGATGAAGAAACAGATCCAGCGCTTCTTGCGTGCCGCACGCGCTGAATCGACGGCTTTTGCAGTGTATTGCAAGCTATTCAAGTTACGGTCAGAAATATGAGCTTCGTCGAGTGGCAGGCACGAACCCAACCTCCGTGTCCTTTTCTACTCCTGCTGCCTGAGTTTCAATGGCATTTATTGTCTCGTCCTGCTGTTCAACGAGGACACTCATCTAACAAAAACATCAGAAAAGTCCAAAAATAGAACTCGAATCGGGACGAACGTCGTTAAATAGCTGTGCAAGCTCTCCGAGCGTTTTTTCAATTCGTTTGATATCCTCATGCCTTTCCTGAACTTCACGGTAGGCGGCGCGGGATTCCGTGAAACGGGAATTCAACAACTGGAAATAAGAGAGTCACGAGTTTTTCTGGCTAACGAGAATAGTTTGCGCTGACAGCTTGACTGAAGATTTGACCACCTTGCTCGTCGTTGACGACAGCACGGACTTCCTCTGGGGTCGCATCAGGTTTAACTGTAATAAAGAGTCAGTAAGAAAGGCGTCTTTATTAGGAAAGCAGCCCACCGATTTTAAATTGCCTCTCCATTCTTTGCTTGTACTTCGTGCGGTATTGTTGCTCAACAGATTGGTAATTCTGGATAGCCTCCACGAATTTTGACTTCACCAAAGCTGTCTATTCCGCGTTTCTCTTTACCGCCCAAAACTGGATACCAAAATGAATGACACACCTGTTGCTTTCGGATTTGTCCATCCCGACCCGGACCTCCCTGCGCCTCCAGCGCCTTTATCCGGCGTTTGAGCGTTGCACTGAGAGCGCTGGTATCCTCGACAAGTTCGTCCAACTGTGCGGCATTACGTTGCGCAGCGGCATCGTCCATGTTGTTCAGTGAACGCGAATGGAGATCGCTAATTCGCGTGACATTGTCATTGAAAGTTCGCAGAGTGTCTTGAAGCGAGGAAATCTGCAACACCAGTAAGCAGCAGCGACAGGGTGGGAGCTTGCCGTAACACGTACCTCATTATAGAAGGCGGGCATGTCTGTAGGCGTCGACGACCCCAAATGTGTCCTGCTGTCCCTCACGTCCGACATCTCATACGAGCGATTGTCCTGCTGTGCATATGGGTTTGGTCTGCGGCTCTGGTATCCGCCTCCTGACGCCTGCGTCGGGTACGAATCCCTAAACCCAAACTCATTTCAAAGTCAAAGAAAAAGGGCTTATATAGCGTACGTAGAGGTATTTCCGCCTTGTTGCTGAGCCTAAAAGACGTGAATACCTCAAAAATTGAGTCAGAATGTTAGCTTACCCGCATAGCGGCCAACCTGTCTCTCGCCATTGGTATGTGTGTATATCAAAGACAAAGGGAGGAGTAAGAAGAAATAAGCTGTAGATAGATAACGGTGTGCTGAAGGTGGAGGAGAGTGAGGCGGTCGATGGAGTCGACAACTTCGTTGAAATATGAGGCTGTGACCTGGCTGTCCAAACAACGAGGACAAATAATATGGCCTGACCAGTTGTATGTCATGTAATACTACATTTTTCCCTACTAAATCCTGGTATGTTCAGTAAGTACAGTTGATTTCACAAGACAAATCCTCAGCCGTCCAATGCAGCGCGAAGAACCGAAATTTGCCTCTCTACCATTTTACGACTTGTACCTCCAATTGATTCCCTTCTTTCCACGCTTGCCTCAAAGTTGAAAACGTCGTGCAAATCTTCTGTAAATTTGTCACTCAACGTCTCGTAATCCGCCAAAGTCAGGCCATCGAGTTGGCATCCTCGCGCCTCAGCAAGGGCAACAGCTCGTCCCGAAATGTGATGAGTTTCGCGGAAGGGAGTCTGATAAAGGGAATTAATCCCAACATGCAAGGACGCGGACGCGACATACCCCTTTACGAACGAGGTAGTCGGCCAGATCCGTAGCCAGCACGTCCATGGTCAAAGCTTGGCGCATTTTTTCAGCGTGGACCTAATTTTCATCTCAAACGAGAATAAGGTCAAAAAATGAATACCGACATCTAACGTCGCAACTACGCCCTCTGCAATTTTAAATGACGCAGATACATTGTCAACGGCATCGAAAAGTGGTTCTTTGTCTTCCTGGAGATCCTTGTTGTAAGTGGATGGCAGGCCCTTCAAAGTCATCAAAAAGCCAGCCATCTGCAGAAATATAGTCAGAGCAGCCTTCAATCATTCTATGAGTGAGACCCACGTTTCCAAAGACTCGGCCGGACTTCCCCCGAAGTAGTTCCAGGGAGTCGGGATTTTTCTTTTGTGGCATGATGCTCGAACCCGTACTGAAAATTTACTTAGATCATCGGCACTAGAAGGCAGAAACGAACTGACCTATACGCATCACTCAGACTAACAAAGCCGAATTCAGCGGTTGAATAAATCACCAAATCCTCCGCCATTCGACTGATGTGTGTCATAGCCAAACTTGCCCACATGAGGAACTCAACAATAAAATCCCTATCCCCAACACCCCACATACTATTCTCAGCAATGGATTGGAAGCCCAGCTCCTTAGCGAGGAATTCTCGGTCGACAACGAAAGGGTTGCCAGCAAGGGCACCACATCCCAGCGGTAAAACCGAAATACGCGGGATAAGTTGGCGGAGGCGATCAAGATCGGACTTGAACGAAAAGGCATGCGAAAGAAGAAGGTGTGACCAACGTATCGGCTGGCCACGCTGAAAGTGTAGTTTATTGATGAGTAAACCGCGGGGAAAGAAGAGAAGGTTACCTGCAAGTGAGTGTATCCAGGCAAAAGATAATCTTTTTCTTTGTCTGCGCGCTCTACCATGACACGGATAAGGCCTTTCAAGCCTTGTTCCACGTCTTTAACTTCGTCCAAAAGCCATAACCGCATGTCGGTTGCGACCTGGTCATTTCGCGATCGTCCTGTATGGAGCTTGCCTCCCAGAGGCCCGATCAACTCGCTCAAGCGACGTTCGTTCGCAGTATGTATATCCTCGTCATCTTCCTGGGCTTTGAACTTTAAAGAATGTTCAGCGACGCGCATCGAAAATAATAAAGAATTGCAGGGACCTGGTCGTCCTCCCATTCCTTCCCAACAATTTTTAGTCCTTCAACAATTCTCCGCTCTTCGTCTTTGGTGAGAATTCCAACTAGAGTAAGTGACTTCGCATAGGCAATAGAGCCTCTAATATCCGCAACATGCATCCTCTGATCATATCGAAGCGACTGATTGAACGCGTGCATTCTGTTGAATGAACATTTGCTATAGCGCTTTGAAATCGGGATTGAAAACGTACAAGGGATCTGTTTTTCCAGTGAATCTTCCCCCCCATAACTTCTGTTTAGTTGGTTGTTCAGCCATGGTGGAAAAATGTTAGAGTAGGGATAAGAGTCAGACCATGAGAAGTGTCAAGGTCGCGACAAACTCCGACGTCACCAAAAAGGTTCTCTGCAGGAGACCGTCAACTGGCTCTTTCTTACACTGCCAAATTCTTGCATCCATGTCCCGTTCACAAAGCATCGCGCTGTGTTCGATTGCTTTGAATGCGTACGCTGCTCCCCTGCTCAGTCACGATCCCACCACCAAGACTAATGTTGAACACAGACTATGCGCAGGAGGCATATTCACGTTCCCCCTGCTATCGCCAGCCATGGCGGCGCATGTAAAATTAAGTCAGCCGCAGCTGACAACCATCGCATTGGCGTTTGTCCATGACTTCATACGTTTTTATTCCCAACTCACCATTTAGTAGGGGTATGATGAGCCAATACACCGTGGCCGCGATGGTTGGAAAAGTGATTGATACACATGGTCCTTCCCTCTGCTCCCTTATTGCTGCTTTCCTGTTTGCCTTTGGCTTTGGCGCGTTTTCCTTCGAAATTTATAACACACCACCCGATATTGTCACTCCTTCATCAGCATCATTTCACCGCCTAACCTTCTTCTTTTTCCTGGCCGGCTTGGGGACAGTCTTTTCGTGAGTCTTCTGGAAACGCTTCTTTATCTGTTCTAAGGACTTCTCAGCTACTTCTCCTCTCTTTTTGCAGCCTCAAAAGCGTTCCCTCGACATCTAGGACTAGCGTCTGGCGTTAGCATGGCTCTTTTCGGGCTGTCTCCTTTATTCCTCTCCGTTGTTGCTTCAAACTACTTCACAGATCCCCATACGAGGACCTTGAATGTTTCTCACTTCATGCTTTTTTTGGCCATATTAACCACCACCGTATATCTCCTCGGAGCGGTTAACCTCAGAACTATTGTCCCTGACTCTGGAAGTGCTCCAGAACGGTTATTATCAAGTGACGTCGAAGATAATATTAGAGAGACCACTGTTCTTTTGCCCAAACCTACCCCTACTTCAGACCCGACCGTTGCTGACCTATTACGTGGTCAAGATTTTTGGCTGCTGATGGTATTTTGCATATTAACGCTTGGGGCTGTGAGTGGTTTACTGCCATGACTTTGACTGATCTGGATTAATTCCCATCTACTAGTCTGAGATGATCATATGCAACATTGGCACGATTGTGCTTTCCCTATCACCAGGCTCTGATGGGCCTCAACCTGAAAGTATCAACGTCGAGGCGTCAACTAACCATCAGGTCCGACTACTCTCTTTGGCCAACACGATATCCCGCATCATCATTGGGCCTCTTGCTGACTTTGTGTCACCTATCGCCTCAAGCCTGACAATTGACGAACAAACCACCTCAAGAAAGCACCGAATAAATCGGATCGCATTCCTTACTGGTGCGGCCGTAGTGCTCGCTGTAACATTCTTTTGGATGGTGACTCAGGTCACTTCGCGGGAAGCCATCTGGATCCTCAGGTATGTTCAGGATTCTATCGCAACTCGATGTTAATTTCAGCCATTGGAAGTGTGGGTACAGGTTTTGGCTACAGCACCATTTTTACTGTCTTGTAAGTGCAATCACAAGTGATGGGAACAGAAAATAACATTCCACCAGGCCGAGTATCATATCCTCCATGTGGGGGATTAAAAACCTCGGAAGGAATTTCGGCCTTCTGATGTATGCGCCATTCACTGGAAATCCGATTTTCTCCTACATGTACGCGTTTGTATCAGACGCTCACTCGCATGGGTACGGCATATGCGAAGGCCGAGATTGTTGGCAACTGACTTTCTGGGTAAGCTTCGGAGCCTTGATTGTGTCATGTTTGACCAGTCTTGTGCTCTGGAATCGCTGGAAAGGCAGCTTATAGACAGGAAACGTTTGTTTCTATTGCAAGATCTAATTGCATTACTCGTCATGTCTAAATTGCTTGGTGACAGTGGGATGGAAGCTGTTGATCAGTCTAAATGACATTATAGCTACCAGCACTGCAACAACATAGATAACAATACGAATCTCCAATGGGTTTTCCGTAAGGAAGGGGTAGGGAACTGTCGGCGCCACAAGTGTCAAATAGGGGATAGTGGCAACAGGAAGACGCAAAACCACTCACAGATTCCGTTATTATTTTTAGCGCAATGCTCGACCCATAAACCGTACCATACTGCAAAGACAGTTGCAGCAAACGGTACACAGTATTTTAATTCCCTTTCCTCGTATTTGGTGTCAAAGATAAAAAAATCCACCAGTAAAGCCGACGCAGGCGACGCATGTAACGCCAGGTCAATGGATAGTGGCAAGCGAAGGTCGTCGGATAGTACAATGAGACTCGGGAGGAGTAGAATCAGGGTCCAGTAGACTAATGAGATAACCACAGCAAGCTGTTATGATCATGAACAGAATGGTAAGAACTTTATCGCAAGGGCGTTAAATGTAGACGCACAGGCATGGCTATTAAAAAAAGATGTCTTTTCAAAGCACGAAGGGCTTTCAAGAGGCCTGCTCGGCATTTATGTTGGGCAGACAATAAAGTGAGGCTTACTACTTGAAGAAGGGAATATTTCAACAGTCAAACCAGCCAGCATAGTCAACCACGCTAGTATTAGTCTAAAATGTTCACCAATTAAAGAAGGCTGATTTGGTAGAATTGTCGCGACCTACCCTTGAATTGTGAGGTATTGGAAATGACCACCATATTGACTACGAATCCAATCCTCGATGTGGCTCAAAGAGCGGAGACTCCCAAATCCATGCGTCATGATTCCCACAGCGGTGGTATTGAGAAAAGCTCTAGAGAGTGTCCTGGACATTGATCGCGCTTGGTTGTAAGTGATCAGTATGTATTTAGGTGTGTTGTGTGTGTCCGAAGGCGTATTATGTGCTGATCCACGACCTCAATGCATGAAACGCATTCACCCAATTCCCGATACCCATCCCCAATTTTCTGTCCTCGATCTCCCGGGATATCGCGAATATAGAGTGGAAAATTGGCACTTGGCAAGAGATGGCAGTGGTCGAATAATACGAGGAACATCCTATCCCCTACGGTGGTCGATCCTCTCACTCTGTGTCTCAATTGCATGGTTAATGGTAACCAACCCCCTTAGCTTGGTCTGCCAAAAACTTTCCTCACCAATTATTTCAGACCACCGCTTGGCTTTTGGCAACTTCTTTATTGGCTATCACCTTGGTTGCCATCAATAGCTTGCCAATACTCTATGGTGAGTGCGAATCAGTGCGCTTCTTGTCTTCGGCCCTCCAATCGCCACTTTTATAGAATCTGTTGTCATTATACCTTCGCAGGGTATCCAGTTCGAAACCCATCAAGGATTGAAATCACGGCCATTAATTTCCTCCAGGCGCTTTATCCCATTCGCTTCCTTAGAGGATGTCGTTATTAACGAGGCCCTGCATCGCTGGAATGTGCGGTTTTATTTAGTTGCCATTCGGAAAGTTGAAGCCCACGGTCACCGTTTAGAAGTCGCTTTCGAAGTAAGTTCGTTTCTCCTCTTTCGATATGGGGGTTGATGGTCCTAGAATCTGTTGCCTCATCACCCCATCCTTCGACAAGTTTATTATGGTATCCAAGAACTTTCACCGTACGTTGCGAGATAGAAACCAAATGTCGATACAATTTATACTACATGATCCTAGGAAAAAATTAAACAGCCAATGTTTATCTCAGCGAGGACATGTCCGGTCCATCCTCACTTTCATATGCACTTAGGAGTTCGTCATAGCCTTCATCGTCCCCTTCCTCTGCTGCGCTGTCCCAGCTACTTCTGGGTGGCTCCCGGTTTTCCACAGAGACTTTCCGCACCCGATGTCCAGCAGACACTCCTCGAGTTCTACTGTCCTGTCTGTCGGAGGACACATTCCTCTTTTCAGGACTATCAGATGATACCTTCCTCGATCTTCGAGGAGAGCGTCCCAAATTTAATGGTGCTGCACCTTCCTCGAGCTCGAATTTCGAAGCTCTTGGCGTAGCAACGGCGTCAATCTCATCTCCAGGCCATGGAACTGAAAGATTTGCGGCGGAAGGACTGGGCGTTTTCTGCTCAATGGAAGTTCGTGTTTTAGCGGGATTGTCTTGTATCTGAAGATTTGTGGGTCGCGTGGGATGACGCTTCGAACGCACTCGTGCGGTCCGGACTGGTAATCGTACGGCGGGAGAGTCGGAGGTATCGTTTGTGGTGATCGACGGGTCTGTTCTTTTTCGTGAGAACTTCTTCACAGGCGAATGTGGTTCGTGGGGTGTACCATCCGATGCTTCTGAGCTCGCGCTATTCGTTTGATCTATTGCGCTACGCGTCTTGATCTCATAAACCGATGGAGCGGAAGCTGGTGGCGAGACCAATGAATCGGCAATTTCTGGACTGTGAACGCTTCTTGCGAGCCCAGAAAGACGTGAAGGATCTGGTGATGGAGCAGATGAGTTTCGGGAGGACGACCGCGAGTGAAGCACACGGAAGTTCGGCGCCATAGGCGAAATCGATCTACGGTTCAATGGGACCACCCGACTGCCGCTGCCGTCCGAATCCCAGTCAGACTTGGCTGAGTTTAGAGGGCGGCCCAGTGCGTCGGACGGAGACAGAGATGAAATCGACGACTGGGAGTCTCTGTGAACGTGGCGCTGTTTCAATCTCATGACGTCTGCCCACTCCTCTGTGTCTGGGGTAGACATGATACCACTGATAGGCAAAGGAGGGCTGTCTTTTTGACCAGCTGTTATAAGTGTTGCAGAGTTTAACAGAAGAGGTCGAGGCCCATATTTCACCGCTGTCTGAGGTGGAGAGTGTGTTAGAAACAGGCTCCGGGTTTTGTCGATGATTCCAGAATTTTGTGCAGCTCCCTCAGAATTGGTAGGTGAGAACAACGATGAACCTACCTGGGGAGGTTTGAAATGGTCATCTGAACGGAAGTTAAGTGAGCGAGTTGGGGGGGAATATATGCCAATTCGATCCATGGGGGGAAGAGAACCTCGTCTGTCGTCTGAGTGGGGTCGGATGATAGGGCTGGTGGATTCACTATGAGCTGTGGGATATTCACGAAAGCCACTCGTGCGTGACTGGTCTGCACCACGTCCCCAGGTACCCATCAAAGCCCTGGCGCGCCAATTGGAGCTAACCTTGGCAAGCGTCGCAGCTGCGTTGGAGTCCTTCAACTTTTCCGCGTAACCCCATATACTTGAAGCTGCCTGCGTAGAGGTAGAAGCTTGAAATTCGTCGGTGTCGTTAGTGCGAGGTTGTTCGGTTTGTCGAGGTATTGATGCGGGCAAGGCGGGTGGACTGTTGGGTAAGGGCGATTCAACAGGCCGATTTGTGATGCCTTTCCACATTGTACTTGCAAATTGTGTATAGGTCGAATTTTCCTGCGTTTCTGTTTCATTACCATCAACATGCTCGTCTTCACTCGAATCCTCGTCTTCGCTAGGTGAATCCTCTGGCGAAGAAGCTTGATTGGTGAAGCCTTTCCACATGGTAACCTTCAGCCGAGCCCCCAAACTTAGTGATTCGTGTTTTGCGGCGTTTGCCTCATGTGCTCTCTTCTGGGCCAAATCAACTGCGGTCTGCAGTATTCGTTCGATTCCACCAAATGCCTCAAGAGGGTACTTTTGTAGCGTCCTCAATCCTTCTAAGAAAGGGTCACTCATAGAAGGGGCGGGATGAATGCCGCTACTTTCGTCTGTCCATAGACTGGCTGCTTTTGGCCCAACGTTGCTTATTCTGTAGATGCAGTAAGCTTGGTACTGGACTTAGTAATAAAACTAGGAGTACACACCGTAAGAGTGCACTCCTGGAGTGGATTAGCATTGCGGTGCAGATATCCAACAGAAAGTCAATTTTTGGGTTCGTATCTCGCGCTCTCTGCTGCCAAGAGAGAAGGGCATCCCAAGCTACAAAGGCCGACGGAAGAGGTAACGTATGGGTAAACAGAAGGGTGTTCCATCGGCTATCCAAATGGCATACTTCAGCAGGGGGAGATAAGCTTAAAAAGACCTTGCTCACAACGAATAATGAGGTAAAGCAGGATCCAGCCCCTTTGCTTGCTAATAGATTTTAGACTCGACTCGAGAAGGATATCAAACAGACCTACCAGATCTTCGAAAAGCTCTGCATCAGCGTGCAAGAGTCTTTCACTAAGCTTTTTCATCCACTTATTTCCTCCTTCTTCTTCGAGCTCCGAAAACTCCGCCACTATGGCCTCGAAGACCCAGAATGTGTCTGCCTCGACGTGGCTCAACTCCTCAGGCTCAATTTCCTGGTTAAGGGCAGAATAGACAGGAATTAACAATGATGCAATATGAGGCGAACGATTTGCCGGGTTAATGGATGTATGAAGGTACAGCAGCCGAAGAAGTGCCGAACAGTGTAACGGATGTGCGTTTCCAAAGGAGTAGGCTTTTGAGGGCAACAAGGTCATGGGGTTGTTCGATCCAGTCAGAGCAGAGTCAAAACTTGTGAGAGAAATTTCGGGGGTGGCGTCACCACTAGGTTCTTCGAGTCTAATTTCGGGTGCAACTGCTTGAGAACCATCTTGGAAGAGTTTGAGTCTAGCGTCCAGGGAGCGTGCACAAGAAACCTTGTCTTCCCCCTCATATATTGTGCTGAGTGGACATTGAGAATAAATTTCTGGTCCATCTTCGAGGGAAGCAAATAGGTTTGGGGGAACACCAGAGAGTTGTTTTTGAACACTAAGCAATATTTCATCCGAAGACGAAAGCGGAGAGGTTGGAGGCACAGAGGCTTCGTATGGTTTCAATAGTCGTCGCGCGAGATCCTTCGGACCCACGCCTGTTATCTTTTGTTGATCATGGAATAAAAATGACCCACGTAGTAACATTGACGCTGTTTTGAAGCTTCGCTCTTCCATGTGGCTTTCGTCTCGGGAAGATATCCAAGAAATAGTCTAGAAAATGCCATTGACAACGATTTAACAGTCTATAAGATAAGATGGCCTGGGACTCACTTCCAAATTCGAGGACGTAGCCACGATGGCTCATCGGGAATGCCTGAACACAGATACAAAACAATAGCAGAATTGAAAATTTTGTCACTGACCATGCAGGCAAAGCTTCCGCAAATGGGGTAAATCGACGACGGGCATAACCTCAGGGTCTAGCATCTCAGAAAGGGAGTTCACGCTGGCAAAGAGTCAGTTCCAAGATTTTGAACTCTGCCCAAGTTACAAACATTTCCTCGCGTCTTGGTTCAGGCGTCCATTTCACTCCATAATTCTGAGCAACACTCTTCAGATATTGATTGAGTAGACTGGCAGAGGGGAGAGGCGCAGAAGTTGCGCGAACGACTCGCGAGGAGACGTGGTTGTCTCGGTTCCCAGTTGCAGAACGCGCGAAGTCTGGGCCAAATTGTTGGATAAGTATACTGCGAACCATATCAAGATCTGCCTTAAGTGTAAGCAATAAGACTTCGTAGCACAGAAATCATGAGAAACCTTTCGAACGGACGTAAGGAGCCGCATATATAATACTGGAAGCAGCTTCTACGATGGTGGGACTTGGGCCAAGGCTGCTGAGGAGTTATAAGGCCTGTTAAATGTACACCGAGGGTTTCCTCGCCCACCTATGTTCCAACTCGCCAAAATGTTCCAAAATGACTCCAATGTCCATCTCAAGCGTCTCCAACAAGTCTCCCAAAATATCATCTTGAATAATTTTCTGTGCCTTCGCTCGAGCTAATGCGACGTCGCCTTGGTGGAGTAAGGTAGCAATGTCTTTGCGAGATATGCTCCCTTGAGAATCCAACTTGGCCTGCAGCTGCCCTAGTCTTTGACTAGCCAGCCTGAGTTGAGCCTAAAATGAAGCACTCGGATGTCAAGAGTTTGAGTGGCCGATAATTTGCGCATGACAAACCAACCTTCACGGACGCAGGTTCCCATTTCGAGATCGCCATTAAATTCCAAGGTTTAGCGAGGCGACCTATGAGTCAAATGAAGGAAACCAGAAAGTACTTTTTTGGTCACTAACTTAGGCTCTGGTGTCATGTCTGGGACAAGGACCCCTGTTTTTCAAAAATTACATATATGGTAACTGTGTGTAAATACTAAATATTGATGGAATAGTGCGCTTTTTTGTCAAGTAGTCCTCAAGCACCATGAAACCTCAAAGAAATTTTTGACACATTAAATAAAGATTTCTTTGCCAATGACTACAGACATACTTTATTTTTAAGTCTTTTACTGT